>Ga0247813_10001067_pt1 | contig 21822 bp, 17 predicted proteins | sample UWRJL169409C1_FD_180719 | JGI IMG/M metagenome (GOLD analysis project Ga0247813, IMG submission 180719) | Plant litter microbial communities from Arlington Agricultural Research Station in Wisconsin, United States - UWRJ-L169-409C-1 | ecosystem: Environmental > Terrestrial > Plant litter >...
CGCGCGCCGGGTAGGAGATCAGCCCGACCCGGTCGAACGCATGGCTCACCGATCCCGGCGCGCCCAGATTGCCGCCGTTCTTGGCGATCGCGGTGCGGACGTTGGTGACGGTGCGGTTGCGGTTGTCGGTCAGCGTCTCGACGATCAGCGACACGCCGCCCGGCCCGAACGCCTCGTAGCGGATTTCCTCGTACGTCTCGGCATCGCCCCGCGCCGCCTTGTCGATCGAGCGCTGGATATTGTCCTTGGGCAACGACGCCTGCTTCGCCGCGGTCACCGCCGCGCGCAGCCGCGGGTTCATGTCGGGATCGGGCAGGCCCATCTTGGCCGCCACCGTGATCTCGCGGCTTAGCTTGGAAAACAGCGAACTGCGCTTCTTATCCTGCGCACCCTTGCGGTGCATGATGTTCTTGAACTTGGAATGGCCTGCCATCTGTGCCTCTTTTGAGCTGTTGCGCCGCTCTTAGGCCGCAGGCGCGGTTTTCGCCAGACCGTCGATCTTGCGCTCGATCGCGTCGAGCCGGTCGAGCACGATATGGTCGATCTTGTGATGCACGCGCAGGATGTCGAGCTCCGCGCGCAGGTTGGTCTCGTAGTCGAGGCTGGCGGCCAGCCTGTCCTTCGCCGACTGCCGGTTCTGGCTCATCATGATCACCGGCGCCTGGATCGCCGCCAGCGTCGACAGCAGCAGGTTGAGGAAGATGAACGGATACGGATCGAACGCGCGTCCGACATGGCCGAGAATGTCGGAATTGAGGATCATCCACCCGAACAGCACCACAGCGAAGCCGATGATGAACCCCCACGACCCGCCGACCGCCGCGACCCGGTCGGCCAGCCGGTCGCCGAACTTCGCCTGTTCGTCGGCGACGTCGGCGGCGTCGCGGCTGACGGTCGTGCCCGCCTGGATCCCGGCGATCACGCGCCGCTCCTCGTCGTCGAGCGCACCCGGCGCCTTGCCGAGCAGGCGGTGGGAAAGAGCGTCGAGCGAGAGCGTCTGGTCCATCACCGACACCTAGCGCGGATCATGTCGAATCCGAACTCGCCGCTTGCGGCGGGGGCGCCCGACCTGCAAACGCACCGGCATGACGGTACGCGTAGACATGGGGACCGACGGCAGTGGCGCCGCCGTGTCGATGGACCTGGAGGAACTGCTCGCCACCCGCCTGTTGGTCCAGGGCAATTCGGGGTCGGGCAAGTCGCATCTGCTGCGCCGCCTGCTCGAACGCTCGGCGGGCCAGGTGCAACAGATAGTCATCGATCCCGAGGGCGATTTCGTCACGCTCGCCGGGCCGCACGGTCACGTCGCGATCGAGGCGGGCGAGTATAGCGAGCGCGAGATCGCCCGCATCGCCGCCCGCCTGCGCGAACACCGCACCTCCGCCGTGCTCAGCCTTGAGGGGCTCGAGGTCGAGGGCCAGATGCGCTGCGCCGCGTCGTTCCTGTCGGCGCTGTTCGATGCGCCGCGCGAACACTGGTACCCCGCGCTGGTGGTGGTCGACGAGGCACAGATGTTCGCGCCCGTCACCGGCGGCGAGGTTTCGGAAGAGGTCCGCCGCGCCTCGCTAGCGGCGATGACCAATTTGATGTGTCGCGGCCGCAAACGCGGACTCGCCGGCGTCATCGCGACCCAGCGTCTCGCCAAGCTCGCCAAGAACGTCGCCGCCGAAGCATCCAACTTCCTGATGGGCCGCACCTTCCTCGACATCGACATGGCGCGCGCCGCCGACCTGCTCGGCATGGAACGCCGCCAGGCCGAGGCGATTCGCGACCTGCAGCGCGGCACCTTCATGGCGCTCGGCCCCGCGGTCTCGCGCCGCCCGATCACCGTCAAGATCGGCGACGTCGAAACGTCCGCGCGCAGCGGCAGCCCCAAGCTCACCCCGCTGCCGACCGCGGCACCGATGGACCTTGCGGACCTGCTGTCGGAACCGGTGGTCGACGCCCCCGAACTCGGCCTGTTCTTCGATTCGCGCCCGCGCCGCGTCCCCGCCGAGGAACTGATCGACGGCATCGGCCGCGCCCCCGAACCGCGCACCGCCGCACCGCCGCCCGCCGACAAGACGGATGACGAGGTCGAGGCGATCTATGCCGACGTGTTCCGCGCGATCGTCGCCGACGACGAATCGTCGCTGCGGCCGCCCTCGGTGTTGTTCCAGGATTTTCAGGTCCGCTGCCGCATGGCTGGCCTCGCAAAACCGCCGCTCGACCTGCCCGGCTTCGTCCGCCGCATGTCTTGCGCACGCGCCGGCATCTTCGACGCGACGGACGAGGAATGGGCCGGCGCGCTCGACCTCGCCAGCGCACTGCCCGACGACATGCTCGGCGCGTTCCTGCTGGTCGCCCGCGCCGCCCGCGAAGGCGAACCCTGCCCGTCCGACGCACGCATCGCGCAGACCTACGGCACCAGCTCGCTCGGCCGCGCCCGCCGCCTGCTCGGCTACATCGAAAGCCGCGACCTGATCGTCTGCCGCGTAGACCTGGCCGGCAAACGCTCGATCACGATCCCGGGCCTGGGCTGGACGACGCAGCCAGCGGAAGCGGCTTAAGCCACCTTACCCTGTCCTCACCCATCGCCGCCTCCGGCGTCTCTCCCTCTCCCAATTGGGAGAGGAGTTTCAGGTGAACAGCGCCCCGCGCTGTTCAGATCATGCGGGGCATGATCGACCTGAAACTGGGCCCGCGGCGAAGCCGTGGGAAGGGTGACGACGGTATTGGTCTGTCCGATCCTTCCGTCCCACCTACCCGTCATCCCCGCGCAGGCGGGGATCCATACTGGCTGGCTTCGCGGCTGGGGCGCAACGTTCGAGTATATCGATCACCGCCTATGCGGGCATGACCGATGCGCTCAGATCATCCCCAACGCCTGGAGGTACACCTCGAGGATAGCCTCCTCCTCCTGATATTCTTCCTTCTTCTTCTTCCGGATCGACAGGATTTTGCGGATCGCCTTGGGGTCGTAGCCACGACCCTTGGCCTCGGCCATCACGTCTTTGATATCGTCCGAGATACCCTTCTTCTCTTCTTCGAGCCGCTCGGCGCGCTCGATCAGCAGGCGCAGTTCGTCCGCTGCGACCGCGCCGCCGCCCATGCCGTGTTGCCGTTCGTCAGTCATGTTCGTCCCCATCCGCTCTAAACCACGCAAGCGGCGACCGGAGTCCTGGGACCCCCGGTGAATCACGCCGCTGCAAGTGCGCCGCCGCGTCTAGGCGTTAACCCTGCGCGGCTCAACCACCGGATTGCGCGCGCCGATTACGCCGGCGCATTCAGCGCAACGCTCGCGCGCATCCGCTCCAGCTGCTCGGGCGTCGCGCTCCCCTGGTTCTGCGCCTTCCACGCCGCATACGGCATACCGTACACCGTCTCGCGCGCAGCCTCCTTGTCCATCCCGCCTGCCTCTTCGACCCAGTCGGACAGGCAGTTCCGGCAGAACCCCGCCAGCCCCATCAAATCGATGTTCTGCGCATCGCCGCGGTGGCGCAGGTGGCGCACCAGTCGGCGAAAGGCCGCCGCCGCTACGGCATCGTCGAGATCGTCCAACCGGTCCATTCGTTCGCTCCATGGTTGATCGCGCCGAGATAGGAGCTAAGCAGCAACCGGCAAAGCCTTAGGAGTGCCCCGATGACCAAGGCGATATCGCCCCGCCCGCGCAAAGTCCGCGTCCTCGCGACGCTCGGCCCCGCGAGCAACAGTCCGGAGATGATCGCCACGCTGTTCGAGGCGGGCGCCGACGCGTTCCGCATCAACATGAGCCACGGCGACCAGCAGTCGAAGATCGCCGTGATCCAGGCGATCCGCGGCATGGAAAAGACATTCGGCCGCCCCACCACGATTCTCGCCGATCTGCAGGGCCCGAAGCTCCGCGTCGGCAAGTTCGCCAGCGGCAAGGTCGAGCTGAAGACCGGTTCCACCTTCCTGCTCGATCGTGATCCGACCCCCGGCGACGCGACCCGCGTCGAACTCCCGCACCGCGAGATCTTCGAGGGGATCGAGACCGGCGCGCGCCTGCTGCTCGACGACGGCAAGCTGGTACTGCGCGTGACGGATCACGGCCCCCAGCGGATCGAGACGGTCGTCGTGGTCGGCGGCATGTTGTCGAACAACAAGGGGCTGAACGTCCCCGACGTCGTGCTGCCGATGGCCGCGCTGACCGAGAAGGATCGCAGCGACCTCGATTTCGCGGTCGACCAGGGCGTCGACTGGATCGCTCTGTCGTTCGTCCAGCGGCCCGAGGATCTGTGGGAAGCGCGCAAGCTGATCGGCGGCAAGGCGGCCTTGCTCGCGAAGATCGAGAAGCCGGCGGCGATCGACCGGCTGGAAGAGATCGTCGAGGCCTGCGATGGCGTGATGGTCGCGCGCGGCGATCTCGGCGTCGAGATGCCGCCACAGGCAGTCCCGCCGCTGCAGAAGCGCATCGTCGAGGTTTCGCGCCGGATGGGCCGCCCGGTGGTGGTCGCGACGCAGATGCTCGAATCGATGATCACCAGCCCGTCGCCGACCCGCGCGGAAGTGTCCGACGTCGCCACCGCGATCTACGACGGTGCCGACGCGATCATGCTGTCGGCGGAAAGCGCCGCGGGTGACTGGCCGGTCGAATCGGTCGCGATGATGAACGCGATCGGCGTGTCGGTGGAGGGCGATCCCGAGCACGGCGACCGCATGCACTTCACCGTCATGAAGCCCGATCCGACGACTGCGGACGCGCTGGCCGAGGCGGCGAAGAACATCGCCGCGACGGTCGACGCGGTGGCGATCGTCTGCTTCACCACCTCGGGCTCGACCGCGCGCCGCATCGCCCGCGAGCGCCCCGGCGTGCCGCTGCTGGTGCTCACCCCCAGCCTCGAGACCGCCCGCCGCCTGGGGCTGCTGTGGGGCACCCACGCGGTCCACACCCGCGACGTCGAATCGTTCGAGGACATGGTCGCCAAGTCGAAGCGCATGGCGCTGCGCCACAACATGGCGAAGGCCGGCGACCGCCTGATCCTGATGGCCGGCGTCCCCTTCCGCACGCCAGGCTCGACCAACGTGCTGCACGTCGTGCGGATCGTCGGCGACGAACTGAACGGCCGGAAGTAACGCCCTCGTCACCCCGGACTTGTTCCGGGGTCCATCGTGCCGCAAACAATCGGCCGGTGCGTACGGGGAACGATGGACCCCGGAACAAGCCCGGGGTGACGGGGAGAAGACGATGACGCTACGCGAAAAACTCGGCTGGGGCGCGCTCAGCCTGCTCGCGGCCTGCGCGCTCGCGGTCATCGCCTTCGTCCGCGGCGAACATGTCAGCGCGCTGTGGATCGTCGCCGCTTCGGTCTCGATCAACCTCATCGCCTACCGCTTCTACGCGCGCTACATCGCCCGCCACGTCATGCAACTCGATCCGTCGCGGCCGACGCCGGCGATCCGCCGCGCCGATGGCCTCGATTACGTCGCGACCGACCGCAACGTGCTGTTCGGCCACCATTTCGCCGCCATTGCCGGCGCCGGACCGCTGGTCGGCCCGGTGCTCGCCGCGCAGATGGGCTACCTGCCCGGCACGCTCTGGATCCTCGCCGGTGTCGTGCTGGCGGGCGCGGTGCAGGACTTCATGGTGCTGTTCATCTCGATGCGCCGCGACGGCCGCTCGCTCGGCGAGCTGATCCGCATGGAAATGGGCGCGATCCCCGGCGTGATCGCGCTGATCGGCGCGTTCGCGATCATGGTGATCATCCTGGCCGTGCTCGCGCTGATCGTTGTCCGCGCGCTCGCCGGCAGTCCGTGGGGCCTGTTCACCGTCGCCGCGACGATCCCGCTCGCGTTCGCGATGGGCATCTACACCCGCTGGATCCGCCCCGGCAAAGTCGGCGAAGTCTCTGTGCTCGGCGTGATCGGCCTGCTGCTCGCGATCGTCTATGGCGGCAGCGTCGCCGCCTCGCCGGTCTGGGGCCCGATCTTCACGCTGACCCCGGTGCAGCTCTGCGTCCTCATGGTCGGGTATGGCGCGGTCGCCTCGGTCCTCCCCGTCTGGCTGCTACTGGCGCCGCGCGACTATCTGTCGACCTTCCTGAAAATCGGCGCGATCGTCGCACTGGCGATCGGCATCGCCATCGTCGCGCCGCCGCTGCGCATGCCCGCGCTGACCCCGTTCATCGACGGCAGCGGTCCGGTCTGGTCGGGCGGGCTGTTCCCGTTCCTGTTCATCACCATCGCCTGTGGCGCCGTCTCGGGCTTCCACGCGCTGATCGCCAGCGGCACGACGCCGAAGCTCATCGCCAGCGAAACCGACGCACCCTTCATCGGCTATGGCGCAATGCTGATGGAGAGCTTCGTCGCGATCATGGCGCTGGTCGGTGCGACGATCCTCGATCCGGGCATCTATTTCGCGATGAACAGCCCCGCCGCGGTGGTCGGCACCGACGCCGTCTCCGCCGCCACCGCGGTCAGCAACATGGGCTTCGCAATCGCTCCCGAAGCGCTCGTCCAGGCAGCCAAGGACGTCGGCGAATCGACGATCATCAGCCGCACTGGCGGCGCGCCGACGCTGGCGGTGGCGATGGCGGAGATCTTCTCCAACGTCGTCGGCGGCCCGGCGATGAAGGCGTTCTGGTACCATTTCGCGATCCTGTTCGAGGCGCTGTTCATCCTCACCGCGGTCGACGCCGGCACCCGCGCCGGCCGCTTCATGCTGCAGGACCTGATCAGCCTCGCCGTCCCCTCGTTCCGCAATGCGTCGGCGATCGTCCCCGGCATCATCGCCACCGCATTGTGCGTGATCGCCTGGGGCTTCTTCCTCTACCAGGGCGTCACCGACCCGCTCGGCGGCGTGAACACGCTATGGCCGCTGTTCGGCATCTCGAACCAGATGCTCGCCGCCGTCGCCTTGGTGCTCGCGACGGTCGTGCTGTTCCGGATGAAGCGGCAGCGCTACGCCTGGGTGACGATCCTCCCCGCCGCCTGGCTGTGCCTCTGCACGATCACCGCGGGCCTGCTGAAGCTGTTCTCCAGCGACGTGAAAGTCGGCTTCCTCGCCCACGCCGGCAAGTTCTGCGACGCGGCCGCGCGCGGCGAAATCCTCGCGCCCGCGAAGACGATGGCGGAGATGCACCGCATCGTCTTCAACGACCGCATCGACGCCGCGCTGATCGCGCTGTTCCTAGCCGTTGTCGTCTCGATCCTCGCGTTCGGCATCCGCACCTGCCTCGCCGCGCTGAAGATCGATCGTCCCACGGTCAGCGAAGTGCCGCCGCAACTGGTCGCCGCCGAATGACGATCCTCGCCCGCCTCCGCGAAACCGCCCTGCTGATGGTCGGCGTGCCGTCCTACACAGCCTATCGCGCGCACATGGCCGAACGCCACCCGGACCACCCGCCGATGGACGAAAAGACCTTCTTCCGCGACCGCCAGCAAGCGCGCTACGGCGCCAAGGGCGGCGGTCGCTGCTGCTAATCCGCCCCTCCACCTAGGCTGAAGGTTCGGACTCAGCATACCGCCGCGCGATCACCGCGCATGCAATCAGCTGAATCTGATGGAACAGCATCACCGGCAACAGGATCACCCCGACCTGCGCCGCCGGGAACAGCACCCCCGCCATCGGCACCCCCGACGCCAAACTCTTCTTCGACCCGCAGAACTGCAGCACGATCGCATCCTCGCGCGGCAGCTTCATCAGCTTGGCCACCGCCAGCGTCAGCCCCAGCACGAACGCCAGCAGCACACAGCACAGCACCCCCACCAGCATCAGATCCCCGGCGGAAACCCGGTGCCACAACCCCTCGACCACCGCCGCCCCGAACGCGCTGTAGACCACGAGCAGGATCGACCCGCGATCGACCCCCGTCAGCATCGCCTTCTGCCGCGTCACCCAGCCGCCGATCCACGGCCGCAACAAATGCCCGGCGACGAACGGCAACAACAGTTGCAGCACGATCGCCTCGATGCTCTCGACCGACACCCCGCTCGCACCGCTCGTCGACATCAGCAACGCGACCAGCGCCGGCGTCACCACGATCCCGAGCAGGTTCGAGAACGACGCGCTGCACACCGCGGCGGCGACATTGCCCCGCGCGATCGCGGTGAACGCGATCGACGACTGCACCGTCGACGGCAGCAACGTCAGGAACAGCATGCCCGCGGCAAGCTGCGCATCGACCACCTGGCTCAGTCCCAGCCCGAGCACCGGAAACGCGACGAACGTCACCGCCAGCACCGCCAGATGCAGCTTCCAGTTGCGCAAGCCCGCCAGAATCGCCTCGCGCGACAGTTTCGCGCCGTGAAGGAAGAACAGCAGCACGATCGCGATATCCGCCGCATAGGCGACTGCGGTCGCCCAAGGCCCCCGCGCGGGAAGCACGCTGGCGAGCAGCACGGTACCGAGCAGCATCAGGATGAACGGCTCGAACACCGCCAGAAAACGCTTGATCATCAGGGTCTCACAAAATCCGTCATTCCCGCGAAGGCGGGAATCCATACTGGCTGACCGCGCGGTCGATCACCGACGTTCGAGCATATGGTTCCCCGCCTCCGCGGGGATGACGGTCAGGGTAAAGGGCTCAGCCCGCCTTCACATACGCATCGAGCGTCGCAAGGTGCCCGCTCAACGCCTCGTCATCCAGGAAACTCCCGAGAAAACTGTTCCGCGCCAGCGTCACCACCTGCTCGCGCGACAAATTCCGCGCTGCCGCGGTCTGGCGGAAATTCTCGCCGATATACCCGCCGAAATACGCCGGATCGTCCGAATGGATCGTCGCACGCAGCCCCAGGTCGAGCATCCGGTCGATCGGATGATTCTCCAGCTTGTCGACATTCCGCAACGCGACGTTCGACAACGGGCACACCGTCAGCGTCATCGCATCGCGCGCCAGCCGCGCGACCAGCGCCGGGTCCTCCAGCGCGCGGTTGCCGTGGTCGATCCGGTCGACATGCAGCAGGTCGAGCGCCTCGTGCACATACTCCGGCGGCCCCTCCTCGCCGGCATGCGCGCACAACATCAAGCCGGCATCGCCCGCCGCCGCAAACACCCGCGCGAACTTCGACGGCGGATGGCCGACCTCCGACGAATCGAGCCCCACGCCGATCAGCCGGTCGAGCCACGGTTCGGCCTGCGCGAACGTCTCGAACGCGTCCTCCTCGGGCAGATGCCGCAGGAAGCTCATGATCAGCCCGACGCTCATCCCGTGCTTCGCCTTGGCCTCCTCGACGCCCGCGAACAGCCCAGCGGCCACGACGTCGAACGGAATCCCCCGGTGCGTATGCGTCTGCGGATCGAAGAAGATCTCGGCATGCACCACGCCGTCCTGCGCGACCCGGTCGAAATACGCGACCGCCAGATCGCGGAAATCCTCCTCGGTCTTCAGCACCGCGGCGCCCGCATAATAGATGTCGAGGAACGTCTGCAAATTAGTGAAGCTGTACGCCGCCCGCACATCCTCCACGCTCGCGAACGGGATCGCCACCTTGTTGCGCGCCGCCAGCGCGAACATCAGCTCGGGCTCCAGGCTGCCCTCGATATGCAGGTGCAACTCCGCCTTGGGCAGGTTGGTGATGAAAGCATCGGTCAGGGGCGTGGTCATGGGGATCCTGTCGCTTTGGGCGTCTCGCCTGCAACCATTCCGCGCGCCGCGCACTACCGCAAGCGCGAAAGGCGTTGCATGACAATCCTGTCACGTTACCGAGCGCCGATACACCGACCGCTAAAAGGACACCATCGATGCCCACAGGACTGGTCGCGCTGCTCGACGACATCGCCGGAATCACCAAGCTCGCCGCCGCCAGCCTGGACGATGTCGCCGCCGCCGCAGGGAAAGCGGGCAGCAAGGCGATGGGCGTGGTGGTCGACGATGCCGCGGTGACGCCGCGCTACATGGTCGGCTTCTCGCCGAAGCGCGAACTGCCGATGATCTGGCGGATCGCGCTCGGCTCGTTCCGCAACAAGCTGCTCTTCATCCTGCCCGCCGCGCTCGCGCTCAGCGCGTTCGCACCCTGGGCGCTGACCCCGCTACTGATGATCGGCGGCACCTATCTCTGCTTCGAGGCCGCCGAGAAGATCCTCGAGGCGTTAGGTGGCGCGCATGCCGAGGCCGAGGAAGAGGTTGTTAGCGATCCGCAGGCACTGGAGGATGCGAAGGTCTCGGGCGCGATCCGCACCGACTTCATCCTCTCGGCCGAAATCATGGTGATCGCGCTCTCCACGGTTGCGTCGGAGCCGATCTGGGAACAGGCGATCGTGCTCGCGCTGGTCGGCATCGGCATCACCATCGGCGTCTACGGCGCGGTCGCGCTGATCGTGAAGATGGACGATATCGGCCTCCACCTCGCCGAGCGGAGCAACGCGGCCGTGCAGGCGCTCGGCCGCGGCCTGGTCAAGGGCATGCCGATCGTCATGAACGCGCTGTCGATTATTGGCACCGCTGCGATGATCTGGGTCGGCGGCGGCATCATCGTCCACGGCATCGAGGGCTACGGGCTGACGACGATCCCGCACTTGATCCATGACGCTGCCGAGGGAGCAGCCGCCGCAGTCCCGGTCGGCAAGGGCGTGGTCGCCTGGGTCGTCAACGCGCTAGGCGCCGGCATCATCGGTATGATCCTAGGCAGCGCGGTCGCGGGTGTAGTGCATCTGATCCAGAAGGCGCGCGCCAAACACTGAGCTAGTCCCTCCCCTTCAGGGGAGGGGTTGGGGTGGGGCCTGTCCGCGGACGCAACGTCGAGCTTGTGGAAAGCCCCCACCCCCAGCCCCTCCCCTGAAGGGGAGGGGGGAGAAGTTCACTTCTTCCCCGTCCACTTGTCCATCCAGCCGATCACCTCGCCATACCATTGCCGGCTGTCCTTCGGCCGCTGCACCCAATGGCTCGCATTCGGGAACACCAGCAGCCGCGACGGCACATCACGCCGCTGCAACGCCGTAAAACTCGCAATCCCCTGCGTATACGGAATGCGGAAATCCTTCTCGCCGGTGATCACCAGCATCGGCGTCTTCCACTTGTCGACGAAGTTGACCGGGTTCCATTTCTCGAACGCCTGCGGGTCCTCGTAATAGGGGTGCCCGCCATGCTCCCATTCGTCGAACCACAATTCCTCGGTCTCGTACGCCATCGCCCGCGCGTCGAACACGCCGTCATGCTGGACGATGCACTTGAAGCGATCGGGCCACTGGCTCTCGAACCAGTTCATCATATAGCCGCCGTACGACGCCCCCAGCGCGCACGCCCGCTCGCCATCTAGCCAACCGAACTTCGCGGTCGCCGCCGCCAGCCCGAGCTTCAGGTCCTCGAGCGGCTTGCCGCCCCAGTCGCCGCGGATCGCATCGGTGAAGGCCTGGCCGTAGCCGGTCGACCCGTGGAAATCGACTGCGACCAGCCCGTATCCGGCGCCCGCGAACACCGCCGGGTTCCAGCGATACGACCAGCTGTTGTTGCTCGATCCCTGCGGCCCGCCATGCACCATGTACGCGACCGGCAGCTTCCCCGCGATGCCGACCGGCTTGACCGCATAGCCCCACACCGTGTCGCCACCGGCGCCGGCAAAGCTGAACCGCGTGACGACCGGCATCTCGATCCCGGCCAGCTTGGGCGCGTTGACCGAGGTCAGCCGCACCGGCTTGCCCTTGCCCGTGATCCGATAGAAATCGTCCGGCGCGACCAGGCTGTTCATCGCGAACACCGCGCCCTTGGCGGTCGGCACCACCGCCGTGACGTTGCCCACCCCGGTCAGCCGCGAAACCTTGCCGCTCGCCGGATCGACCGACCAGATCGGCGTCTCCTGCGTATCCTCCGCGGTGACCAGGATGCGCTTGCCGTCCGGGCTCCACGCGACCGAGGTGACCGACCGGTCCCAGCCTTCGGTCAGCGCCCGCGTCTCGCCGGTCGCCAAATTGCGGAGCTGCAGCACCAGCCGGTCCGCCTCATAGCCTGCGCGCTTCATCGCGGTGTAGGCGAGCCACTTGCCGTCGGGCGACACGGAGGGCGACGTGTCGGTGCCGTCGTTCGCGGGCGTAAGATTGACCGGCGGCGACGATCCATCCGCAGGCGCCGCGAAGATGTCGAGGTTGGTCGACAGCGGCTCGATCCGCCCCGCCTCGCGCAGCGCGAAATACACCGTCTTGCCGTCCGCCGACCAAGCAAGCTCCTCGCCGCCGCCGAACGGCTTCGACGGCGTATCGCCGATCAGCTGGCCACCGATCGCGACCCCGTTCCCGGCCGCACCATCCGGCGTCAGCGGCAGCACGAACAGCTGCGACCGGCTCCCGTCGGCCCAGGTATCCCAATGCCGCACGAACAATTGATCATAGGTCCGCGCGCCGCCCGCATTCGGATCCTTCTTGACCATCGCCGGCTCCAGGCTCGGCGCGCCCGGCTTGCGGTCCGCCCAGACCAGCAGCTTGTCGCCGGTCGGCGCAACCTTGAACCCGCCAATCCCGCCCTTGACCTGGGTCAGCCGCCGCGGCGTGCCGCCCGCCACCGGCACCGACCACACCGCATCGTCGCCACCCTTGTCCGACTGGAAATAGACCGTCGCGCCATCGGGCGAAAAGGCGGGCGACGTTTCGTTGACTTCGGCCTCGGCCACCAGCTTTTCAGGGACGGCACCTTTGCGGTTAAGGTCGAGCCGCCAGACGTCGAACCACCCCTTGTCCGCGGCCAGGTCGGTCTCGCGCTGCTGCCAGACCAGCCAGCGCCCGTCCTTCGACACCGCGGGCGCCGAGACCCGCGACAGTCCGACGACATCGTCGATGGTCAGTTGGCGGGCTGTGGCGGGGCTCGCGCTGGCGATCGCGGCGAGGCTGGCGAAGAGGAGCATTTTCATGAGCCGGAGCATAAGCCCGTTACCGCAGTCCCCGCAATCACGGCTGACGCCGAACTCGCGAGCCTCCCCTCCCTGGAAGGGAGGGGCTGGGGGTGGGTCGGTTTGGGGCGGGCGTGGCATTCCCACGAGAGCGACCCACCCCCGCCCCTCCCTTCCAGGGAGGGGAGACGTTAGGGATCCGCGCGGAATGCCGCCGGAACCAGTCCGGGGTGACAAAGGTAATGGAGAGGAAGCCATGCTCAAATCCTCCTTCCCCCCGGTCGTCGCCCAGAACACCCGCCTGCTCGTCCTCGGCAGCCTCCCCGGCGATCGATCCCTCGCAGAACGCCGCTATTACGCGCACCCGCAGAACCAGTTCTGGCCGCTGATGTCCTCGGTCGTCGGGCGAGACCTGACCGCGCTCCCCTACGAAGATCGCCTCGCCGCACTGCTCGACCGCGGCATCGGCCTGTGGGACGTCGTCGCCACCGCCCACCGCCCCGGCAGCACCGACGCCGCGATCCGCGACATCGCCGGCAACGACATCGCCGCCCTTGCTGCAACGCTGCCCAACCTCCAGGTGATCGCCTTCAACGGCGCGACAGCGGCAAAGCACGGCGCACGCCTGCTCGGCGATCTCGAAATCCAGCGAATCGCACTCCCATCGAGCAGCCCCCTCCACACGATCGGGCTAGCGGCAAAGCAGCCCGCCTGGGACGCGCTCAAGCCATACGTCGTCCCGGGCTCGTCCCGGGATCCCGAGTAACACCGGACGACGCCCGTAACCCTGGATCCCGGGACGAGCCCGGGATGACGGAGCGATCAGCGCACTGGCCCTCCCCGCCCTCATCCGCCAAGACCCGCCCATGTCGATCGAATCCCTCATCACGCAATACGGCCTGGCCGCGATCTTCCTCGGCGCGGGCTTCGAGGGCGAAACCAGCGTAGTCACCGGCGGCCTGCTCGCGCACCAGCAGCTGGTGACGCTGGTCGGCGCCGGTATCGCCGCCGCGACCGGATCGTTCGCCGCCGACCAGCTCTTCTTCTTCATCGGCCGCCGCTACCGCGACACCGCGCGCATCCGCCGCATGACCGCCAAACCCGCCTTCGCGAAGGCGCTGCAGACGCTCGATCGCCACCCGACCGCGTTCATCCTCGGCTTCCGCTTTCTCTACGGCCTGCGCACGATCAGCCCGATCGCGATTGGCACCAGCCACGTGCCGAGCCGCACCTTCGTCGTCCTCAACGCGATTTCGGCGACCGTCTGGGCGGCGCTGTTCACCGGCATCGGCTATGTGTTCGGCGACCGCGTGCTGGCGCTGCTCGGCGGCCACCACAGCAAACTCGTCGGCATCGCCATCCTCGTCGGCGCGGTCGGCGCGCTCTTCCTCGCGCTCCGTATCTGGCACCGCCGTCGCGCGAGACGCTGATCCCGTCGCATTTCGGTTCGGTCCGCGACGGAACGCAGTTACCCATGCTGCGTTGCACAACGAATCACGTCCGTAACGATTAGGGACTTCATGGTCGATCTACACCGACGCGACATGCTGGCCGGCCTCGCCGCGCTGGCGCTGGCCGCGCAAAGCCACGCAGCCTTCGCCGCCGAGCCAGCCGTGCCGTTCTCCTGGGAAACCCTGCAGGCCCGCGCCGCCGCGCTCGCGCAGAAGCCCTATGTCGCGCCCCCGAAAGTCGCGGCCGCCGCGGCGATCGACTACGACAAGGTCGGCTCGATCCGCTACCGCGCGACGAAAGAACTCGCTGGCGGCATCCGCCTGTTCCCGCTCGGCCGCTACGCGCCGGTGCCGGTCGCGATCAACGTCGTCGAGAACGGCAAGGCGACCCGCATCCCCTTCACCCCCGACCTGTTCGAAAGCGAAGCGGGCCACGCCCCCGCGCTCGGCATCGCCGGCTTCCGCGCAATGGCGCCGGGCGGCAAGAGCGACTGGCTCGCCTTCATGGGCGCGAGCTATTTCCGCACCGCCGGATCGCAGGACCAGTACGGCCTTTCCGCGCGCGGCATCGCCGTCGACACCGGAATCGCAGGGCGTGAGGAATTCCCCGACTTCACCGAATTCTGGATCGAGCGCACCGGCCCCCAAGCCTACACCATCTACGCGCTGATGGACGGCGCCAGCCTGACCGGCGCCTATCGCTTCGAATCCATCCACGCCAACGGCGTCCGCCAGCGCGTCTCGTCGGTGCTCAACATCCGCAAGGACATCCAGCGGCTCGGCATCGCGCCCGCGACCAGCATGTTCTGGTACGGCGAGGGCAACCGCGCCGCCGGCAGCGACTGGCGCCCCGAAATCCACGATTCGGACGGGCTCGCGCTCCACACCGGCGCCGGCGAGCGGATCTGGCGGCCGCTGGTCAACCCGCCGCACGAGACCACCGACAGCTTCCAGGACGAGAACCCCCGCGGCTTCGGCCTGATCCAGCGCGACCGCGCGTTCGATCATTACCAGGACGACGGCGCGTTCTACGATCGCCGCGCCAACCTTTGGATTCAGCCACAAGGCCAGTGGGGCAAGGGCGCGGTGACGCTGTTCGCGTTCCCGACCGCGGCCGAGACGGTCGACAACATCGTCGCCTTCTGGGTCCCCGCCGCCCCGGTCAAAAAAGGCCAGCGGCTGCAGTTCGACTATGCGCTCGACTGGGGATCGACCGACCCGACCGTCGCCACGACCGCGCACGCGGTCGAAACATGGCGCGGCACCGCCGGCCGACCCGGCGGCGAAGCGATCGCGGGCGCGAAAAAGCTCGTCGTCGATTTCGTCGGCGCGAACCTCGCCGGGCTAGACCGGTCGAGCGGCGTCACCCCGCAGATCGATGTCGCCCGCGGCAAAGTGCTCGCCAGCGCCGCCTATCCAGTCGTCGGCCAGCCCAACCGCTGGCGCGTCACCGCCGACATCGCCCCCGAGGGTGCCGGCCCAGCCGATGTCCGCCTCTATCTGAAGCGCGGCGCCGTTTCGCTGAGCGAGACCGTCCTCGCACCGATCTTCTGATGCACCCGCTCCCCCCCGAAGCGCCGATCGCGATGCCGGTGCAGCGCTTCGGCGAGCCGCCCAGGCCGAACGCGCCCGTCGCCGAGCATCCCGGCGTAGAGCCCGCCGACATGCTCAGCCGCCGCATCCTGCTGGTCCTGCTGACCGGCCTGTTCGCGACCGCGGCCTCGACGACGCTACGTGAATCGCTGATCCAGGACGGCATCGACGCGTGGGACGTCGCGCTGCTGCTGCTGTTCTTCCCGCTGTTCGGCTGGATCGCGTTCGGCTTCCTCAACGCCGCGATCGGCTTTGTGCTGCTGATCACCGGCTCGCACCCGGGCTTCGTCCCCGCCCCGCGCAGCGCCGGCACGCTCACCGGCCGTACCGCCGTGCTGGTGCCGATCCACAACGAGGATGTCGACGCGGTCTATGGCCGGGTCGAACGCATGGCGCGCTCGCTCGCCGACGCCGGCGCCGCGCACCTGTTCGACTTCTTCATCCTCAGCGACTCCGGCCCGGCGGCGGAGCCCGAGGAATATGCCGCATGGCAGGCGCTCGCCCCACGCGCCGCCGTCCCCGTCTACTACCGCCGCCGCACGGAAAATGTCGGGCGTAAACCCGGCAACGTCGCCGAATGGATCCGCCGTTTCGGCAGCGCCTACGACTATATGATGATGCTCGACGCCGACAGCCTGATGGGCGGTCGCGCGATGGTCGGGATGGCGCAGGTGATGGAGCAGCGACCCGGCATCGCGTTGCTGCAGACCGTCCCTACCGTCATCGACGCCGCTACCCTCTTCCAGCGCTGGATGCAGTTCGCCAGCCGTCTCTACGGCCCGATCTCGACCGCCGGGCTGGTCTGGTGGTCGGGCGCGGAGGCGACCTTCTGGGGCCACAACGCGCTGGTCCGTGTCACCGCCTTCGCCTCCAGCTGCGGCCTGCCAGATTTGTCCGGCAAGCCCCCGTTCGGCGGCGCGATCATGAGCCACGACATGGTCGAGGCCGCCTTGCTGCGCCGCCGCGGCTGGGCGGTGCACATGATCATGATCGACGACAGCCACGAGGAATATCCGCCGACGCTGATCGACCAGGCGGTCCGCGACCGCCGCTGGGCTCAGGGTAATATCCAGCATCTCCGCCTGCTGAACAGCGCGGGCTTCCACTGGATCAGCCGGTTGCAGCTGCTGATCGGTGCGTCGGCCTATATCACCTCGCCGGCCTGGCTTGTGCTGATCGCGACGACCATCGCGCAGGCGCTCGCGGGCCAGACCACGATCGTCAATTCGGTCGTGTCGCTGCAGGTGTTCGGCATCACGCTGGTCCTGCTGTTCGGCCCCAAGCTGCTCAGCGTCGTCTGGGCGTTCGCGGACAAGGCGCGCCGCGAGTCGTTCGGCGGACGGCAGGCGATCCTGCGCTCGGTCGCGTTCGACATCCCGCTGTCGATGCTGGTCGCGCCGGTCACCGCGCTCACCCAGACGATGGATCTGGTCAACATCCTGCGCGGCCGCCCCTCGGGCTGGGCGCCGCAGAACCGCAACCGCGACGGGCTGTCCTGGGCCGATGCGTTCCCGCGCTATCGCTGGCACATGGCGCTCGGCGTGTTCTTCCTGCTGCTGTCGCCGTTCGCGCCGATCACCGCGCTGTGGCTGATCCCGGTCACGCTCGGGCTGCTGCTCGCACCGCTGCTGGCGATGTGGACCGCAGGCATCCGCCGCGGCGAACGGATGGCGCGAGCCGGCTATTTCCAGGTCCCGGGATCGCCGATCGTCACCGGCGAATCGCCATCACAGATGCTGCAAGCGACCTGACGGCACTTCCACGAACCAGGCGCGTTCTCCCCGCACCTCTTTCAGGACAGCGCGCCATGATCACCACACTCGCGGACCTCGACCGCATCCGCGACGAATGCCGCAGCCTCGTCACCAACCGTGCGCTGATGTCGGCCGGGGCCGCGGTCGTGCCGATCCCCGGCGTCGATCTGGTCGCCGATGTCGGCTTGCTCACCACCGTCCTGCCGAAGATCAGCGAACGCTTCGAACTCGATCACGACCATATCCAGAAGATGGACCCGCATCTCGCGCAGCAGGTGTTCGTGCTCGCCACCAGCATGGGCAACACCTTCATCGGCCGGATGGTCACCAAGCGGCTGGTCGCGGCGGTGCTGCGCCGCATCGGCACGCGGCTCGCGGTCGGGTCGGTCGCCAAGTTCGTGCCGTTCGCCGGCTCGGTCGTCGCCGCCTCGATCAGCTTCGGCGCGATGAAGCTGGTCGGCAACGCGCATATCGAGGATTGCTACAAGACGGCCAGGGCGCTGATCGACACCCAGTCTTCGCAGGGCTCCCGACCGGCGGTCACGCAGGCCTGACCCCGCCCCGCTACGGATTCGTTAACCGTACCCGAAACCCGACCATGCGTGCCCCGAACGTCCGCCAGAGTGGTCGCTCGAAGAAAAAAACCAACCGATCTCGTTAGATCGCCCGCCGTTAACCCTGCTCGCTAGTCATTTGTGCAACGCATGCCGGCTATACCGGCACGATGCATGCACCTCTTCCCAAGGCCGATCGTCGGCAACGCAGCCGTCCCGCCGCGTACGGCCTGTTCGGCCTTGGTGAGGATGACCGCGATCCGGTGACCACCGCGCGCAACGCGCTGCTCGCGCATATCGGCACGGTCTGGCCGTTCACCCTGGCGACCCAGGCGCTCGCCTGCGCGTTGCTGTTCGCGGTCGCCGCGAACGAAGGGCTGTTCGCGCTGATCGGCCTGATCGGCATCTATGGCGGCGTCGTCGCGGTCGTTTCGCTGGTCATCCTCGCCGTGCTGCTCGTGCCGGCGATGCGCGTCTGGCCCGCGCACCAGCGCTACCGCATCCTCGTGGCCGGCGCCGCGGCCTTGGCGGCCGGGTTGCTCGCGCTCTTGTGGATGACGATGCGCATGCCGGTCGGCGCGATGCAGCTCGGCTGTTTCGTCGCGCTCTCAGGCGCGATCGGCGTCACCGCGCTCAGCATCCATCCGGTGCGCGCGGCGACGCTCGGCTTCGGCGCCGGACTCGTGCTGATGCTCGGCATCCTGTCCGGCGTCGGCATCGCGCTCGGCGTAGCCTTGGTCTTCCTTGGCTGCCTCGCACTCGTCGCGCACCGCCTGGCGCGCATAGATCACGATCTCGCGCTCGACCGCGTCGACGAGGCCAGCGAAGGCCGCCTCGCGGTCAAGATGATCGCCGAATTCGAAGGCCACGGCACCGGCTGGTTCTGGGAAGCCGACCGCCACGGCCGCGTCACCTATATCTCGGCCAAGGTCGCAGGCGAACTCACCCCGACGGGTGCCAGCCCGATCGGCCTGTTACTGACCGACCTGTTCCGCATGGACGGCAACACGCCCGGCACCGAACGCACGCTCGCCTTCCATCTGTCGTCGCGCACCTCGTTCTCCGATTATTCGGTCTGCGCCGCGATCGATCCCGACGGCAAGCGCTGGTGGTCGATCTCCGGCCGGCCGCTGGTCGACGAGATCGGCCGGTTCCAGGGGTTCATCGGCTCGGGCTCCGACCTCACCGAAAAGCGTGAATCGGACGCCGAGATCACCCGCCTCGCGCTGTTCGACAGCCTGACCGGCCTCGCCAATCGCCAGCGCATGCGGCTGACGCTCGACAAGACGCTCACCCAGCAGGCAGGCCCCTTCCGCGCCACCGCGCTGTTCCTGATGGACCTCGATCGGTTCAAGGCGGTCAACGACACGCTCGGTCACCAGGCCGGCGACGCGCTGTTGAAACAGGTCGCGCAGCGGCTCCAGCGCGGGGTCGGCGACACCGGCCTGGTCGGGCGGCTCGGCGGCGACGAGTTCAAGGTCGTGTTGCCGGGCATGGACAATCGCGACGACCTGGCAAGGCTGGCGCGCGATCTCATCACCTCGCTGTCGCAGCCCTATTTCATCAGCGGCGCGTCGGTCGCGATCGGTTGCTCGATCGGCATCGCCATCGCGCCGCAGCACGGCAACGATTCGGAAACGCTTGTCCGCAACGCCGATCTCGCGCTCTACGCGGCGAAGGGCGATGGCCGCGGCGTCCACCGCTTCTATTCCGACGACATGCTCGCCGGTGCCCGCAGCCGCAAGCAACTCGAGGACGATCTCCGCGCCGCGGTGTCCGAAGGCGCGTTCCACCTCGCCTATCAACCGGTGGTGAGCACCAAGAGCGCGCGCATCGTCGGCTATGAAGCGCTGATCCGCTGGGTCCACCCGACCCGCGGCAACGTCTCCCCCGCCGATTTCATCCCGATCGCCGAGGAATGCGGACTGATCGAGGCGATCGGCGAATGGGTTTTGCGCACCGCCTGTATCGAGGCTTCGCGCTGGCCCGGCGACATCCGCGTCGCGGTCAACGTCTCGCCGATCCAGTTCGCCAACCCGGTGCTCCCCGCGCTCGTCACCAGTGCGCTGGCGCAATCGGGCATCGCGCCGGGCCGCCTCGAACTCGAGATCACCGAAGGCGTGTTCCTCGACGAGACGCAGTCTTCCGACCAGATGTTCAAGGCGTTGAAGGGCCTCGGCGTCCGCCTTGCGCTCGACGATTTCGGCACCGGCTATTCCTCGCTCGGCTATCTACGCAACGCGCCGTTCGACAAGATCAAGATAGACCAGTCGTTCGTGAAGGGCGCCGCGCAGCCGGGCAACCGCAATGCCGCGATCATCAAGGCGATCGTCACGCTCGCCGACACGCTCGGCATGGAGACGACCGCGGAAGGCGTCGAGATCCAGGACGAGATCGACCTGATCCGCGACCTCGGCTGCACGCACATCCAGGGCTATGTCTATGGCCGCCCGGCGCCTGCCGAAGAGGTCATGCGCCAGCTGGCCGGACAGGGCGGCGTCGCGCTGCCCAGCGGCTTCAAGGTCAGCCGCAACCCGCGCACCAAGATGCTGCGCTCCGCCCGCATCTCGATCGACGGCGCGTTCGGCGACGTCCGCATCCGCGACATCTCGTCCAAGGGCGCGATGATCGACGGCATCGCCATCGATGGCGATCCGACCGGCCTCGAAATGCAGATCGAACTGCTCGAGGACCAGATGTTCGACGCGAACATCCGCTGGGCGAAGGACGGCAAGGCCGGGATCGAATTCGCCGAAGCCTTCAACCTCGATCGCCTCACCCCCTTGCAGGTGCGCGTCCTCCGCCGCTCGGCCTGAGGGCGCGCTAGCCGCGGTATTCCCGTACCGCGGCGGCAATTTATTTTCGTTCGCGCACTGTTCCCTTGCGTATTGCGAACCCCGCGGAAGTCCACGCGTCGCGCGCTTTCGGCCCCGTCGAAACGACGGTTTCATGCGACCGGTCGCGCTTCCGCTTTGCGACGAACGCCCTTGCGTCCTTCCGGCGTTTGGCACAATCTCTTGGGGTTGTGTTCGAAGACGGACCCAAGCGCTGGTAGAACAAGTCTCGCATAGCCATATACGAGTCCGGGCATCGCAGCCGGCCAATTGGTCGCGCGGTCTCATTTTGTTCTCCGCTTGGTGGCCGCTCGGGTGTAGCATGGGGGCACACCCCGATTCGAACGGACCGAGAACATATGGGAGCGGTTTCGATGGATTTCAGAGATAGCAGCCGGGATAGCGACATGACCACGGACACCCTCGAAGCCGCCGCGACGGCCCCTGCAACCCCGCAGGCACAGGACAGCCATTCGGTTCGCCCACAGCCCTATCCGGTCGAGGTCGATCACAGCCGCGACGCGCTGCTGACCGACTTCGGCAAGGAGACGCTGCGCGACCGCTACCTGCTGCCGGGCGAGAGCTTCCAGGACCTGTTCGTCCGTGTCGCGTCGGCCTATGCCGACGATGCCGGCCACGCCCAGCGCCTCTACGACGCCATCTCGAAGCTGTGGTTCATGCCTGCCACCCCCGTTCTCTCGAACGGCGGCACCGGTCGCGGCCTGCCGATCTCGTGCTACCTCAACTCGGTCCCCGACAGCCTCAACGGCATCGTCGACACCTGGAACGAGAATGTCTGGCTCGCCTCGCGCGGCGGCGGCATCGGCACCTATTGGGGCAACGTCCGCGGCATCGGCGAGCCGGTCGGCCTCAACGGCAA
>Ga0247813_10001069_pt1 | contig 21781 bp, 16 predicted proteins | sample UWRJL169409C1_FD_180719 | JGI IMG/M metagenome (GOLD analysis project Ga0247813, IMG submission 180719) | Plant litter microbial communities from Arlington Agricultural Research Station in Wisconsin, United States - UWRJ-L169-409C-1 | ecosystem: Environmental > Terrestrial > Plant litter >...
GGTGATTCCTTCTTAGCTCAGTTGGTTAGAGCATCTGACTGTTAATCAGAGGGTCCTTGGTTCGAGCCCAAGAGAGGGAGCTTAAAAAAAAGACTATCATTTATTTGATAGTCTTTTTTTTTTGCTCTAACATTTGTACAAATTAATTGTCGAAGGAATTAAGAATTTCTCTGAAGAAGAGGTTTTAAATATTATTGGAAATAAATTAAATGACGTAAGTGTTATTAATGGAAATGCATATAATTGTACTTTCAACCAGCTGATAAAGTTGTGGAACTTTATGAACGTTTGGTTTTGGCTAAGAAAGAGAAAGTTGAATATTTGGAGAAGTTGTTGAAAGGAAGTAGATTCTTTTTGAAACATATAATTTATAATGAAAGAGGCTCTTAAAAGAACCTCTTTTTTTTGTTTAGATATTTCGATGTAATATGTTAACTATATTTTTTAAAAAATTTCAAAGCATTATGGATATCCGTAAAAAGATTAGAGATTAGAATTTTACATTTACAATAGTCTAAAATCAGGTATAAGTACTTGATAAAACTTTGTGTAATTAGTGTTACTTGCAATGTTTCTTAAAAATAATCAGATTAAAATGATTTTTAATTAAAACTTTAAAAATATGGCTAAAGATAAATTTCATTTTGAAATCCCTAAAGAAAATATTAGAAACGAAAAATATGAAAAAACTGGAGGTGGTGTTTCTGTTAAAAGAGAGAACCATACAGAACATGGTTTAAAATTATTAACTGAGGTTGTAGAATTAAAGGAAACTGAATTTAATAAAAAAGATTATAATTATACTTCTGACATTTATCTTCAATTAGAAACTCCTAAAGGATATTCTATAAAAGGTCAAAAACAAAAAATTGAACATCTTGGACTAGAAATTTTAACATATTCCAGTTCAAATAAATCAATCGGTACTGCACGAATAAAAAAAGAAAGTTTAGACGGTTTTGAAGAAAAGTTAAACGAATATATTGAAAGTGCTGATAATATAGGGAAAACTTACTTTTCTCCGATCGAACATATTTCAACGATTCCTATAGAAAATAAAATTAAATCAGAAATTGACTTAAACTCAAATAAAGAGGTTTCAGTTATTATTAATCTATTTAATGCACTCCAAAGAAAAGAAAGATTAGCTATAAATAATACAATTGTAGAAGAAGTAAAACAATATACAGAAAAAGTGAGTTTTAGAAATTTTGCAAATGGAATTACTTCTATAGAATGTACTATCAAAAGCAAATTTATATCTGCAATTGCTTCCGAATTTACAACAATTAAAGAAATAAAAGCTAATCGAACTTTTTTTGTTGAAAATTCAATTCCTGCAGAAAAAATACCAATTGAATTAAAAGTATTGCCTGTACAATCAAATTCAATAATTTGTATAATCGATTCCGGAATCAATAATAGTGGCGTTTTTAGTAATATTATCCAAGGACAGATACCTTATCTTCCAACTGGATCTGTTGATTGTGGATACAGTCATGGAACTTTTGTTGCCAGTAGATGTGTTTTTGGTGACGATATTGAAAATTGTTTAGGAACACATATTTTAGAGCCATATTGTTATTTATTAGATGTTCCTGTATTTGGTTTAGATCAATTTGGTAATGAAAAAAATCCGACTGAGTTCGAACTCAGAATTGCAATTGAAGAAGTAGTAATAAAAAATTTTGAACAAATAAAAGTATTCAATTTATCTTTGGGAATTCCAAATCCAATTATTGACTTTGAATTTTCTGAATTAGCAAAACTATTAGATTTTCTTTCAAAAAAATATAAAGTTTTATTTGTGATTGCTGCAGGGAATATAAATAGAATTTTAGGGAATTTTCCAGTAGATCATTTTAATCATTTCGAATCTAGGATAGGATGCCCCGCAGAATCTTTACTTGGCTTAACTGTAGGGTCAATTGCAAAATATACTAATCCAAATTCATTATCTATAAACAATTCTCATTCAGCTTTTTCTCGAATTGGTCCTGGTGCGGATAGAGGTATAAAACCAGAAGTAGTAGCCCATGGTGGAAATCTCGTTTCTCCTTATACTACTGCACCACGTATTTCAACATATGGAATCAGTTCTGATGGATTAAATTTAGCTCTAGATGTAGGCACAAGTCATGCTGCTCCCCTTATTTCTCAATATGCTCAAAAATTATTTGATTATTACCCTAATAGCGATCCAAATCTTGTGAAAAATCTTATATGCCATTTTAGCGATAAAAGAGACAAACATAGCTTATGTACTGATGCAAACTCTAAATATGTGGGTTTTGGGGAACCAAATATCGAAAATGCGATTAGAGCTAATGATTTTAATGCAGCATATATATTTGAAGGAGAGCTAGACCAAGAAAATTATCAATACATTTCATTTCACATTCCCAAAACCTTGGCATGCGAAGAAGATTCCAAGTTAAAAATAAAAATAACAATTACTTATGATCCTTCGGTGAATCCAGATAATGAGTGTGAATATTCAAATTCAAGAATATCTGCGAAACTATTTAAACCTGCAGAAAAAGGGTTTTCTGCTATAAATATAAGTGACAACAATTACAATTTACCTTGGAATCCCATAATACAATTTGAGAAAAGTTTTACTAGGTCTTACTTAGTAGGATTATGGGATTTAAGATTAAGACTTTATACCAGAGGAAGTTTAAATGAAGATTATAAACAAGATTATTCCGTTGTAATAGAAATAATTGATGAAAAATGTAATAAAAATGTATATCAAGATATTTTGAATGAGTTTGGAAAAATTTATAAACGTATCGAAATAAATATTGCAGCCTAAGTTTAAAATCAAAAACACATAGAAAAGCAAAGTCTTAAGACAAAACTTCAAAGAAATCTCGAATTTAATTCCATCGAATTCGATGGAATTAAATTCGAGATATTTCAAAAAAAATTAAATCCTTAAACCCCCAACTTCTTAGCAATCTCAACAGGAATTCCCCCTTTATTTACCATCAAAGCAGTAGTCTTATATTTCACAAAATTCTTAGTTACAAACAAGAAACCTTTGTAGTCATTTGTTTCTCCCCATGAATTTTTTACGATGTAATATTCTCTTCCGGTTTGATCTTTGGCTAGGCCAATAATGTGCATTCCGTGATCGTCTGTTGTAGTGTAATTGTCAAACGCTGCCTGACGCATTTCTGGCGTAATTTCCGGCTCTGGTTTTGGTCCGTTAAACATGTCTGCTTTTTCTTCAGCCGTCATGTCGTCGAATTTTTTTGTTGGAACATACGCTACGCCATTTTTCCAGCTAAAGCTTTTTTCGCTTACGTCTGTTGCCCACGCTACTGTGTATCCTTTTTTCAACGCATTGTCGATAACATCCGTCATGTCGTTTACTTTTACGTTGTACACCTGATCAAATGACCAGTTGTCTGGCACCATCATGGTTGTTTTTTGGTAATATGGAGCTGTTGTAAAAGAGGACATTTCAACATAATCGTCTGGATTAATTCCTACCACTTCTTTAGCAAAAGATTGTGGCGTGTAGTTTTTTCCTTTATAGGTAAAATTATCCGGCACTTTTCCTAAATACGAATCGATAACGGCAGCATATGCTTTTTGCCAGTTGGGTGTTAATTCACCATTTGGGTTTTTTACAACAGCCGTTAAAAGACCTTCGATAAGCGCGGCCATTTCGCCAAATTTATTTTTATCGGTTCCGTAGTTTAGTCCTGTGTACACTTCTCTTGGTACGGCTCCGTATTTTTTATACATATTGGTTACGTCGTGCAATGCGCCTCCGTCACCCAAGGTAACCGCGCCATGCATACGCACGTAATTAATTCCTTTTTCAACATAAACGTTTCTGGCAGAATAAATTTGAGACAATTCTACAGGCTGTTTTCCCAAACGAATCATTTCTGACTCTAAAAATGAGTTTGTAGCATAACTCCAACAAGTTCCCGAAGAACCTTGTGTTTTTACTGAAGTGGTTCCCAGATTAATTTGTTCTGTGAATTTAAAGTTTTCTTTACTTTTATCACTTGCATTTAACTTTAGTGAGTTAACCAAAACGTCTTGCGCAAAAGAGCTGCTGACACCAACAAAAAAAGCCGATGCAACAAAAACTGATTTCAACGTAATTTTATACATAATCAATGATTTAAATAGTTGACTAATTAGTAGCCTGTATTTTATTTTTGTTACAAATCAATTAAATATTACATTATTTGTGTGTTGTTTCTCCGTTAATTTTTTCACAATCTTTTTGTTAAGCGATATAAACTTACAAAATCTGCAATAATAGTATTTGGTTTAAAATCAATAGATCTGCTTATTTTTTGTTTGCTTATTTAGTATTAATTTGCCTGCTGAAATAGTACCACATAAATCTAAAAATGTACGAGCTCCAAAAAGAGAAATACTTAGGCAATACCAAAAAGATATTCAATAATACGCAGGGAATTGCTGTGGTCGAAACAGAGTATCAAAGTAAGGTTTACGAGGGCTGGCATTCGCATAATAATGCGCACATTACACTTTTCCTGAAAGGCGGCACTACAGAAAAACGCAAAAACTTTAGCGAAACACTGGGTCCGGGTTCGTTGTTATTTTATCACAGCGATGAATTGCATTTAAATCAGGATACGCTTTTTCCGTCTAAAAATATCAATATCGAAATTGAAGAAAATCTGCTGAAAGAACTTCAGATCTCTGAAGCTACAATCGAAAAATCAGTTCAAAATTCTACGCTGACAAAATTTTTAATTCTGAAAATTTTTAAGGAAAGTCTGGTCGCAGATGCTTTTTCCGGCGACACCATTAATATGTTGTTTGCGCAATTATCAAATTCAAATGCACACTCAGAACGCTTTGAAAAGAGTCCGTTTTGGGTAAAAAGTTTAAAGGAATTGTTGAACGATTGCTGGAATGAAAATCCGAATTTGCAGGATCTTGCGCAGGTTTTAAACCTAAATCCGATTACAATCTCAAAACATTTTCCGAAATATTTTGGCTGTACTTTGGGCGAATACATGCGCAGAATCAAAATAAACCGTTCGCTTTCGCTGATAGAATCTAACCAGACCAATTTGACGGAAATTGGTTTTCAATGCGGCTTTGCAGATCAGAGCCATTTCATTAGAACTTTTAAAAACCAAACCGGATTTTTACCTAAACAATTTCAAAAATTATAAGGCAGGCAAATTTCATTCTATTTTTTGATTTGGCGACGGCATACATTTGCTTCATCATAAATCATTAATCACAATTAAATGGAAACGCTTACTTTAAAACAAAGAACTTTTAATTCTCCAATAACCAAAATTATTCTTGCCTTACTTACTTTTATGGCGGTTGTTATTATTAGTCAACAAATTGCGGTAAAATTATTATCCTTAACTTCTATCGATAAAGACTATCGAAATCTTTTAAAAGGGCTTTTTGTTTCGGCATTATGCGTTTTTAGCTATATACTTTTCTTTAAAAAATATGACAAACGAACCGTAGCAGAGTTTGCCTCAAGAGGACTTGCAAAAAATCTTTTTGTTGGTGCTTCGGTTGGTTTTATTTTGCAATCGTTGACTATTTTCGTGATTTACCTTAACGGAAGTTACAGTGTTGTAAGCATTAATCCAATTTCGTTTCTCCTTATTCCGTTTGCCCTTATGTTTACAGTGGCGATTATCGAAGAGGTTTTGGTGCGGGGAATTATATTCAGGATTATGGAAGAAAAATTAGGAAGCTCTATTTCTTTGACCATTTCTTCTATATTATTTGGTGTTTTGCATCTCGCAAATCCTAATTGCACTTTGATTTCGGCAATATGTATTACGACTGCAGGTTTTTTAATGGGCGCTGCTTTTATGTACAGCCGCAATTTATGGATGCCAATCGCTTTGCATTTTGCATGGAATTTTACCCAATCAGGTATTTTTGGTGCGATCACTTCCGGAAATGAAAAAACAAACAGCTTATTACAGGCCAAAATAGAAGGCCCGGAGTTTATTACCGGAGGAGAATTTGGTCCCGAAGGGTCGATTCAGGCTATTGTATTTTGCCTGATTGCCACGGTGGTATTCCTTTTTTTATGCCATAAAGAAAATATGATTATAAAACCGTATTGGAAGAAGTAGTGTTTTCTTTAACCACAAATTTCACAAATTAGCACAAATTATATTAAAGTTCCCGGTACCTATTATCGGGAATTTTTGCTCTCTATTTTCTTTATTCTTGCTTCTTTCCTCTTTATTCTCTACTCTTGCCTCTTTCTTCTTACCTCTTTCTTCTTGCCTCTTTCTTCTTGCCTCTTCCCTCAACTATCGCATCCAGTTACTTCCAAAAACAATATAATACGCCCAGTCTTCAGGACCTTTTGCTACGTCGACACCCATTCTGAGTTTGAATTTTCGAGCCAGCAAATACCTGAAACCGGTTCCATAACTATATACGACCGGTTTTGCAAAAGCCTGATCCCAATCGTCAAAAGCACTTGCCAAACCGCCGTAGCCCATTAAACTCCATCGCCTATATACATCCCATCTAAATTCGGCTTCGGTAACAAGACTTGTTTTTCCCTGATATCTTGCGGCGGGAATGCCTCTTAAATTAATTCCGGGCAAGAGATAAAAGGGTGGTTTTCCAAAAGCTTGTTCGCCTTCGATTCGGAGTCCTCCAATTAACTTTTGAGTTACGGGATAATAGCCAATTGCCGAAAGATTGACACGCCAGGCATCATAATCGCTTCCTATCGCATTATCAGACCAAAAGAAATCGGACTGTACCCGAATTCCTTTATCCGGTGTAAAAATATTGTCGCGGCCATCAAACTGAAGCGCGCCACCAAACTGACTTACAGTGCTTTTTATATCTTTTACTGTTGCAAAAGAGGGTAGATTAAGTTCAGGAAGATTAATATCTGAATTCAAAAAAAGATATTGCGGACCAGCGCTCCATTTTGGATTTCTAAACTGCTTTAGCCATTGGGTATAAAAGACATACGATTTAAAGTTGAGTTTAAATTCTTTGTCGTTTCCGTTAGGTAAGTTTTCGTAGAAGGATAAATTCATATTTCCGTAGCCGCCCATGATGCGATACAGAATTCTTTCTTTTATTAAACTGCTGGAGCGAAATGCGCCAACCATCCAGCTTTTGTTTCCGGTATACATTCCAATCGCTCCTGTTATATCCGGATTTACGAATCTTTTTTTACCGTTATCGTCAATTACAGGTGCATGTTTTTTTAGAAAAACGGGCACAATGGCACCGCCAATTCCACCCAAAGCAGGTTCAGTAATAACCGTTGGAACTACAATAAAACCGTGTGCATAAATAATATAATCGCTTAAATCGAATGCGCCATCCAGAGAATCTTTGGTTGTTATATGCGTTTTTTGTCCTGTTACAGTTTGAAATGAAAAAAAGCACATACCAAATATGAAAACTATTGTCTGAATAAATTTTCTTTTTTTAATAATAAAATCTGAAGGTGTATTTCTCATTTCAGGTAATTTAAATTTATCTTATTGAACAAAAAACATCCGCTCTTAATATTCTTTTATTTCTTTTTTCAGGCTAAACACATGTGCCAGCGTAAGGAAAAAGGTACTGCCCTGAAAGCGGTTTACTGCTTCAAATTCAGAAATCCAGCGTAATCCTGCTGAAGTTTTAGAGCCTATATGAAAATAATTTACTTCTGCACCTATTCCTGCAATTCTGTCTTTTGCCGGTTCAAGTACTGTATTGCCAACCGGTATTTTGTCGAATGACAGCTTCCCTTGCAAATAATAAATTGCCCCTGCATTCAGTATTCCTTTTGGGGCTGTTTTTTCTGCATTCATCAAATAAAAAGTTTTTCCCAAACCACCTTCAATACTTAAAATATCTCCGGTTTTTATATCTGTATCTTTCTTTTTACCGTTTATTTCATATGCTGCCAGTACCGAGAAATGAAACGTTTTTTTATCGTTGAAGAATACGGTTGTTCCTGCTGAAAATTCATTCATAAACATTCCCAAACCTGCATTGTCAGAAGCGCCTGCCGTAAATTTTCCGGTAGGAAGGTACAATTGGTAACTGAATACAAAATCGGCTCTTTTGCTATGCCAGCCTAGCTGTACAGGCTGTAGAAACATATCTGTAAAAGCAAGTGAGTTTGTTGCATCGAGGGAATTTCCCTGAATGGTATTTGATGCAAAAGCCAATAAGATACTTGCACCATAATTTGCACCCAGGATTTTAAAATCGCTTATGTATGATGCGCCGGCTCCTGTTATAAACATTGTGATATCAGGATTTGCAATAGCTTTATCGCCGCTTGCATTGCGTAAAGCACAAGCCTCATAAAGATAACCCGGAACGTAAACGCTTAATGTATTGGCCGGTGCCTGGGTTCCGGATTGTAAACCCATCGCGCCAAGAATATGCCCACCTTTAAGCTGCGCATTTCCGGTAAAATAAATGATCAAAAGAAAAAATATAGTGATTATTTTTATTGTCTGCCTGTATGTAAATTTCGTTTTCATCGTGTTTGTTTTAAAATTAATGAAACCTGAAAATTCTTAAATTCTATGAAGATTTTTTTAAATAAAAAAGATTTGTACACTCAGAATTAGTTCTTATTATTTTAAAATATTCTGACGGAGATTTACCTGTATGTTTTATAAAGGCTCTAAAACAAGTCGTTCTTGATTTAAATCCAGATCCCCACGCCATGCCTTCGAGCGATAAATCCTTCCATTCGGGATCATTTATTTTGTCTTTAAAATATTCTATTCTTTTTAAATTGACGTAATCCTGAAAATGAAGGTTAAATTCTGAATTTATTAAGTTGGAAAGATGATGCACTGATATTCCGGTTTCATCTGACAAATCCCGAATTACAAAATCCTTTTTCAAAAAGAGCTTTTTTGCATGAAAAATAGAATCCAGTTTTTCCAGATATTCCTTTTTTTTATCCTGAGTTAACTCTTTTACCAATGGCAGATTGTTTTTAATTTCTTTTGTTTTTACTTCTAAAGAATCATCAACTTTAATATTAAAATCAGGGTTGGTTTCATTATTAAAATCATAAAAAATCTGAGGCTTGAAATAAAGCCAGCCTACTGTAAAAACAAGCACTGCAGAAATTAAAATATAACACGACAAATCAAGATTATCAACCTGACTGATCAAAAAATAGTGTACAAAAAGTGTCGAAAACAAAAACAGAATCATCAAATTATATACTCTAATCCAGCCTAATACTTTTACTCTTTGAAAGTGGTTTTCCTTAAATTTTTTCAAATCATAGTTTAATATCATCATCGTTTGGCAAAAAGCATAAAGGAGCCAAATAGTAAGACTTAACATCGAAAATGGATTTTTTACTTTGACAGAAATATAATCTGCTAAATGAAAGTCAGCATAATTACCAATCCAGACAAAAATGGTTAAACCAAAATACAGCATAAACGGTAAAAAATGAAGCCAGTCGTATTTTTTAAACATTTTTTTATCTGAAAACAAAATGCTTCTGACATATAAAAAAGCCGAAGGCGCTACCAAAAAAATAAACGATTTTGTGATCATAAAAAGATCAGGAAAATGCTTCAATATATTGACAGACAAATAAAAATTATAAACGCTAACTACAGCCAGACTAAACAAAAACAGTCCGAGGAAAAAACTTTTTGAGTAGTTTTTTCTCGAAAAAAGTACCATGAAAGAAGTTGCAAAACCAACTAAGGTAGCTATAAAAAAGAACAGTGAGAGCAATATGTCGATCATATGTTTAGATTTCAGGTTGATTGTATTTTCTTTGATATGGGACTATCTTGCTGAAAGATTACACCCGCCTTGGGGAGGCAAGCATAATCTCATATAACTTAAACCTTATTTTTTGGCTAAACCAGGAGGAAAACCGGTCAGTATTTTTTTGATAGAACTTGCAATAAATTCTTCGGGATTGTCTGGTTTACTATCAATTTGCGCATTTCCTATACCCTGCCAAACCAATTTTTGTGTTTTTGTTGATACAATATCAATTACGAGAGAACCATCTACATAATCGTAGGTATTAAATGTTGTGGTTCCGCCACCCATCATGGCACCTCCGCCCCAATATCCGTACGGGCGATACATACCGCCATAACCATAAAAATCAGAGTTTGCTGTAACCGACTGTTTGTTTTTTAAGATCGAAACTGCATTTACCTTTAAATCCGGATTAGTGGTATTTTCTGTAAAGCCTTTTGCAGTCATTTCAGACCGAATTGCATTAGTAACACGATCTGCATTTAGCTGGTTTACCTGACCTTCCTGTGCTTTTAAGTCATAAACGGCGAAGGTTTTGTATTCGCTAAAATTGGCAGCGTGGTCGTAATCTGTTGTAACATTTACTGTTGGCGAACAACTGTAAATTAAACCCAAAAATAATAGTGGGATTATTCTAAGAGATGTGATTTTCTTATTCATTTTGTATTGTTTAAATTAATGATTATTGAATGTAACTTCTAATTATTAAAAATAAAATCTTCAAAAATGCAGAGAATCGAAAAAAGGCTTATAAAAAATTTAATGTATCTTAAATATCTAACATACAATTGATTGAGGAATACAAAAGGTAGATCATTATTTTTTAGCTCGTTTGACAACAAATTATGATGTTGATTTTCCTAAGTATAAACTTAAACAAATTAATTTAATATGTAATAAAAATACTTCTTTTTTTTATCGCTTAATTTTCTTGCTATTAAGAATTTCTATTGCTAAAAATTATATTTCTGACGAAATCGGCAATCGTCCTTCTTTTATTGCTTCCAGCATTTTAGTGTAATCTGTCTCATTTTGATCTGCATATAAAATCGAAAAATTTGCAATGGCATTGGCAAATTCATTACTGTTTCCTATGTAACCGGATAATAATGACGGATCTCCCGTTCGTGCGTGGGCTCTGGCCAATGCCCATCCACAGGCTTTTGCATAATCGTTCATGTTTTTGTCTTTCATAATTTCAAGAACCGGCTTTACTTTAGCATCACGAAGCTGGCGGATATAAAAAAACTTGTTCTGGTCATCATGCGTCCATCCCAAAAATATATCCGAGGCTGACTGCATCAACTTTTGCCCCATAACAATGCGTTCTCCCTGATGTTTGTACTTGTTTTCAATTTTCAAATTTGCCTCAAGTATACTTTGTCTGGCTTCTTTAAACTGTAAAAAAATAGGTTCACCGGTTGCCGACATTAACAAACTTATTCCGCAAACTGTTCCTACACTGCCTACACCTACCACCTTCATTGCTACGTCATGCAGTGTATATCTGCTTAACAAAACCTGTTTGTCATGTGGCAGCGACTCTATATACCGTTTGTGTGCGGTTTCTATTTCGCTAACAATTCGTTTTCCTTCTTCTCCGTTAGGATGAAAAATTAATGGATGAGCGTCTTTTATTTTGGCGCGATTGCCATCCTGATACGTCATTTTAGCAAATTCTTTTTCGTGAGCGGTATATTCTGCCGCTTTTTTCACTCGCTTTTGCTGAAATTTTTTGATCTCTTCATCATCTCCCCTTTCTATAAGTTCTGCCAGATCGATATCAGCATACCAAATTTGAAGTGCCGATAGTTTACTGTATTCGAACATATTTCTTTTGTAACTATCGGCCGCATGCCAGGCAAATTCTTTACAATTTTTATCGGAGAATTTTTTCCATCTTCCGGCAATGGCAAAACTTGCAGCTAGTCTTTTTAAATCCCATTCCCAGGGTCCGGGAAATGTTTCATCAAAATCATTTATGTCAAAGACCAGTTTTCGCTCCGGAGTTGCAAATCCGCCAAAATTCATTAAATGACAATCACCGCATAGCTGCAAATGAATTCCTGTATTGAGCATTTGAACTAAATCTGCCGCCATAATTGCTGCACCTCCTCTAAAAAATGCAAATGGCGATTCCATCATTCGGCTATATCGTATTGGAAGTAAGCTTTCGACTCTTCCTATATTGGTTTCAATCAAAATTTCTACCGGATCTTTTCGGTTTTCAGGTATATTCCATTCCCGATGTATAGAGCGCGGCGTATTTTCTCTAATGGCTACCCCTTTTGCATATCGTTCTGCTTTTGATGCTACAGGATCGAATAAGTTAGTTGCTTTATTTTCTGATTTTTGAGACATAGAACCTAATTATTTCACCTCTTCAACATCTCCCATTTTCCATGTCTTATCAAAAAATCCTTTTTCAGGTCCATACAAACGAGCCAGTAATTCGAATTTCCTTTTTGGATCTGTCGGTACCCAATTTGCTTCTTTTCCCTGCGGAGCTTTTGCACCAAAATAAAGATCTACAGAACCGTCTGCATTCTTTTGAAGTCCGGGAGTTGTAGAAGCACGGCTCGAATATTTCATACCCAGAATCAAAGCATGCGTTTCGCGGTCGTAAGCCGTTATAGACCAGTATAATTTTACGGGAACTTTGGCAGGTAAATGAAGCTTATACACCTTTGCGCCATCAAACTGCTGCCCTTTATCATCTTTAATAGACATTAGATAGAACTGCCCCGTTCCAAGTTTCTTAGCACTGAAATACGCCATCGAATAACTTATTGCTCTTTCATCAACAGGATAAAGACCCGGAACAGAATAATTTGACATGATAGCTTTCACCACATCTGGTGAGGCTGGTAATGCCCAGTTTGTTCCTTCGTAAAAAGGCGGTGTAAATATTTTTTCATACTTTGAGTCAATCCAGCTGTGTGCATCTTTAATTGCTGCATTGAGAATTTCCTGTCTTCTGGCATCAGCCTGGAAAGTTTTTCCTTTCTCTATTCCGATTGATTTTAGCTGATCTACCATTACAAGATCGCGCTCAATCCACGGTTCTCTTTGTACAAACTGATTTAGTATTTCGAAAAAATGAAAATTGTACGGAATAGTATTGCTAAAATCAACATTTATCAAATCAACAAAGGTGGTTTCCGGCGGATTGTTTGCTTGAGTAAGAGGATATATTTTTACTTTTTTTCCATATTCTACAGCTCTTTTTACATCATTCGGGCTTCCATCGGTAAGATTAGATCGAAGAATCGCATAGCCAGTATAAGTTGAAGAAGGCATCGGAATGTAGCCAAAGGGAACAGCATCTTTATAACCCGGCGGTAAAATAAGATATTTACCTCCCTTTCCTTTATCTACTCCCGCGGGACCAATATCTTCAATTGCAGTTTGCCAGCCATCATCTAGACTTCCTGTTAATGATGAAACTCCTTCAACTGCCGGAATCTCCAACACAACTGGCCCTTGTCTGGTATCGTAAAACGGATTAATGTAAATCACGTCTGGATTTGGTGTGAGGGTTTGGTTTTTAGAACTAATAAGCCCCGACCAAAAAACAACTTGATTGTAATCGCCTTTTGCTTTGATAAGACTTTCATGAAACAATTCTGAATTTACTGCCGGCATTCCCCAAATTACTGTTTGAACTGCACGATTATAAATGAGCTGTTCTTCAAAATTGGCGGGTTTAAATACCGCTGTTTGAGTAGTATCTGTAACAATCGTCGTTTCATTTTTTTTTGTAGAATTAGTACAAGACCACAACGTGCAAATGACTGCAATTAATAACATTTTTGATTTCATGAATTTTACTTTTAAGGATGAAAAAAGTACTATATTTTAAGAACCCGGAAATACGAAAGCCACAACCGCTCTCAATCCCCAATCTGGTCTTATATCCGAATGACCTACAATTGGTATCAAGGGCATAACCGCAAATTGCATCGTTTGGCCACCTAATTTTGTAATGGCTCCAACATTTGGACTAAGCGTAATTAATGTTGTATTTCCTTCCCAGTTTTGTGTAATCTCTGAGGTAATCCCTAAACTTGCACCACTTTTATAACTATGAGTTAAAAAGATTTGTGTGTAAAACTGATTAAAATCAGCTCTGTTTTCGTTTCCTGCTACAGACCATATCTGATTAGCAATAAATCCTATAGAAAGTCCTTTTCCCTGATGCATGACCAGAACACTTGGTCCGACTCCAAATTTTTCTGTCTCCAGAAATTTTTCTGTAGCCGTTGGCACTAAAAAAGCAGGACCAACTCCCAAAATAATTCCCTTTGTTTTAGGGGCAAAAAATGCTGTTACGGTTGCATCGCTTAAACCAAATTCATGGCTATTTTCTGCAATAACATCCTGCTGATCTACAACCGGAAGAATATATCGTGTAATTAAATTTAGATTTTCACTTAATTTAAAAGGAATAACAGGCTGAATATTTATTTGGTATTTTATTCCGTTGTAAGGGCCAATTCCATACGTTAAATTATTTTGCAAAGGAACACTAATCAGACTTGCCACAGGATTGGCTAATTTATCTGCCAGTTCCTGCGCACTTGCTCCGGCTTTTGGCTCTTCTTGTGCAAAAGCTGAAATACCAATAAGAAAACAAACTACGCTCAAAAAGAATTTAACATTTGTAAAGGAGTTGCTCTGTTCCATAATACATTTAATTTAAAATATTTGTCTTAAAATGAAACAATCTTTACTGCTAAAATTGTTTCATCTTAATCTTAACTAATTCAAAATTACTGAGTTGAAAATATCGTTTTCCAATCGTCCTTCATACTAACTACATGATATTTGTATTTGGCAGCAGTACTTAAAGACAAATTATCTTTTTCCTGATAATTGTACTCTCTAATAGAATCGTTATGGTTTACAATCAGTTGAAAAGAAGGATATTTGCTTCCTGAAGAATATCGTAACATAGCAAGATCGCCGGCTCCTCCTTCATTTCCGCAGGCAAAAACCGGTCTTTGACCTATATGAAGCTGTATACCAACAGGTTTTCCTACCTTATCGTCTAAGAGATCTAAGGCAGGTTGTCTTTTAATTGAATTTGTTGCATCATCAAAAGTGTATTTGAAAGATGTTCCTACAACTTGTTCTTTTGGGATTCCGTAGAAATCAGCTGATATTGCTCTGACTAATTCAATCGTTCCACCCGTTACAATGAATGTTTTGAAACCATTTGCGCGCAAATAATTCAAAAGCTCCAATTGTGGCTGGTATCTGATTTGTTTTAGCGGAACATTTTTACCAGGATATTGTGCACCTGAAAAAAACTCTTTTGTAGAAGTTTCAAATTCATCTTCGGTCATTCCGGTATGTGTTGCAGCAACTAATTCTATTAAAGCTTTATCTCCTCCTTTTTCGAAAAATGTTTTGTCTTTCTCAACAACAGCTTTAAAAGGTTGTTTTTGAGCTAAGGCGGGATTTTTTTCGATCATTTTCTTCACTCTGTAAAAAGCAAACAATTCCTGAACATAGGGTTTTTCAGCCCAAAGTGTTCCGTCATTATCAAAAGTGGCAATTCGGTTTTCTATCGGAATAAAATCCGGACTTCCTTCTTTAGTCACTTTGGCAACATAAGCAATAATCTCTTTTTTTAATGCTCCATCGTTCCAGCTTGGCAGCGGATCACCATTTGTTGTTACTACTTTAGTACTGTCCTTTGGATTTGTAGAAGTAGTAATAGTGTTTTCTGATTTTTTGCACGAACCCAGCAATAATATAAATAGGGGCAATACATATATTTTCTTATACATAATATTGATATTTAAGTTATTGAAAAGCTTGAACCATTACTGACTCAAGCTTTATTATTTACTTTTACCTTTTATTTTTTCTTTTTTGTTGCTTTTGCGCTGGCATCATCAACACTTTCTTTACCATCATGAGGCATAATATTTTTCTCAATAAATGCCTTTGCTTTTATACCGTTAAGTGTTTGTCTAAGAACATTGGTTGGATTGAAACTAGGTGGAAATGAGCGTGGTGGATATTCTTTAAATGTTTCAGCGAAAGCGAAAACTTCCTGCATCATTCCGTATGCAGCTCCCACGTGATTAAGGTTCCAATCCCAAAAAGTATTAGAAGTTATATCTGCTCTTTCAAAAGGATCCTGCATAAGATTAAATATCTTTTGCAATCGAAGCTCTGTAAAAGGTTCTGCCCAAACTCCCATAGTTCCTTCTTTTCGTTGTTCAGCAAAAACATATTTGTAATCTCCTTGTCTTAAACATACTAATTGCCCGTCATCATCAGCATAAAAGAATTTATCTCTTACACTTTTTCCAGTTCCACGAAGTAATGCTGATTGGTCAAATCCATCAAGATGCACTTTATAGTTTTTTCCATTTGCAGTATAGCCTGTCAATAATTTTTTAGTTAGATCCGGTTCTCCTGCAATTGAAGCTAGTGTTGGCATCCAATCGTTATGGCTCATCAATTCATTTGTAATTTGATTTGGTTTGATAACACCTGGCCAACGAACTAAACATGGAACACGGAAAGCACCTTCCCAGTTTGTATTTTTCTCAGAACGGAATGGTGTCATAGCACCATCAGGCCATGTATTCATGTGAGGGCCATTATCTGTAGAATAAACCACAATTGTATTATCAGCAATACCCAAATCGTCTAATGCTTTTAAGATATCTCCAATTGTTAAATCGTGCTCTATCATACCATCAATATATTCACTGTCTCCATGTGTATATCTACCGCGATGCTCTGCTCGTACGTGAGTTCGCAAATGCATACGTGTAGCGTTGAACCAGCAGAAAAATGGTTTTCCGGCAGCAGTTTGTCTTTTTATAAAATCGATAGCAGCTGCAGATGTTTCATCATCTATAGTTTCCATTCTTTTTTTAGTAAGAGGGCCTGTATCTTCGATTCTTTGTTTTCCTATTTTTCCAAAACGGGAATCAGGGATGCTACCATCATCAACATTTGTTGCAGTACATTTCAAAACTCCTCTTGGTCCAAATTTTTTCACATATGCCGGATCTTTTGGATAATCAGGTAATTCTGGTTCTTCTTCAGCATTTAAGTGATACAGGTTTCCGAAGAATTCATCGAATCCATTTACAGTTGGTAAACTTTCGTTACGATCACCTACGTGGTTTTTACCAAACTGACCTGTAGCATAACCCAAGTTTTTCATGATACCTCCAATTGAAGGATCTAATTGGCTCATACCCATAGGCGCACCCGGAAATCCTACTTTAGTTAATCCACTTCTAATGCCATGTTGCCCTGTTAATAATGCAGCACGTCCAGCAGTACAGCTTTGCTCTCCATAATATTGTAAAAAACGAATTCCTTCGTTCCCAATACGATCGATATTTGGTGTTGTATATCCCATTACTCCATCACTGTACGCGCTTACGTTGGTAGTACCAATGTCATCGCCCCAAATTATCAGGATATTGGGCTTTTTAGTATTTTGTGATTGTACTTCATTTTGTAAAAAACATAATAATGCAATTAATAGTATTGCATTATTAAAACTGCATTTAAAATTGATTTGTTTCATGGCAATAAAATTTATTAATAATTGTTTCGATATGTAAAATATGAATGCTTGTATCCTTAAAAGCATCTTAATAATGAAGAAAAAAACAACTCTTGTCTAATTAATTTCTCTTGATTTTCATAAAAATGGAAACAAGAAATTTCTTAGCATTTTTTTTTGTTCCTCAAAATTAATTAATAAAAAGCCTAAAATTTGCATATTTAAGGCATCCGGTTGTTCCATTTTATAAAATGAAACGATATAAATGTCTTATTTTATGGCATTTATGTGAAAAATAAATGGAAGGTGCTAAAAACACGAAACTTTTGAAGACACTTTAGGAAGAAGTTATATTTTCTAAATTCTACATGACTACAGAATTTAAATATTTTAAAGACGAAACTATTAAACGCAAAAAAGCCATTCGACGCGTCGAATGGCTTTTTTTATTACAATTTTTTCTTAAACGAAAACTATTCTATTTCAGAAACTCTCATGGTATTTACCATTCCTTTATCCTTAATTGGCATTGCTGCAAGGTTAATTAAATAATCACCTTTTACAACAAATCCTTTTTGTTTTGCAATTTCGTTAACATCAGTTACAGTATCATCTGTACTTTCGTCTTTATCATAGTAGTATGATTTTACTCCCCATAATAAATTCAATTGTGTTAAGATTCTTTTGTTTGAAGTAAACACCAAAATGTGCGATGAGGGTCTCCAAGCCGAAATTTGGAAAGCTGTATATCCGCTATTTGTTAAAGTACAAATTGCTTTTGCCTTGATTTCATTAGCTAATAAAGCTGCCTGATGACAAACTGTTTTAGTAACAAAACGTTTTGTTTTAATTTGTGGTGTATTTTGCGGAACCTGAATAAGCGGTGAATCCTCAACAGCCTCACAAATTTGAGTCATTTTTTGGATAACCTGTACCGGATAATTTCCTGTAGCAGTTTCTCCAGACAACATTACAGCATCTGCACCATCCATTACTGAGTTAGCAACGTCGTTTACTTCTGCTCTAGTTGGTGTTAAGCTTGTAATCATTGTTTCCATCATTTGAGTAGCAACGATAACAGGAATTCTTGCAATTTTAGCTCTGCGAATCAAATCTTTTTGTACTAATGGTACTTCGTGTGCAGGAAGTTCAACCCCTAAATCTCCACGAGCAACCATTAATCCGTCGCAATATGCTATAATTTTATCTATATTCTCAAGTGCTTCCGGCATTTCTATTTTAGCAACAATCGGAATTTTATATTCTGAATGCTTTGCAATTAGTTCCTGCAAGTCTTGTAAATCGCGAGGTGTTTTCACAAATGAAAGTGCAATCCAGTCTACTTTTTGTTCGATTGCGAAAATAGCATCAGCAATGTCTTTTTCAGTTAATGCCGGTAAAGAAATTTTAGTATTTGGTAAATTAACCCCTTTTTTAGATTTTAATTCCCCACCTTGGATTACTACAGCTGTAACTTCAGTTTTTTTATCGGTTGTAAGGATTTCAAAAATTAATTTACCATCATCAAGCAAAATACGCTCACCAGGGTTAACATCATTTGGAAAGTTTTGATATTTCATAAACACTTTTTGAGCTGTTCCTAAAATATCCTCAGCCGTTGTGAAAGTGATAATATCACCGTCGTTTACAACTGTTCCTTCTTCCATTACACCAACTCTAAGTTTTGGTCCCTGTAAATCTCCAAGAATTGCAGTTGTGTAACCAAACTCTTCGTTTAAGCCTCTAATGATATTAATTTTATCCTTTACACCTTCGTAATCAGCATGCGAAAAATTGACCCTAAACACGTTAACACCTGCATCGATCATATCCTTGATAATCTCTCTCGTACTACATGCAGGCCCAAGTGTAGCTACAATTTTAGTTTTTTTGTTTGTTAGCATTTTTTTTAAAAAATTAAATTGTTTTTTGATTTTATTTTATTGGTGTCAACAGCATAAATAGCAGCGATACTTTCGATGGTATTTAATTGTTGTTGAATTTCTGAAAAATCAATAGCCTCTTCACTATTCTCTATTTTCAGGAAAAAATCTACTTTTTTGAATTCAGGAAGTAAATGAATTGTTGTTGAAACCTCACTTGTTTCATTGGAAAACAAATTCTGGAAATCATCTGTACTCACTGAAATGATTTCATTTTTATTCTGAATCAGATTCCATGAAACGGCTTTCTCAGAATCATAATAATAAAACCTAGAAAAATTTGTTTGTCCTTCCTTAGTTTGAGCATGGATCTCGTTTTTGCTCTTACTTAAGTTAACAGGAAGTTTTTTATTGATAAAATAGGCTAATCTGTAATCTTCTAAGGAAGTATGAATTGCCATTAAATAATAATCAATTTCGTCAAATTCGTCTAAATCCAATCTATGAATTGCCATATCATGAAAAATCTAGGTGTAAATATACTATTTCTATTGGAGCATCAATAGTTAAGATGGAGTTGTTTTTGTTAATTTATAAACGAAAACGTTATAGCTTTAAGAAAGTTACAAGAATTTTATGGTTATTTCTTATCTATTTTTTCCTGAAATGCAAAATAGGCGCGTTGCGATGCCTTTTCTTCTGCTTTCTTTTTTGAAGTTGCTCTTGCTCTTGCAATTACTTTATCGTCTATGCTCAATTTGACACCAAACAAGCGTTGTCCGTCAATTCCGTTATCTTCAAAAATATCATAATGAAAGATTCTTTTTTCTTTCTGACACCATTCAATAACCAAACTTTTATAACTAATAACTTTTCCTTCGAGTCTTGCAATATCTACATAAGGTGTAATTACTCTTTTTTGAATAAACTTCTCGCAAAATGAATATCCTCTGTCCAAATAAATAGCACCAACGAGGGATTCAAAAATATTACCGTGAATATTTTCGCCAAAATGCTGTACCGGTACTTTACTTTCTACAAAACGAACCAGGTTCAAATCTTTACCCAATTCATTTAAATGCTCCCGACTTACAATTTTAGAGCGCATTTTTGTTAAATAACCTTCATCGCCATTTGGCGCTTTGTTAAACAAATGTGCCGCAATTACAGCACTTAACATTGCATCTCCTAAAAACTCTAATCGTTCATAATTAATTGGATGCCCGTTTTCGTCTAATTTATTTGAAGAGCGATGCGTAAAAGCTTTCTTATAAAAATCTATTGAAACAGGCTGAAAACCAAGTATTTTCTGAATAGTGTCAAAAAAAATCCCGTCTTCTTGAGAACGGGATTTTGAAAATATTTTTTTGATAATATTCATAGACAAAATTAGTCAACTAATTTTTTAAACAATACACATGCATTGTGTCCGCCAAAACCAAACGTATTACTCATAGCAACATTAACTTCTCTTTTTTGAGGAGTGTTTAGAGTAAGGTTTAATGCGGGGTCAATGTTCTCATCAACAACAGTATGATTAATCGTTGGAGGAACAAGACTGTGTTGCATCGCTAAGATAGAAGCAATTGCTTCAATAGCTCCCGCAGCACCAAGTAAGTGTCCTGTCATAGATTTTGTCGAGTTGATATTGATGTTTTTTGCATGATCACCAAAAACAGCACTGATTGCTTTTAATTCGGCAACATCTCCTAACGGAGTAGAAGTTCCGTGAGTATTGATATGATCAACATCTTCGGGGTTCATTCCAGCGTCTCTTAATGTGTTTTTCATTACCGCAATAACGCCAATTCCTTCCGGATGTGGTGCTGTTAAGTGGTATGCGTCAGATGACATTCCGCCTCCGCCAATTTCGCAATAAATTTTTGCGCCTCTGGCTTTAGCATGTTCGTATTCTTCAAGAACCAAAGCTCCTGCTCCTTCACCTAAAACAAAACCATCTCTGGTTGCATCAAAAGGTCTTGAGGCCGTTTCCGGACTTTCATTTCTTGTTGATAAAGCGTGCATAGAATTAAAACCTCCCATACCTGCAATTGTAATAGCTGCTTCTGAACCGCCTGATACAATAATATCACACATTCCTAAACGAATGTAGTTGAAAGCATCAATTAATGCATTTGCAGATGATGCACATGCAGAAACCGTAGTATAATTTGGACCCATATAACCGTTACGCATCGAAATGTGTGCAGGAGCAATATCGGCAATCATTTTAGGAATAAAAAACGGATTGAATTTTGGTGTTCCGTCACCTTTTGCGTAATAAATTACTTCTTCCTGAAAAGTCTCTAATCCTCCAATTCCTGCTCCCCAGATAACACCAACTCTTGTTTTGTCAACATTATCATCTGTTAGTCCGGCATCTTTGATAGCTTCGTCACTGGCAGCAACAGCGTATTGGGCGAATTTGTCTAATCTTCTGGATTCCTTGCGATCCATGTAATCTTCAATGTTGAAGTTTTTTACTTCGCAGGCAAATTTCGTTTTATGCTTCTCTGTATCATAGTATGTGATAGGAGCGGCTCCGCTAACCCCATTCACAAGTGCCTCCCAATAA
>Ga0247813_10001070_pt1 | contig 21775 bp, 16 predicted proteins | sample UWRJL169409C1_FD_180719 | JGI IMG/M metagenome (GOLD analysis project Ga0247813, IMG submission 180719) | Plant litter microbial communities from Arlington Agricultural Research Station in Wisconsin, United States - UWRJ-L169-409C-1 | ecosystem: Environmental > Terrestrial > Plant litter >...
TTCCCCTGCGATGCCGACTTTCGCCATCAATGACGGGTTGGTGGTAACACCATCCAATATCCCGAGATCATTCGCTTCCTTGATCTGTGCCAGGTCAGCGGTGTCGATAAAAAATTTCATATTGATCGTATTTAAAGTGATGCAAAATTGAGGATATAAAGCAAAGATAAAACAGCTTTTCCACATCAACGGAGAGAAATAAAAAATGGCAAGTTACTTACATCGCACCGCTCAACCACCTACCCTTGCTACCTTCCGGTCCTGGGGGAGTTCAGCAGGAGCTGGTCGTATAAGACTTGCCGTCGCAAAGATAAGGAAGAACAATTAATAATTGATAATGAATAATGAATAATTTTTTAAGTTGAAGTTTTTATTGGTTGCTGGATGCCGGATACTGGATGCTGGATGCTGGATATCGTAGCGAAAAGAGTACTAAACTGCGTCGTTGAAAATTACCAGTAACTAGTAACCAGCATCCAGTATCCGGCATCTAAAAACTAAACCCCGGCTTATCTCTCCTCGAATTTATCTGCCCGATCCCGATCAATTGATCCGAACGATCGGCGAATGCCTTGTAATAAATAAGGATCGTGTAACTGTTTTCCGTTTCCCAGTAATTTCCTTCCAATTCGATCCTGTCTTTAGGATTATCGCGGTCAACCGATACATAAGTGTAATTGTAATATCCTTGTTTTAGAAATGCCCTCGTTTCATATACTTTTTTTTCTGTATTAAAAGTCATCCTCCATCTTTCCGATAAGGAAAAATCGGTGAAGCCTCCTTCGAGATAAACATCACGGTTAGGATAAGGCAGACCGTCAGGCGGCGAAAAAGAAAAGAAGATCGTAGCGTAATCACCCTGCCATTGCGGGTTGATGCTTTCGTAAGTGACGATATTGTACATTCCATTGTAATCCGGAAAATATACATAACGCTGGCCGGTACGATCGATATCAGTTTTTACATAAAGATCAGTCGAGTTTTTTCCATAAGTCCCATGATCGATCCTGTCGCTTTGCAAACGAAAACTCCGCAGATCCAGCCATCGCCATTCCTTTCCCGCAGGAAAAACACCGATATTTTCTGTATTGTATTCAAGCGTTGATCCACGGACAAATGTCGGTGGGATGTCGCGTTGCGAATTATCCCAACGGTTGTTCTGCAGGATCACGGCTTTCACCTGTTGCGCAGCACTGAAAGTATTGAGCCCGCTCAACGTGGCATTAAACTTCACCCGCTGATGTGTAGTAAAAAGATCGGGGGTAAATGGCTGCATCACGGTACCCGTAACCGCAGACTTGATATCGAGCACCAGCAATTGTTTGGTAAAAACGAGTTTGGATGTATCCCCATCCAGGAAAACTTTCAACAGATAATTTCCGGAACGGGATGGCACACAATTCTGTTCCGGCAACATCGCCTGGTAATGTGTATACCGTGTAAACGCGATGGAAGAATATCGATAAGTGCTGATACGGTTTTGTGTAAAGCCTTTGATATAATCGAATGGATTCAGATTAACAGGATTCCAGTTGTAATCGCAAAGCATGTAGGTATAATAATAATTTTTGATACCACCTTCCAGGTCATCGAAACTAAGCTGCAGTTTATCTCCGCTATTTAAAGTATAAACCGGAAGGCTTTGCTGATTTCCGGAAACATATAATTGTGCGGTATAGATATAAGATTTATAAATATTTTCCACTTTCTGTGCCGAAGTATTGATGGCGGCAAAACAACAAATGGCAAGGAGTACCGATCGAAATTTAAGGATGCTGGTCATTTAATAGCGTAATTAATTTACTTTTGAAAGATACCAAATTTACAACTTTTGAATGTATCCTTTTTTATAGCGAAAAGAATTGCTACTGAAAAACAACAGACTTTCAGCCGTTTCATCATCGGTTTGGCCATCGGCGCCACAACGTTGAGTGTAGCGGTGATGATCGTTGCATTGAGTTTTGTAAATGGTTTTCAGCATGTGATCAGCAATAAAGTGTTCAGCTTTTGGGGACATATCAGGGTGCAGCAAAGCCTGGATGATAAAGTAAGTACGGCCGAAGAATACCCGATCCATCAAAATGCTTCGGTAGAGAAATACCTGCGCAGCCTGCCCGAAGTGCTGAATGTAGAAAAATACGCTACCAAATCGGCCATCCTCAAATACAACACGGACATTGAAAGTATATTGCTGAAAGGTATCGACAGCAGCTTCAACTTCAGCAGGCTGCAGCCTTTCATGCGAAAGGGCAATCTGATCTCTTTTGCCTACAGCGGTTATAGTAAACAGATCAATATCAGCGAACATACCGCGAAACAATTACAGATCGATGTTGGCGACAGCCTGCTCGTTTATTTTTTCAGGGAAGATGGCACCAAAACCGCCCGGCGATTGACGATTGCGGGGATCTTCAAGATCGGTATCGAAGTTTATGATAAAAATTTCGCCATCTGCGATCTTAATCTTATCCGCAGACTGAACAACTGGGAGCCAGACCAGATAGGTGGTTATGAAGTTTTTCTAAAGGATTATACTAGAACGGATTCCATTTCGCAGAAAATATACAACGAGCTGCCCCAAAGCTGGTACAGCAAAAGTGTAAAAGAAATCTACCCTGATATCTTTGACTGGCTTGGATTGCAGGGGCAATTGAAAAACATATTGATCTGCATCATGATAGTCATGGCAGTAGTGAATATGATCACCTGTCTTATCATTCTTGTGCTCGAACGTACACGAATGACGGGCACATTGAAAGCACTGGGTGCATCGGATTGGAACATTCAACTTGTTTTTCTGTATAATACCACGCTGATCGCATTCATCGGCATCATCCTCGGAACCCTGATAGGGCTTGGCATTTGCTTTTTGCAACAACATACAGGTTTCATCAAACTCAATGAGGAATCGTATTACATGGATAAGGCGCAGGCTGATATCAGCTGGATACAGGTTGTGTTGGTAGATGTAGCCACGCTGGTGATATGCATGATAACCCTGATCATTCCTACTCTGTTGGTGAAGAGAGCAAACATAGTGAGGGCTATACAATTCCGCTAAAGCGAAATAATTACGAATTAAGAATTTAAAATGATGCTTCCGGATTGAATTCCATTCAAATACTGAACCGATTTTAAACCTAAAACATTCTTAATTCTTAATTCTTATTTGATAATTGATAAAGGATTATTCCTGTCGCTACTGCCGCATTCAAAGATTCGGCTAGGCCTACCCGTGAGATGGTGATCTTTTTGTTGGCAAGTTGCATGATTTCCGGGCGGATGCCTTTGGATTCATTGCCGATAATGATGATGCCTTCTTCTAATTTATCCACTTTTTCAAGTGCTGTTCCATCCAGCGCAGCGGCATATTTTTTTACAGTTGTTGAAGATAGTTGTTGAGCTATATCTACATAAACAAGGTTCACCCTTGCCAGACTTGCCATGGTACTCTGCACTACTTTTGGGTTATACATATCGGCAGTGTGCAAAGAACATATGATATCTCTTACGCCGAACCAATCTGCAATACGGATGATGGTGCCGAGGTTTCCCGGATCCTGGATATCGTCCAAAGCCAATGTGAGCCTGCCGTTGAACGAAATCTTGTTCGTTATTTTTTTTTCAAATACCGCCAGAACCAGGTTCGGTTTGCTTAAGGCTGAAATTTTTTCCAGTTCAAAATCTTTGATGATGACCAGCTTTTCGCCGAGATCTTTCCTGGCAGAAGGAGTCAATGCATCCCCCCACTCTTCAAGCGCAAATACCGACTGACAATTGAAAACGCCTGTTTCCAGCAGTTCCGCTACCACTTTTGGCCCTTCGGCGATAAAAGCACCGGATTCATCTCTGAATTTTTTGTGCTGTAAACTTTGGATATATTTGACGGTAGATTTACTAAACATTTTTATTCTTTATGTATTCATTTCGCCAGGAAGGTCATATCAATCTGCATCCGATGAGCATTTTTTTCTGGGTGCTGGTATTATTCGCTTCCTGCACGATCATAAAAAAAGCCCCCGGCGATAAACCTTATGTGGGCAAAAGCAGCTTCGAAGTTAAGGAAGGAAATTTTACAAAGCTTGAAAAATCGGCCGTTGTGCAGCGACTGGACAATCAGCTTGACGATAGTTCTACCACCACCACTACAGATGTATTATTTTTTATCCACAAGATAAAAGCGCCACCAGCTTACGATTCAGCCTACTCAGGCATTTCCGCCAGGAATATGGAAGCATCCATGTTCCACCTTGGATATTACAATGCCAAAGCAAGTTTTGTTGCAGATACGGGTAAAAGCGCTCATACCAAAGTGATGTTCATGGGAGTGCCGGTAAGTTTTAAAAAGATCGGCCCTAAGGTGAATGTAAAATATACCATGAACTCAGGGAAGCAAACGTTGATCGACACGGTAAGGTATAACCTGCGTAAACCCGATCTTCAGGCGCTGGCCATGCGCAATATCGACCAGGGCCTTTTGAAGAAAACGCAACCCGCCAGCAAAACAGCTGTATTGAGTGAGGTTTCAAGGTTGGTGGACACTTTCCGGAATAATGGATATTATAAATTCACCGCAGCGGAATTGAAGGTAAGAGGCGATACGACCATCGCAGCGCTGACCTCCTCAAGTGATGATCCGTTTGAACAATTGAGGTTGCTCGCAGAAGCGCAGCTGGCAAAGGATTCACCGAAGATCAAACTTGCTATAGTTCTAAATACACCAGACGATAGCAGCAAATTGAGCCAGTATCGTGTAAATGATATTTATATTCTGCAGGATTACCAGCCAGGGGATGACTTTAACGACAAAACGAACATCACCGAAAGACGCACCGGCGATACTTCGCGGATGACCGATGCACAAAAAAAACGCAGGCTGATCAGCATCCGTCGCAACCGCAATTCATCTGCGCAAAGGGCTGGCAACGATTTTATATTGCGCTATCATAAACCATATATCCGCACTTCATTTCTGGCAAGAAATATTACGCTTCGCAAAGACAGTATTTTCAGGCAGGATGAATATTACAAGACCTTATCAAACCTCTCGAAAGCCGGAGTCTGGCAGAGTGTAAACATTCAAACCATCGACCTGAAAGACAGCAATAAGGTGAACCTGATCATGGAGCTTATACCGGTAAAAAAATTCGGTTTTGAGGCTGCCATCGAAGCCAGTTATTCTGCTACAAGTAACACCAACAGTGCTTTAGGCGGAAACCTGTTTGGAGTATCACTTAATCTTTCGCTGGTAAACCGTAACATCGGCCGGGATGCGATCAAGATGACGCATCTGATCAGAACCGGTATTGAGCTGAATAATAATGCCCGCAGTAAGGGAACTCAGTTGATCAATTCAAATGAATTAAGTTATACCAATACTGTACTGGTACCCAGGCTGACCTGGCCGGCGAGCAAGCTTATCACGAAGCGTACGCAATTCCAGGAATCATTTATCAATACCAGCCTGGCTTACAACAATCGCCTGAAACTTTTCAATCAGCAATCATTCAACAGCAGCTACGGTTTTACATGGAGCATAAAAAAACAACGCAAATTCCAATGGCGGCCACTGAATGCGGAATTTAATTATCTATTCAACCGGACGGATAGTTTTAATAACATCGTAAAACAAAATCCTTTTTTACGTTATTCCTACACCACTTCGTTTGTGGTGGGGATGGCGGGATCTTATTCAAGCGTTTATAATAATCCCAAGCATGTGCTGAGTCTCTCAAAAGAACGGGCATTCAAAGTTAACATTGAAGAATCCGGGCTTACCTGGGGCGCTTTGCCGGTGTTGAAAAGATATAAAAGTCGTTATATAAAACTGGACGCGGAATATAAATACTCCGTTAATTATCCGAAAACATCGCTCGCATTTCGTTTGTATTCCGGTGTTGGTGTACCGCTTTTCGGAGATTCGGCGTTGCCTTTCTTCAAACAATATTATGGTGGTGGAAGTCTTGGTATGAGGGGCTGGCCTGTAAGAGGTATCGGCCGTGGCGGACAAAAACTGGCAGGATACCAGGCTACTTTGTTCAATGACCGCACTGGCGATATGCAACTGGAAGGAAATATTGAGTACCGGTACGATATAGCCAGGATCATTCCTAATTCCCTTACATTGCGGGGTGCTTTGTTTGTAGATGCAGGAAATATCTGGAACATCCGGAATTCTTTACCGGGAGGTGGAATGGATAGTGCCCAATTCAGGTTGAAAAATTTATATAAACAGTTGGGAGTCTCGGCCGGAACCGGCTTCCGGCTTGATTTCAATTACTTCGTATTAAGAATAGACCTTGGTTTCCGCTTCAAGCGGCCAGAACTGAGTTACGAAAATAACGGCTGGAAACTGCCTTCTCTCGGACTGGATGATTTCCTAAAAAAGATGTTTACAAAAGGAACGAATGATGAATACCGGAAGTGGAGGTATGAGAATTTTAATCTGACGATTGGCATCGGGCTGCCCTTCTAGGAAGACCACCGACGACCGACGACCGACAACCGACAACCGACCACCGCTTACCGCTTACCGCTTACCAAAGCTATTTAATTTAGAATAGTTATTGCGAAGCCCGAAGCAATCTCATGAAAGATTCCGGATATTAATCAGGAGATTGCTTCGGGCCACACAATGACTGTTCTATGGAGATGGCTCTGATAAATTCCAGACTGGCTAAACCTGTGATCGGTGGTCAATCGGCTGTTCTCCGTAGTCCGTCGTCCGTGGTCGGTTGTCGATCGTCGGTTGTCGGTTGTCGGTCATCTGTCGTCGGTTGTCGGTCCTCTGTCGTCGGTTGCAACGCTTCTAAAAACTCCTCCATCCCCACTCCATCCTCCACGTTAAATTCTCCGATCCGCGTACGTCGCAAAGCGCTGAGATAGCCACCACAGCCCAATTCAGCACCAAGGTCATTTGCCAGGCTTCGTATATACGTTCCCGTTGTACATACCACACGGAATGAAATTACCGGCATGTCTACAGAAGTGATCTCAAATTCTTTTATCGTCACCGGCCTTGCTTTCAATTCAACCTCTACACCGCGGCGGGCTAGTTCGTACAAAGCGACACCATCTTTTTTTATGGCTGAATAAATGGGTGGAAATTGTTCAATTTCACCGATGAATTTTTTCGTAGCTTCCTGAATTTGTTGTTCAGTTATCGCAGAAATATCTTTCTCATCCTGAGGTGTGCTTTCCAGGTCGTAGGTAGGTGTAACCGCACCAAGCGTGATGGAGCCGGTATATTCCTTCTCCTGCGCCATATATTCGTTGATCTTTTTGGTAAATTTCCCGGTGCAAACAATGAGCAATCCGGTGGCTAAAGGATCCAAGGTACCTGCATGCCCGACTTTTTTAATGCGGATGCTATTCCGTATTTTTCTTACCACATCAAAAGAAGTCCAGTGCAGTGGCTTATCTATGAGTAATACCTTGCCGGCTTCAAACTCGCCTTTCTTTTCTTCCGAAATATTAACGGGTATTTTTTTTCGGGCCTGCTCTTCTTCCGTTCCATGAATCAGCGCTTTGTGTTTTGCAAAATATGAACCTTTGTTGGACATGATAAACTTGTGAGATGTGCGTTGTGAGTTGTCAGCGGTTTCAGGCTTCGACTTTACACAACAAACATTATTATTTTAAAATAGAAAGAATATGCGCAAAAATACCTGTTATTTAATAGTATTTGCAGAATGATGGATAGAATACCTGACAGCTGACAACTCACAACTCTTTACACCGCTTGCTTGGCTTTCAGTTCCAGGTATTTATTGATGGAGTTCACCGTCAGGTTTTCCGGTGTAGATAATACGGACATGATACCATACTTCAGCAGTTCCTTTACCACCAGCCTTTTTTCAAATACTAATTTTTCAGCAACAGTTTTTACATAAACGTCTTCAACGGTGTATGCATCCGCACCGCTTAATTTAGTCAGCTCTGTATTTTCAAAAAATACTACCAACAAAAGATGATGCCGGGCAATGGAACGAAGATAATTCACCTGTCGTTTTAAGCCGGTCAATGATTCAAAATTTGTGTATAGGATAAGCAGGCTGCGCTGTTTGATCTTATGCCTCACCTGTGTATACAGCATTTCAAAATCACTCTCCAGGAAATCAGTTTTTTCTTTGTATAAAGCTTCGAGGATATTTTCACGCTGCACCGGTTTGCGATCAGCCGCTATTACGGTCCCCATTTTATTAGAGAAACTCACCAGGCCAACCTTGTCCTGCTTTTGCAGGCAAATATTATTCAAAGCTAATACGCTATTGATCGTGTAATCAAGCAATGTCAGTCCGGCGAAAGGCATTTTCATCAGCCTTCCTTTATCGATGATGCAATAGACCTGCTGCGATTTTTCATCCGTATAATTGTTCACCATCAGCAAACCTTTACGGGCAGTAGCTTTCCAGTTAATGGTGCGAATATCATCTCCATTCACATAATCCTTGATCTGCTCAAACTCCATACTCTGGCCGATCTTACGAACTCTTTTATTCCCATTGCCCTGCACCGAAGTATTGGACATCAGTTGATAATTCCGGAGATTCAAAAACGAAGGATAAACCCGAACAGTTTCTTTCGCATTGACCTCGAACCTTCTTATCAAAAATCCGAGTCCGGTACGGGTAAACAAAAGCAGGTTGCCGAATTCGTAGGCACCACGCTCTGTTGGCCGGAGTGTATATTCCAGTAAATGCTGCTGTTTGCCGCTGAATCTGCGGGTCATTTCAAAATTCCGTTCCTGAAATTGAAAAGGCAATTCATCGATGATATTCATCTTCACCGGGAATGAAAATGGATTTTTTATTTGCAGCGCAATCTTGTTTTCATCACCATTGCTAAACCGGTCGCTCATATGGCGCTCTGCCTGCGGTATTTTTTTTGTAAAAAAAAGAAAGATATAATCCGCGATCACCAACATAAGGAACACGCCAAAAACCAGCTTTGCGATCTCATACAGCGACGGCACAAAAAAGGAGACGATAAAAAATATCGCACAGGCACCACCTGCTACGTAAAGACGCACCGTAATAAAAAGATCGCCGATGTATTTTTTAAAAGGATTCAATTATTATTATTATTATTTTACAGATCATAGAACCCGCCACAGGCAAGTTCCGACATTCGTAATTCGTAATTGCTCATTCGTAATTTATCTTGGAATTTCCATCGCCTTGATAATGCTCTGTATCAGATCATCCGTATCGATCCCTTCCATTTCTTTTTCCGGTGTAAGCATGATACGATGACGCAACACCGGTGCCGCCATTTCTATCACATCATCAGGAATAACAAAACTTCTTCCTTTTATTGCCGCACAGGCTTTACTCGATTTTAACAATGCCAATGATGCCCTGGTGGAAGCACCAAGATATAAGGAGGGGTTATTCCTCGTCTCATTGATGATCCTTGCGATGTATTCGATGATCTTCGCATCCACCATCACATCCTGCACCACCTGGCGATAATTTTTCAATTCGCCCGGAGATAATAATTTGGTTACATTTTGCAACAATTCAGTCTGCGTTTTGCCCTGCTGATTGGTCAATATATTCACTTCTTCCTGCAGGGATGGATAACCGATCTCGATCTTGAACAGGAACCTGTCGAGCTGCGCTTCCGGCAAACGATATGTACCTTCCTGCTCGATCGGGTTTTGTGTAGCCAGCACCAGGAACGGATAACGCATGATATGTGTATCTCCATCCACCGTAACCTGTCGCTCTTCCATCACTTCGAATAAGGCCGATTGGGTCTTTGCCGGTGAACGGTTGATCTCATCGATCAAAACGATATTGCTGAAAATTGGGCCAGGCCTGAAATAGAACGCACCTTCTTTAGGATTGAAAACAGAAGTGCCGATCACATCGCCGGGCATCAGATCAGGTGTGAACTGCAGCCTTGAAAAATCCACATCGATGATCTTTGACAATAATTTTGCAGCAAGCGTTTTAGCCACACCCGGCACACCTTCCAGCAGCAAATGCCCATCGCAGAGCAAACCTATCAGTAACAGGTCTACTACCTGGTGCTGCCCTACGATCACTTTCCCGATCTCATTCCTGATCTGGTATACCTTTGCATTCAGTTCATTCAAAGGAGATGGCGGCACGTACGTTTGTTCAGGTGCAGGTGCCTGTTCGGGTGCAGGAGTATTTTCGGCAAATGAGTTTTCTTCCATTAACTGTTATATTTATTAAATTGTTGAATCTGGTTATTCAGGTCAAGCAGCAACAGATCACTTGTTTGTTCCACATTGCCCACCTGTTGTATGGTCCTGTAAAGGGTTTCAGTGGTTTTAAAAGGCACACCTGATTTTTTACTCAGGGCATTCAGAAAATCATTGTTGATCACATTGGTATTCAGGAAATACCTGGTTCGCACCGATTCATTGAAAAAATTGATCATTTTCTCCGCGATCGTTTTATTATTCTTTTCTTTAAGATACAATCCAGCAACCGCTTCTGCAAACGCCACTGAAGAATTTTGCACCGGCTTGATAACAGGAATGGTCCGTTGCCTTCTTTTGATATTGATCAGTATGTACAATGCCAGCAATACAAATATTATCCAGAATGCCTTGCGCAAAGGAGGATTTTTGAAAACTGCATTCCAGAAAGAGCCAGCACCCTTTTTGTTGCTGCCATCCTTTGCTGACTGAAAACTCACTTTGTTATAATGATCATCCCAATACACATGTTCCGGTTTTTCAGGAAAGGTCTGCATCACCTGTTCGAGATAGCGGTAATTATCTTTTTGTAATAAAAAATAATTACTGAAAGCTCTCGGATCGCAATGAAGATAAAAGCGGCCTTTTCCCCAGAAGAACGTGATGAAATTTGGTTGATGAAAATCATTGTATCCTACGATCCGGCAATACCGGTCATTTATCTCAGAAAAATAATTTCTGAAAGGCCGGAAATAATATTGTTTCACACTATCGCTTTCGGTCACTACAGCCGGCACTAAAGACACTTGTGTATTCTGAAAAACAGGGGCGAAATCAAAAAACATCCGCATCGAATCCTGGCGGCAATATAATTTGTTGAGAAATGAAGTATCCATTTCTGCTGCCGAAATGAATACGATATTTCCTTTATACACATAATCCAGCAAAGCATTATCGTCTTCTTCATCGGTGTAAAAATTTTTGCTCAGGCAAACATACACGGAGCTTGTATCGCTTACCCAGGCTGCGGTTGAAGCGAATGCATTCTTTTTTACCTGTACATTAATATCGGGGTAACTGTTCTCCAAAAGGTGGTAAGCAATGTATCCTCCAAAAGGTTTGGTTTCCCTGTACCGGTAGGTTTCCCGCAAATCCAGACCGGATTCGTCATTAGTATTGCCGCAGCCAGCCATACCTGCGGCGAGCAGGAAAATAAGCATGATATGAGGAATGAATTTCACCGCTGGTCTCAGATTTTATTCAAAAAGTTATTAAAATTAGTTTCAATGCCTGTGTAAGCTTCTTTATTTACTTCGTTATGCCCATACCACGAATATTCGTATGTCATGATCAGCGAAGCAAAATCCTCTCTCCTGTTTTCGGGAATTTCGTACAGGTATTTGTAATTTGTTTTGTCGATGGAATATTCGATCATCGATTTGTCACGCAGCCGCTGCAATGTCTTGAGGAAAAGATATCGCGTCGCCACACGGTAATCCCCGAGTTTGCATGATTGGTGGATCAATTGATCAAAATTACTGAGCAATTGAAACTCTTCTTCAACAGCCTGCACTTCTTTCACCTGCGGGCCTGCCGAAGATTTGCGGAATTTCACATCACTTAAGAAAAGCCTGTAAAGGATATACAAAACAAATAATGCCGCAAGTGTCCACAACACCGCCTGTATCCATCCCGCAGAAAAAAGTTTATCCATATTAGCCGGCCTGGATCTGCGTTGAAAAGTCGGGTTATCTTCTGTTTTCTTTTCAGGCTTGTGCTGTTTTGCTTTGAGCAAACTGTCCAGATATTTTGCGTAGGCAAACTCTTTCTTATTCTTCCAGAAATTGACACTATCAATTCGTATGACAGCAGTTCTCAGCGTAACACCGGTATCACCCTGGATATCATCTTCATTCTTTTCTGCATCATCGTAATACGTATCATCGTCTGTAGTAACCTGATTTTTTTCCTGCTGTTCCCCGATCAGCGTAGAATCCACGTACTCGAAACGCTTCTGCGCATTTGCCCCGGCAAAAGTGAAAAAAAGTACAATAAAAAGAAGGAGTGACTTATTCATTCGTGAGGTTCAACCGGCTGACGATGCCTTTTTTTTGTAAAAAATATCCTTTTTTGTTGAGGTAGATCGGCCAGATCACAAAGTAAAATAATATCAGCGAAAACGAAGCAATAAGGATCAGTATGCTTCCCCATTCCGGCAAGGCTTTCGGCACTTTGCTTTGAAATGTCTGGCTCATCAGCCTGGTGATATAACTTTCGAGGAAAGCGGCCAGCAGGAAGAAAGGGATGAGACAGATCAGTACTTTGGAAGCATCTTTCACCCCGCGTTTGAAAGATTCGATGCGTTTGTAAGTTCCCGGGAAAAGCATCCCGTTCGCCAGTATGAAACCCGAAGTGGCGGCAATGACAATGGATGCGATCTCGATCGTTCCATGTATCCAGATCACCAGGATCGATTTCATTCCCATGTCGTGAGAAAACGTGAAGAACATGTACTGGAAAGTTCCCAGCATCAAACCGTTGCTCCACATCAGGAACATCGTTAACAACCCGCCGGTAAAACCGCCAATAAAAGTGAAGAATGACACTCGTATATTATTGAATGCGATGCGGACAAACATACTAAAAGCGTTTTCGTCACTGTATACTCCAAACGGGTTGCCTTCCGCGATATTTTTTTCTGTCATGCGGACATAATCCGCGCCAAGCACTTCTGTAATAAAAGCCGGATTACGGTAAGCTCCAATTACGCCGACCAGAACGAAAATGGCAAAACTAATGGTGGTGAATAAAAATATGCGATGATATTTTTTGAAAATAAAAGGCAGTTCATATTTCCAGAAATCAAACACACGGCTGTATTTTTCTTTTTTATTCTGGTAAACATTCTGGTAAATGGAAGCCGCCAGGCCATTGAGCCAGCGGGTTACCTTGCTTTTTGGGTAAAATGTTTTGGCGTAGGAAAGATCGTCAATCAACGTGGTGAAACGTTCGGCAGTTTCATCCGGATCGGCGGCAGGTTCATGCTGATACTTGTTCCATTTCTCAACATTCTTCTTAATAAACATTGCTTCCCTCATAGCGTACAAATTGCAGGTGCTTTGCGGCCGCAGCCGCCTTAAGCGCAGTAAATGAACCTTTCCAGATTAGAGATTAGGGTTTAGAGGTTAGAGAACTAAACCCTAATCCCTAATCCCTAATCTCTAAACTGAAATTGCTTCTACAATTTGGCTATTTTTTCATTAATAAAAAAATATCCTTTTTAGCTTTCGTCTCATTTCTGCGTGTAAATTGCATTTACATGTCGATTATACAAATAGATACCGTTTTTAATATTGACCTCGAATTCGAAGTGGCGCCTTTTCACAAACGGCTGCTGGCATACCTGATCGATTTCGTGCTGCTGATCATCTACCTGTTCTGCATGCAGTATTTCCTGGAAAATGTGATCAATATGGACCTCTCGGAGAACACTGGCTACATCATCGCTTTCGTAACACTTCCGATGTTCTTTTACAGTTTTGTGGCCGAGCTACTCATGAACGGGCAAACGATCGGCAAAAAACTGATGGGCATCCGTGTGATCAGCCTTGATGGCGGAGAGCCTAAAATGGGACAATATGTGGTCCGTTGGATAACCCGTTTTTTTGAATGGCCATTCCTCTTCGGTTATATATTTTTATCGGCAAACAATCTTTTCTCCTACATTTTCTGGACGGGCTTCTGCGGAATAGCGGTGGTGATCTCGATCGCCGTTACAAAAAAAAGCCAGCGCCTCGGCGACCTGGCAGCATCTACAGTACTGGTAAAAACCAAAACAGATTTCACGGTCCATGATACCGTTTTCATGAACGTGAACAATGATAATTATGTGGTCACTTTCCCTGAAGTGATGCGGCTTTCAGACAATGATATCAACACGATCAAAAGCGTGCTTACTCAGTCACGGAAAACAAACAACCTCGATATCAGCCGGCGTGTGGAATATAAGATCAAGGATGTGCTGAAGATAAATTCAAACCTGTATACGCACGATTTTTTGGAAAAATTGCTGGAAGATTATAATTATCTCGCTACGAGGGAGTAAGTCAATTAAGAATGATCGCGAAGATAGAAGCGGATAGGGATCGCAGATTTTAAAGGGATGAAGACGATTGCGCAGATCATTTCCTGCAGGCAGGAAACCAAAATGCAGTTTATAAATACCGCCACTTATTAAATAAGCCAGCGATTTATAAACTGCATTTCCGTTTCACGAAGTGAAACAATCTGTGTAATCCTCTGATCAATCTATGATCTGCGATCTTCTTTCGCTTAGATCACCATTCGTAATTTATTTTGATAGAGCTGTAAAGATGGTTCCCAGCAATGCCAATATAAGTATCCCGATGTATATGATCATGATTATACCATAAAAACGGAAGATGAATTTAAGGTTCATGAATCCCGCATTCAGGCTTTCCTGGTCGCTGGTGAGAAGAGCCTGTTTTGTCTTGTTGCCGAACTTGAACGTGAAGAGCGAGATGACAAAACCGATCACTGCTATCACCAGATAAACTACAGTGATCATACCACTCATGGCAGATATGTCGCGGGAATTGTAATAAGAACCTGAGCGGGAGAGCGTAGTAAGAAACGTTCCGGCAAATAGAGCTACCAATGCTATCAAACCGGATACTATAAACCCGACTATGCCGAGAAACCTTGCCCAGCCCGCCGTTTCTTTCAGATGACTTTGAATGTTTCCATCCACCTGCAATTCATTATTAAGTAAATTCTGTGTCTGCTCCATAAAATTGTATTGTTATTTATATAAAAACTAAAAATGAAAAACTTTTCAGTTTTATGCAATAAAAACGACACATTTATTTTTTTTTCACTAAGACATGAAGGCAGGAAGTTGCACCAAGAAAACAATGTGGCTGAGTGATCCTTCGTGGCTTTGAGTCTTCGTGGCAAAAAAAATGCGCCACCGGCGCATTCCTCTATTTTCTTAAAATCTTAATATGCCCTGGCAAATAATACCCTTTGAGTGCTTGGATTGCCCGTGAGGATACACTTTCCGGCTTCCTGCTTATTGTTGAGCGGGATACAACGAATGGTCGCTTTCGATTCCTGCTTGATCTTTTCTTCCGTCTCTGGAGTGCCATCCCAATGCGCCGAAATGAATCCGCCTTTTTTATCGAGCAACTCCTGAAATTCTTCCCAGGTATTCGCTTCCGTCGTGTTTTCGGTGCGGAATGCCAAGGCACGGTTGAAGATATTCTGCTGGATCTCTTCCAATAAATTCCGTATATATTCCGCTACCCCATCCAACGATACCGTGGATTTTTCTTTGGTATCCCTGCGGGCGATCTCTACTACATTATTTTCGAGGTCACGCATCCCCAGCGCTACCCTTACCGGCACGCCTTTCAATTCGTGCTCCGCAAATTTCCAACCCGGACGGGCATTATCATTATCATCGTATTTCACCCGGATACCCAGTGCCTTCAGGCCTTTCATGATCTCATCCGCTTTGGCATCTACCGCAGCTTTTCCTTCTTCACCTTTGTATATCGGAACGATCACCACCTGCAGCGGCGCAATCCTCGGCGGCATTACCAGCCCCTGGTCGTCGCTATGCGCCATGATCAACGCCCCTATCAGCCTAGTACTTACGCCCCAACTGGTTGCCCAGACATAATCGAGTTTGTTATTCTTATCGCTGAATTTCACATCAAAGGCTTTGGCAAAATTTTGTCCCAAAAAGTGACTGGTACCCGCCTGCAATGCTTTACCATCCTGCATCAGCGCTTCAATGCAATAAGTATCTTCGGCACCGGCAAAACGTTCATTCGGGGTTTTCACACCCTTTACCACCGGCACGGCCATGTATTCTTCCACAAAAGTGGCATACACATCCAGCATCTTCACTGTTTCTTCCACCGCTTCTTCTTTGGTAGCATGCGCTGTATGTCCCTCCTGCCAAAGGAATTCCGCGGTACGCAGGAATAAACGGGTACGCATTTCCCAACGCACCACATTCGCCCATTGATTGATGAGCAATGGCAGATCGCGGTAACTTTGTATCCATCCTTTGTAAGTATTCCAGATGATGGCTTCACTGGTCGGCCGGATGATCAGCTCTTCTTCGAGCTTCGCTTCCGGATCAACGATCAGTTTGCCTTTATTATCAGGATCGGTTTTCAACCGGTAATGCGTTACGATAGCACATTCCTTCGCAAAACCTTCCGCGTTCTTTTCTTCGGCTTCAAAAAGGCTTTTGGGCACGAACAACGGGAAATAAGCATTCACATGCCCTGTCTCCTTGAACATCTTATCCAATTGGTCCCGCATGTTTTCCCAAAGGGCATAGCCATAAGGTTTTATGACCATACAGCCCCTCACGGCGCTATGATCTGCCAACTGGCCTTTTACCACTAACTCGTTATACCATTGCGAATAATCTTCCGCTCTTGTTGTAAGTTCCTTGCTCATTAAATTTATTTATTGGAGGACAAAAGTAAGATAAATGTATGATGTGAGATGTATGATGTAAGATGTGGTCCTATCAAGTTGAACATCGCAAACAAAAAATCAAATAACCTTCCTCCCGGAAGACATCATACATCATACGTCATACATCATACATTTTTTTCTACTAAAAGCTTCTCACAAACCATCTTGCTCAACGTTTCCGAAGTTCTCTTCCCATAACTCACTTCCATTGTGCCATCAAAAGATTCTATTTTTTTTATTTTAAGTTTTACCCCAAGATTCAGCGAACGGCTGTTGAGGAATTTCAGGAATTCGTCGGAAGAATTGGTGACTGCCGCCAGTTTTATGGTTTCGCCTGCAACGCATTCACTCAGCTTGCTGTAATGCAGCCATTGCACTTTCCCGTTTTTGTCTGGAATCGGGGATCCATGAGGATCTACGGTAGGATAACCCAGCAAAGTATCCATACGGGAAAATAATTCCGGCGCCTGGATATGCTCGATCTGCTCGGCAATCTCATGCACCTGCTCCCAGCCAAAACCCATTTTTTCCACCAGGTACATTTCGGTAAGGCGGTGCTTACGGATGATGATACCGGCTTCTTTTTTACCTTTTTCCGTCAGACGCAACGGTTTATAACTTTCGTAAATGACCAGTTTTTTCTCCGCCAGTTTCTTCATCATACTGTTTACCGTAGGCATTTTTAGCTGCAGCTGCCGGCTCAGTTCATTCACGCTCACTTCACCCTTTTCGTTGGAAAGGTTGAACAAGGCTTTCAGGTAATTTTCTTCTGTAAACGAATTCATATACAAACTTAGGGATAAATGTTTTCGTAAGTAAGGCCAAAAGATTTATTTTGTTAGATTAATCTAACTTTATATTTTTACACAACTAATAATAATATGTATATGTTCCGATCCGTTTACTTACTTTTTCTACTTTGCTTTTGTTTTACCTCCATGGCTCAGACGGGTACCGTCACCGGCAACATTTCTTCCGGAAAAAAAATGGTAGAAGCTGCCAGTATAGAAATCCCGAAGCTGGGGATCGGTACCAGCAGCGATTCCAATGGAAACTTTATTTTGACAAATATCCCCCGTGACAGGGCAATCAGGTTGCAGATCAGCAGCAGGGGTTTTATGACCGCCTGGCAAACCATCCAGCTATCTTCCGATACTTTGCCACTAAACATCGTTCTCGAAAAAGCCGACGCTTCTTTGCTCAGTGATGTAGTGGTTACCGGCACCATGAAAGAGATCAGCCGTACTGCAAGCCCGGTGCCGGTGGAGATCATCACTCCCAAACTTTTTCAGAAGAACCCTACTCCAAGCCTTTTTGAAGCGGTGGGAATGGTGAATGGCGTAAAGCCGCAACTCAACTGCAATGTGTGCAACACCGGCGATATCCATATCAATGGCATGGAAGGCCCGTACACGATGATCCTGATCGACGGCATGCCGATCGTGAGTGCATTGTCAACCGTATATGGATTGAGCGGCATCCCAAACAGCATGGTGGAACGCATCGAAGTGGTGAAAGGGCCGGCCTCTTCACTTTACGGCTCCGAAGCGATGGGTGGGATCATCAATGTGATCACGAAGAATCCGGTTAGGGCGCCATTGATCAGCACCGATATTTTTGGGACCAGTTGGGGCGAACTGAGCGTGGATCTATCCGCAAAACTAAAAGCCGGAAATGCTACCAGTTTGCTCGGTGTAAATTATTTCAACTACCAGCAAAAGCTGGATAAGAATAACGACGGCTTTACAGACATGACCTTGCAAAACCGTATCTCCGTATTCAATAAATGGAATTTTACCAGGAAGAATAACCGTCTTGCCAGCATCGCCGGGAGGTTTGTGTATGAAGATCGCTGGGGCGGGCAAACCTCATGGAGCAAGCAATGGCGGGGCTCAGACAGCATTTATGGCGAAAGCATTTATACGCGGCGGGCGGAAATTATCGGGGTGTATCAACTGCCTACGACACAAAAGATCTTCACACAATTTTCTTTCAATAAGCACGATCAGAATTCCTGGTATGGCAAAGTGCCTTATTTTGCTACGCAACAGGTTGGCTTTTTGCAGACTTATTGGGATAAAAAACTATCAGAAAAACATTCGCTGCTGGTGGGTGGTTCTATCCGTTACACTCACTATGATGATAATACACCCGGCACTGCATCGCCGGATGGAAAGGAAAATATCCTTATGAAAACATTCCTGCCGGGAATATTTGTGCAGGATGAATGGAGTATCAGCGCCAAACATACACTCCTGGCGGGCTACCGGTATGATTATGATAAAAATCATGGCAGTGTTCATTCTCCGAGACTGGCATATAAGTATGCTCCAAATACCAATAATATTTTGAGAGCAAGTATGGGAACGGGGTTCAGGGTAGTGAATCTCTTCACCGAAGATCATGCGGCACTCACCGGTGCCAGGGAAGTCGTCATCGCATCGGCTTTGCGCCCGGAGCGTTCTTACAATGCGAATCTGAATTATGTCTTGCGGATACCGACTGATCATTTTTATCTTGGCTTCGATATCACCGGATTTTATTCCTATTTCACCAACAAGATCATCGGCGATTTTGATACGGACCCAAACAAGATCATTTATGATAACCTCGATGGTCATGCGATCTCCCGGGGCGTATCTCTCAACACAGAACTGAATTTTAATTTTCCATTGAAAATACTGGCCGGCATCAGCTACATGAATGTATTTCAAAAACAAAAAGACAACTCAGGCAAGCTTCAAAAGAGCCAGCAATTGCATGCACCGGAATGGAGCGGGACTTTTGTGGCCACTTACTTTCTCCCTGCCGGATTTGTGTTCGACCTTACCGGAAAATGGGATGGCCCCATGCGTTTGCCGATCCTGCCAAACGATTACCGGCCGGAATATTCTCCATGGTTCGCCATCGTGAATGCGCAGGTGACAAAAAAGATAAAGAGCGGCCTGGAGATCTATGGCGGAGTAAAAAATCTTTTCAATTTTGTGCCTGCTGATCCCATCCTTCGTGCATTTGACCCATTCGATAAATATGTAGACGACCCGATCAATAATCCTTATGGATATACATTTGATCCTTCGTATAATTTTTCTTCGATGCAGGGAGCGAGGGTATTTTTGGGGGTACGGTATAATTTGAAGTAGTGCGTGGCGGGTTGAGAAGTGGCGGGTTACGGGTAGCGGGTTACGAGTGACGGGTGGTTGATTGTTAGCGAAGATCAGGATCCTATGGTGGAAGTTTTTTTCTACCGCGGAGAACAAGAGGGAGCAGAGGTTTCGCAGAGATGAAAATTTTTATGAAGAAATTCTCTGCGAAACCTCTGCTCCCTCTTGTTCTCTGCGGTGAAAAAACATTCAACCCTAAAATAACGTCCAAACCAAAAATACTTGCAGAGAAGATTTCGCAAACTAATAGTCACCCGCCAATCGCCACCCGCAACTAAATGACTTCCTAAAAATATACAAAAGTTAATGCTTTCTTAAGACATCTTTAACAGCGAATCTGCGCCTGCAAATGCCTATCTATAAATAGTTTGCAGAACTTCGTACGGCACAACTCCGGAATAAAGCCGTAACTTCAATTTCAAATTTTTAACGCATTCGCCATGAAAATTAAACTTTTACTTTTAGCCTTCTCAGCAGCCGCGTTTGCGAGTTGCAGCACTGCATACAAAAGCGGACAAACACCTGATGATGTTTATTATTCTCCCGAACGCCCTGTAGAAACTGAAAAAATAACGGAATATGTTCGTCGGGATGACGATGTCCGCCGTTATGATTTTGAAGAAAGAGAGATCCGCATGGCGGCTTATGATAGGCGCTGGCGCAATCTCAACACCAGCTACGATTACGATTATTATTACAGCCCTTATCAATATGGCTATAGTTATGGTTATTATTACAACCCATATTATTATCCATGTCCTGTTTATATCAAAGGTGTAGCTATCAGCAATCCAAAGAATACCACTCCACGGATGACCAATCTCAACAGTTATGTAAATACGCGGACTGTAGTTGCCAACCAGAAAACAGGGGCTTCTTATTATGTTACCCCAATCCGCACTTACAACAATACTAATTCTACCAATACCCGCAGGAATACCTATCAGCGTTACGATAATAACACGAACAGTAATAATACGAACACCCGGACTTACACTCCTTCAACTAATACGAATACTAATTCCAGTTCGTCAGGTTCCTCCAGTTCCGGCAGCAGCAGCTCAGGCAGTGTGTCCAGGCCTGCACGTGCAAACTAAAAAAAGAATCATTCAAAATTTTCATCATGTTGTCCCGCAATGCGGGATAACCAATCATCTTATATGAAAAAATATCTATTCATCATTTGCCTGGCAGGTTCAATGGAGGCATTGGCGCAGGTGCCCGAAGATGCGATCAAGTATAGCTGGTATCCTCAAAACGGTACTGCCCGCAACCAGGCGATCGGTGGAGCCATGGGCTCTTTGGGTGGAGATATCACCGCCACTTTTGTAAACCCGGCAGGACTTGGTTTTTATAAAACACAGGAATTTGTTTTTACACCTTCTTTTTCTTTCATCAATAATAAAGTTGATTATCGTGGCACGAATTCTACCAATAACAGGAATGTGTTGACGGTGGGCCCGATCGGATGGGTATTCGGCATGGGCGACAATATCAAAAAGAAACAAAGTTCCGCATTCAGTATCGCGTTTACCCAAACGGCTAATCTGAATAATATCGTTCAATACAAAGGATACAATAACCTGAGTTCTTTCAGCGAACAATTTGCCGAAGAATTTGCGGCGGCAAACCAGCAATACAATATCAGCATAGATGATGTATTGAATCAGAATTCGCCGTTGCCTTACACGGCTGCTCCTGCGCTCTACACTTATCTGATTGATACAGTAACTATGGGAAACCAACTGGTAGTAAGGGCTGCACCGGAAAATATCCTGGATGCAGGTCAGGCATTACTGCAGGAGTATCGCCGCAAGACCAGTGGTGGATTGTATGAACTTGCTTTCGGCGGCGCTGTAAATGATAATGATAAATGGTTGTTTGGGGCAAGCATGGGGGTTCCGATCGTAGATTATGC
>Ga0247813_10001071_pt1 | contig 21758 bp, 20 predicted proteins | sample UWRJL169409C1_FD_180719 | JGI IMG/M metagenome (GOLD analysis project Ga0247813, IMG submission 180719) | Plant litter microbial communities from Arlington Agricultural Research Station in Wisconsin, United States - UWRJ-L169-409C-1 | ecosystem: Environmental > Terrestrial > Plant litter >...
CAGGTGAAGGCGATTGCGACAGGTACCGCGGCATCAATTCGATCCTGTCAAAACTTTCGACATTGCGCCGGACGCCGCTTTCCCGGCCAAGACCGCCGATCAGGTAGTCGTGCACAAAGCCCGGCATGCGCCACGCCGCCGCTTTCTCCATGTCGGGGATGCAGGGAAAACGTCTGTGAAGGTCTTTCATGCTTGGTCCGGATGCTCCGCGATTCGCCGGGAAGCTTAGCGGGTTTAGCCCGTCGGCCGAAAGCCCCTCACCCTGATCCTCTGCGCGCCTGCGGGGAGAGGGGGCGACAGAGTGTGCCACTTGGTCCTTTGCTCCGCCAAACTGGGGAAAGGTGCCCGGCAAGGGGGGATGGGGGGCTTTTGCGAGGGCCTATGCCGCCTGGCGTACCAGCGCCTGCGCCATGCAATGAATGCCGCCGCCGGTCTTGGAGATCTCGCTCATGTCGATGCTGGCGACCTCGAAGCCGCGGGCGCGCAGCTTCTCGATCAATGTCCTTGACGATGTCGGGGCGATGACGCGATCCTTGCCGAGCGACATGAAGTTGCAACCCAGCGCCATCGTGTCCTGGAAGGGAACGTCGATGATCTCGTGCCCTTTGGCCTTCAGCCAGTCGACGATGCCCGGTTCGGTGCAGGCAAGGCAGACGGCCGTCAGCTTGGGTGCGATCGGCACGACCATCAGATCGATATGGACGTAATATTCGTCGATGAAGGCAATACGGGTTTCCCAGCCTTCCTTTTTGAACCAGTCCTCGACCTGGCGGGCGCCTTCTTCCTGAGTGCGGGCACCACCGCAGCCGATCAGCACGACGCCCTCTTCGATGACGTTGAAATCGCCGCCTTCGAAGGTCCCGGCCGTGACCATGTCGTAGATCGGAATGCCGAGTTTTTCATAGGTGCGGATGGCGGCATAGTTTTCGCCGCGTCGCCACCAGTTGGCCATGGCAGTGATGATGGCGCCATAGGGCGTCATGACGCTGCTATCACGTGAATAGACCTGCATTGGCAGTTCCGGCGTCGGCTCATGCCAGTGGATTTTCACGCCGAAATGCTCATACGCCGAGACCAGCTCCTTGTGCTGCGATTGCGCCACCTGGATGTTGCAGGGCGCTTCGCGCAGATGTTTTCGCGAGAGCGAGCTTGTCGAGAGATGCTTAAGATGCGCCGGAGAGCCAAGCAGAACGTCGGTCAGCGGGTCGGTTTCGTTCTTGAAGCCCCAGCGGGTAAGCGGTGGGGTGCTGCCCTTGGGATTACGGCGCTGAAGCGAAAAGGGCTCGTTGAACTGCATGTCATGCCTCCGGGGTTGAGGGTTTGGGGATCCACCAGTCGCGGCCGCGGGCTGTGGTCACATATTCGGGCCAGCGGAAATGGATGGGGGCTGCGTAGTCGCAAAGTGGCGGGATCCATCTGGATCCGCCAATGCCGCCGCCGGTGCGTTCGATGAATTCGGTTCTGGCCGCTTTGCGAACGGTGTCGTCTTGCAAAAGCCGGACGGCCGAAACGGCAATGGTCCGGGCGGCGCAGAGCACGGTCGGGTCGATAGTGGCGGGTATGCCGCCGAGCGCATTGGAGACCCAGACGGGATAGGTGTAACCCGCCGGTGCCTTCAGCGCCGGGCGGGCGATGTAGAAGCGGGCGGTCGGCGCGTGCCAACTCATGTCGGTGTAATCGTCCGAGGTGGAATTCAGCTGCGATGGGGCGAGATCGCGCCGCAGGATGGCTTCGGCGGCCTGCGGGGCAATCAGTTTTTCCATCTCGTCGATGAAGGGCTGTGCCATCATCTCGAGGCCAAGGTTTGCCTGGATCTCGCGGGCAACCTGTTTTGCCGCCTCGCCCCAACGCGGCGCGCCCACGGTCTGCAGCGCATCCCAGACGAGATTGGCCATCGCGTGGTTGGCAAGACCGGGCCGCGATTTCGAGACCCAGTGGCGTTCATACCGGCAGCCGGTCATGGCCGCCGCCGCCGCCGCATTGCGGTCGAGTACCGAGGCTACCTGTTCGGCCATGGCAATGGTCGGCACGCGGATCATGTACTGGATTTCGGCAAGGCCGGCCGGCAGATTGTCAGCGGTTGCCTGGCCCGCCGTCAGGATTGCCTCGCTGATCGACCAGCCGCCCTGATGGGTGAGCATGGAATCGCGCAGTGCCTTTGAGGCCATATACATGGTCATCAGTGCATCGTTGGCGCCGGGCGCGCGCACGGCGGAATGCGATTGCGGTATCGGCGCGTCGTCGCTGCGGCCCCAGGCCTCCGGCTGGTCGCAGATGAAACGGTAGATCATCGCATAGGCCGCGCCGCAGTGGGTCTCCCAGCGCACCGTGTTGCACATCGGCAGCATGTAGAACGGGTGGAATGAGAACATCCCGTCCAGTCCGTCATAATAACCCCTTACCGCATGGATCGGCTTGGAGCCGCGTACTTTTTCCGCCGGTTCGCCGGTGAAGCGCAGGGTGCCCTTGATGTCATGCCGCTGCATCGCTGCCTTGGTGGCAAGCAGGCCGCCGAGCGCGCCGATGCCGAGCGCCGAGTGGGGATCTGTATGGCCCCCAGCTTCGTAGCTCAGGCCATCGCGCGGCTCTCTTTTCGTCGTGGCCGCCTGGCAATTGCCGGGCACCGCGTCATATTCGGCATACATGCCGATGGCGGGGCCGGGGCCGTTGCTCCATTCGGCGCAGAAGGCCGTCGGCATGCCGGCGGAACCTTCCTCGACGGAAAATCCCTGTTTGCGCAGCAGGTCGACATACCAGGCGGCGGACTCGTATTCGCGCCAGGCTGTTTCCCCGAACGAGAAAATCCGCGCTGCCCATTTTGACAGGTCGGCCCGGATGGTCTCGACATAGGCCAAGGCAGATGTCTGGGCGGCGGATGTCGTCACGAGGGTTTCGCTTCGCTGGAGAGATCGGCTGGGTTGCTGCGATCAGTTAAGCGCCGATCCGGTTCGTGAGAAAGTGAAATGTTTTCCCGCCTTCGACAAATTAAGTTCGCCAATGCTCAAAATCCGGACTAGCCTTTTACTCTGATCTGGAGGGAGCCGATGCAGAGAATTCCGTCGACACAGGCCTTGCGTGCACTGGAGAGTTTTGCACGTCACGGCACGGTCTGGAAAGCTGCCGACGAGCTCAACCTGACGCGCAGCGCCATCAGTCACCAGCTGCGCCTGCTGGAGCGGGAACTCGGCTTCCAGATTTTCAACCGGATCGGCACGCGCATCGAGCTGACCGAGCAGGGCCTGGGATATGCCGCCGATATAAGGCAGGCGCTGAACGCGATTGCCGGGTCCGCTTCACGCCATGCCAGCCGCGGCGTCAGCGGTTCGATCACGGTCAGCTGTCCGCCGGGCTTTGCCTCCAACTGGCTGTGCAATTACATTTCGCACTTCCGCGACGCCTATCCGGACGTGCGGATTTCCATCGTCACGCCGCGCCGGCTCGATGATATCAGCAATCCCGATGTCGACGTCTTCATCGCATTCGGCACGGGAAACTGGCCGTCGATGCAGGTGGAACTGATCATCGAGGTGGAGTTTGCGCCGCTCTGCAGCCCGGTGCTGCTGAACAAGATCGGTGGGCTGAACGAGCCCAGCGACATCAAGAAGATGTGCCTGTTGCATCTCACCGATTATGAGGACTGGGAGACTTGGCTTGCACTTGCGGGCGTTGACCAGAGCTATGCTTCGACCGGCATCGTGTTTTCCGACATGAACCTGGTTTTCGCCGCGACATTGTCGGGGCAGGGTGTTGCCGTCGGCGATCGGTTTACCTGCCGGCACGCCATGAACAGCGGCCAATTGGTGCAGCCCTTCGACATCAGCATCGATTCGAGCCGCTCCTATTATCTGGTGACATCGGCGGCCAAGGCCGACAATCAGGCCGTTGTGGCGTTCAGTTCGTGGCTGCGCTCTGAGATGCTCAAAAATGACGCAGATGCCTAGGCGTGCGCCCAGGGATAAGGCGGCTTTTGGCAAATTAAATTTGTCCAAGCGGGGAAAAGATTTCGTTTGTCCTGTTGCTAAAACGCCCATACGATTTCAGGGGTTGGGAAAGGAGCGTCGATGAAGAGCGGACACGAGGCGGCCGAGATCACAGCGAGCGGAATTGGCAAGGCCTATGGTGATTTCCATGCACTGAGCGATATCTCGCTGACCATTGGCTCCGGTGAATTCCTGACGCTTCTTGGCCCTTCCGGCTCGGGCAAGAGCACGTTCCTGATGATCCTGGCGGCTTTGAGACGCCGACTTCCGGGACGCTGCGCAAGAACGGCGCCGATATTACCGGCGTGGCCGCCGAGAAACGCGCCTTTGGCATGGTCTTCCAGGGGTATGCGCTGTTTCCGCATATGACGGTCGAGCAGAACATTGCCTTTCCACTACAGGTGCAGCGCCGCGCTGACGCCGATATCAAGAGCAGCGTCGACCGGATCATCGATCGCGTTGGGTTGCGCGGGCATGAAAAGAAGCGGCCGGCCGGATTGTCCGGCGGCCAGCAGCAGCGTGTGGCGCTGGCGCGTGCGCTCGTGTTCGAACCCTCGGTTCTTCTCCTCGATGAACCGTTTTCGGCCCTTGACAAGAACCTGCGTTCCTCGATGCAGGAAGAGGTTCGGCGGTTGCATCAGGAGACCGGCACAACGTTCGTTTTCGTTACCCATGATCAGTCGGAGGCTTTGGCGCTCTCGACCCGTATCGGCATCTTCAATCACGGCAAATTGCAGCAGTTGGGTACACCGAAGGATGTGTATGAGCGGCCGGCAAACCGGTTCGTGGCGGAATTCCTGGGGGACGTAAATTTCCTGTCGCTCTCGGCGGTGAAGGCGACTGTGGATGGGGCGGAAGGGCTGTTCGAAGGGCATCCGATGCGGATTTCAGCGCCGGGGCAGTCGGTCAGCGAACATTTCGCCATCCGGCCTGAACATATGGTGATGTTCGAGCAGGCGCCGCCCGAGGGCAACATGCTGAAGGCCGAGATCGGCGACATCACCTATCTCGGTGCTGAAACGCGCTTTGGTCTGAAGACGCCGGGGGGCATCGACCTCGTTTTGCAAATGCCGACGCGCGAGGTGAAAAGCGCCTTCCAGCCGGGACGGCAGGTCTGGGCCGGCTGGCCCGCCAACCAGGGTTTCTTTCTGTAAGTGCTTTGAACGTGCCTAAACGTGCATAACACGAGCGCGCCGATAAAGGCCCGCCGCAAAAACCAGAGGAGAACGGCATGAGCGAAATATTGGCCAATGGCGGCATGTCCCGCCGCAGATTCACCCAGCTGGCAGCGTTGTTTCTTTCGGTCAGCCCGATCGCGCTTGGCGCGACGCGCGGCTGGGCGGCGGAAGGCGAACTCGTCTTCGTCAACTGGGGCGGCGATGCCGGCCCGGCCTATGACAAGGCCTATGGCGCACCCTTTAAGGACGAAGCGGGCATCACGGTCAAACAGGATGGCTCGGGCCCGACGGAAGGTGCGGTCGCAGCGCAATTCGCGAGCGGCAAGCCGGCCTGGGACATCGTCGATATCGATCCCTTCTCCGCAGAAGCGCTCGGCAAGAAAGGGATGATGGAACCGATCGACTATGCGATCGTCGACAAGACGAAAATGCGCGAAGGCTTTGGCTGGGAGTATGCCGCCTCGACCTATTTCTTCTCGTATATCATCGCCTATGATGCCTCGAAATTCGGCGACACGGTACCGACCGGCATGGCCGATTTTTTCGATGTCGAAAAGTTCCCCGGCAAACGCTCGCTCTACAAATGGGGTGCGGGCATGTGGGAAGCAGCGCTTCTGGCCGACGGCGTCGAGCCGGCGAAACTCTATCCGCTTGATTTGGAGCGCGCCCATAAAAAGATCGCCGCCTTCAAGGACAATGTCGTTTCCTATTGGGGTGGCGGCGCCGAGAGCCAGTCTGTGCTTCTGAATGGCGAAGCCTCGATGGCACTGATCTGGTCGACCCGCGCGGGGCTGATCGAAAAGGATTCCGGCGGTTCGATCAAGTTCATCTGGGACCAGGGTCTGATCTCGCCCGGCGCCATGGGGGTGATCAAGGGAAATCCCGCCGGCAAGGATGCAGCGATGAAGTTTATCGCTTCGGCGCAGGATCCGAAGAAGCAGGTGGTGATGTTCGAGATGCTCGGCCAGGGGCCGGCAAACCCGGCGGCCGATGCGCTTCTGACGCCGGAACAGGCGCGTCTCAGTCCCGTTGATCCGGCCAATATGTCCAAGCAGATCGCGCTCGACATGGCCTGGTACGAGAAAAATTACGGTCCGGCGCTTGACGAGTATACGAAGATTATTTCGGCGTAGCTCGGCGTTCTTTCTCGTCTCCCAATCGGGGAGACGTAGCCAACGTCGCGAGGTGATGAGGGAGCGGCGAATTCAAAGTCGCTTCCTTATCCGGCCCTGCGGGCCCTTGTCTGCCCGACAGGCAGATGAGGGGACCTACCGCCTCAATCGCGTCAACCCCCGCATCATAGAAAGGAGCACCGCGATGAAATCGGATAGGCTGAAACCGGCGCTCCTGCTTGGGCCCCTCGTTCTGTTTCTTGGCCTTGCCTATCTCGTGCCGTTCCTCGGCGTCATGCAATGGAGCGTCACGCTGCCGGAACCCGGGTTCGGGCAATATGGCAAGGCAGTCACCGATCCGCTGATCCAGTCGGTGTTTTTCCGCACGTTCCGCATCTGTCTGATCGTCACCATCTGCGCTGTCACAGCCGCCTATGCAATTGCCTATGTCTGGGTGCGCGGCACACCGGCGCAAAGACTGGTGACGGAGCTCTGCATTCTGATTCCCTTCTGGATTTCCGTACTGACCCGCGCCTTCGGCTGGGTGGCGCTTTTGTCTAACCGCGGGCTGATCAACACCTGGCTGCAGGCGGCCGGCATCATTTCCGAGCCCCTGACCATGGTGCGCAACGAGTTCGGCGTCGTACTCGGCATGATGCATTTCCTCATACCGTTTGCCGTCTTTCCGATCGCCTCGGCGATGCGCAGCCTGGATGAGCGCGTGTTTCTGGCGGCCCGCGGCATGGGGGCATCGCGGCTCAGAATCTTCTGGTCGATCTTCGTGCCGATGACACGACCGGGCATTCTCGGTGCCGGGCTGATGGTCTTCGTCTTCGCGCTTGGCTTCTTCATCACGCCGGCGATCCTGGGCGGCGGCCGCAGTGTCATGATCGCCGAGCTGATCTACCTGCGCCTGTTCCAGAGCCCGGACTGGGGACTGGGCGCTGCGATCAGCGTCATCCTCATGCTGATTGTCGCGGCACTGTTGATGCTGATGATGCGGCTGGTGCGACCGAACAAGATTCTGGGTTGAACCGATGTCGATGAAACCCACGCCGATTGCTGTTTTTCTTGCCTTTGCGGTGGCGCTGTTCCTGCTCTTGCCGCTGATTGCGGTCGTGCCGGTCTCCTTCACCCCGGCGCGCTTCCTGTCGATGCCGACCGATGTCTGGTCGCTCCGGCATTATCAGGCGCTGCTCGATAATCCGGCCTGGCTGCAAAGCATCTGGCTCAGTCTGCGCATCGGCATCCTGAGTTCGGTGATCGCGACGCTTCTGGCGCTGATGTTCAGTCTCGGCATCTGGATGTTCCGGCCGTGGTTCGGCAGCCTGCTGTTCGGCTTTGTGCTTTTGCCGATGGTGGCGCCACCGGTCGTGTCGGCCATCACGCTCTATTTTTTCCTGACAACGCTCTCCAAGGTCAACGATGTCGTCGCCTACGATACCTGGGTGGGTGTCGCCATCGCCCATGCCGTGATGATCGCGCCGTTTGCGGTTGTGATGGTCACGGTTGCCCTGGCGCAGGTGGACCGGCGGATTGATCTGGCTGCACGCGGGTTTGGCGCGTCCGTCAGCCAGAGGGTGTTCAAGGTCATCCTGCCAAACATCAAGTTCGGCATCGTCACCGCCTTCTTCCTTTCTTTCGTGCTCTCCTGGGAGGAGATCGGCGTGACGCTGTTTATCACCAGCGTCGATGCGGTCACCCTGCCGCGGATGATGTGGATGGGGCTGCGCGACAATATCGATCCGGCCATCGCGGCGATATCGGTGATCCTGATCGTTATTGTCATCACGGTCATTCTGGTGAAGACGGCCTTCACCCTCAAGTTTTCCCGCAAATCCTGAGATAAGCGCGCGCCGATCTTGCACGGGGTGGAATTATACAGTTGTATATCAATGAATGAGGCGAGGACTATTCGCATGATCAGCACCGGCATGTATCTGACGAAACTGCTCACCTCCTATGGCGTCGATACCGTCTTTGGCATTCCGGGCGTCCATACGGTCGAGCTTTATCGTGGGCTGGCGGGGAGCGCGATCCGGCATGTGACGCCACGCCACGAGCAGGGGGCGGGTTTCATGGCCGACGGCTATGCGCGGGCGACCGGCAGACCGGGTGTCTGCTTCATCATCACCGGGCCTGGCATGACCAATATCGTCACAGCGATGGGCCAGGCCTATGGCGACAGCATTCCGATGCTGGTGATCTCGACCGTCAATGCCCATGGTCGGATGGGCTCGGGCGAGGGCTGGCTGCATGAACTTCCGAACCAACAGGCGCTGGTGAGCGGTGTTTCGGCCTTGAGCTGCACAGTCAATCGGCCGGAGGACCTGGCACCGGCCTTGGCGCGCGCCTTCGCCATCTTCGACAGCGCCCGTCCGCGGCCGGTGCATATCGAACTGCCGATCAACGTCATGCTGGCTTCAGCAGACCATCTTGCGGTTCAAGAAGAGCCTGTCCGCCTTTCACGACCGGCCGGGGACGCAAGCGCGTTGAAGGCGGCAGCGGCGTTGCTCGATGGGGCAAAAGCACCGGTGATCCTGGCCGGTGGCGGTGCGATTGGGGCGGCGGCGCAAATCCGGGCGCTGGCGGAAAAGCTTGATGCACCGGTGGTGATGACCACCAACGGCCGGGGCATCCTGCCGCCGGGGCATAGCTTGGCAGTCAATCTTTCGGCCAGCATGCCGGCCACCCGCGCGCTGATCGAGGCGGCGGACGTGGTGCTTGGCATCGGCACTGAGCTCGGGCCGACCGACTACGACATGTACGAGGATGGGTTGTTTTGCATTCCTGGCACCTTCGTTCGGATCGATATCGATCCGGCGCAAATGATGCGCACCCGCGCACCTGAAATCGGCGTTGTCGGAGATGCTGCGACCTGTGTGGCGCCTTTGCTGGATTTGATTTCGCAGGGATCGCGGGAGGGCGCGACGAGAGCAGCACAGGTCGAAACGCAGGTCCACCACGACGTTGCGGCCGCGATGCTCGATGACCTGATCATTCTCGAAACGATCCGCGATACGCTGCCGCAGGTGCTGATCGTCGGGGATTCTACCCAGCTCGTCTATGCCGGCAATACTGCGTATGAGGCTGCATCGCCAGGCTCGTATTTCAATTCGGCAACCGGATACGGCACGCTCGGCTACGGCCTGCCGGCAGGCATCGGCGCCAAGATCGGCAGGCCGGAGCGGCCGGTTGTGGTGCTGGCGGGAGATGGCGGTCTGCAGTTTTCGCTGGCCGAACTTGCCTCGGCGATGGAGGCGAGAGCCTCCGTTATCCTGATGCTGCACGACAATGGCGGCTACGGCGAGATCAAGTCCTACATGGTATCGAAGAACATCCCGCCGCTCGGCGTGGATCTGCATACGCCGGATTTCGTCGCCATCGGCAGAGCCTATGGCTGGCATGCCGAGCAGCTGCACAGCTTTAAGGCCTTGAAGCCTGCGCTCGAAAGCGCGCAGGCGCGGCGTGTACCAACCATGCTGGTGTTCGGCGACGCCTTTCGCGCGCAGGCGGCGGTTGGGAGGCGGTAGCTCAACGCTCACTCGACCGGTTGTGCCGGGGCAAGCGACATCGCGGCATAGCCGCCTGATGTCAAAAGAAGGATGACGCAGACATAGATATCGGCGGTTATGCTGAGCCCAACGGCGCGCGACAGGAACCCGGCGAGAATGGCGGGAATGCTGAAGGCCAGATAGCTCTGGACATAATAGGCGGACAGCAGGCCGGCGCGTTCTTCCGGCTTGGCCAGCGGCATGATCGTGCTGACGGCGCCGAGAAAGCAGGAACCGAAACCGGTACCGGCGATGATCGTGCCGGAAAACAGCAGGGTGACCCAGCCTGTATGGACGCCGGCGACGACGATCAGCAGTCCGGTCATCATGGTGAAGACGCCCAACGTCAGGTTGGCGCGCGCTGGCTTCAGGCGGCGGAAGAAGACTGCGAGCGCACCGCTCAAAGTAAGGGCCGCGACCGTCAGGCCGCCTGTCATCGGGGAGTGATTGCCGGTGGCGGCGCCGACCAGCGAGGGCATCAGCGAGAGATAGAAGCCGCCAAGCGACCAGATCGAGATATTGATTGGGGTGATCGCCATCAGCGACGGGCGCACTTGCGGCGGCACGCCAATATGCGGGCGAAGGGACGACAATGCGCCTGGCTTGGACACAGCCGTTTCAGGGACGCTCCAGATGAAGACGGCTTGCCCGATCAACGCGGCGAACACCAGGAGATAGACGAGACGCATCGGATCGGGTGCAAACTGCACGAGCGCGCCGGCACCCAATGCACCCACCGCCATACCCAGCAGCGGTGATATGCTGTTGACGATCGGGCCTGTTATCTTGTTGGCATCGACCAGGGCCGCACCGATGGCGCCACTGACGGCACCCGTGGCGATGCCCTGGACGATCCGGGCGGCGATCAGCCAGGAGGGGCCGTCGGCCAGCACGAAGAGAAGCATGGAGGATGCCTGAAGCAGGATAGCGGCGAAGATAACCGGACGGCGGCCGATATGATCGGATAGGGAACCGACGATCAAAAGCGTCGTCAGCAGACTGAAGGCATAAACACTGAAAATGAAGGTGAGCAGGATCGGCGAGAAGTGCCAGCTTTCCTGATAGAGATGATAGAGCGGCGTTGGCGCTGCCGATGCGGCGAGGAACGTGATCAGGGTTGTTGCATGAAAGCTCAAGGCCCAACGCCGTTTGGCGGGGGAAAGACTGCCGGAAAGAATTTCACTTTTGCTCGACATGACGCTATGGTTCCTAAAAGCTAAAAGTTTGCGTTAGCTCTTGTATCGCAGCCATGGCCTAAACGCAAATTATTTGCTTTAGTCGTTGTGCGTATCGGGCAGGGAGCGGAGGTGGCCGATGAACATACGGGAAAATATCAGGCCGGGCGGGCGCAGCGCCCGCGTGCAGGCCTCGGTCCATAAGGCAGTGCGCGCCCTTTTGTCGACGATCGACCGGGGCGATGTAACCATTCCGCTGATCGCCGCGGAGGCAGGTGTCACGCCCTCGACGATCTACCGGCGCTGGGGCGGCCTGCAAGAATTATTGGCCGATGTGGCCGTCGAACGCCTGCGCCCGGATGCGCCGCCGCAGGATACGGGTTCGGCGCGCACCGATCTTACGCAATGGGCCGAGCAATATGCCGATGAAATGGCCTCCGGGCCGGGCCGGGCGATGATCCGAGACGTGCTTTCCAGCGTCGCGACAGACGGCCGCATTGCTGGAAAATGTTGCGGCTACACGCGCGAACAGGTGCAGGTCATTGCCAGGCGCGCAGGCGAGCGTGGCGAGGATTTTCCGGATGTGGAAACGGTGATCGACAGGCTCGTTGCCCCGATCATGTACCGCATTCTGTTCGACGACGTCGCGCCGACCTCCGACAAGGTTTTGGCACTGGTCGAGGGCTTGATGCCGCTGGGGCGATAGACCCGGGCTTGCGCTGCCGCCACGGCTGTGGTTCTGAAAGGCGGTGTTCTGGCTGACGATCCGGGCTGGTCGAAGTCGGTCGCCCGGCCCGATTCAGATCAATGTTGTCGTTCATGACGAACTTGCGCTGCGCCATGGGTGGATCGAGCGGCTGCCAGCGTTTCTCTCCAAACCGATACCGATACCGATACTGAGATCGGGACCGCGGCGATGCAGAGCGCGGTCCTGTCTCCGTTTTTTCAAAAAGCGTCTCTCCTGCATCCTGTACCTGTCATCGGGGAGGCGATTCAAGGCTCTGCGGTTCGCGTCGACGCGACGAAATTTTGGGAACCAAAAAGCCGGGTTTCAGGTTTACCCCCTCATGGTACAACCAAGAGGATAATGGCGATGCTGAAATCATTGTCTGGCGCGATATCCGGTATCGAAATCGACCCACAGCAGGGCGGCATGAGTCTGGCCGATTTCGAATGGCGCTACCGGGTGGTGATCATTTTTCCAGATGACAGTCATATCGATGCGGCGCGTCAGGCAAATCAGCTACTCGCGCACGCCGATGGTTTGCGCGAGCGCGATATTATCGTGCTCGAGGTCGGGCGAAATGACGTCAGGGCCCTGTTCGGACCGGAATACGACCTCAACTGCTACGCCATCCGCTCTGATCTGGACGTCATGGACGGGTTCTTTGCGATGATGCTGGTCGGTAAGGATGGCGCCGTCAAATTCCGTACCGACGAGGTCGTCCCGGCAGCAGTGTTGTTTGAGCTGATCGATCAGATGCCCATAAACCAGAAGAAACGCTCGAACTGATAACCCAGGAGAAACACTCGAACTGAAACTCCTGATGCCTAGACAGCGTTCAACAGCCATTCGTTGATTCCTGCCGCTGCAGCCCGCCCGGCGGCAAAACAGGCTGTGAGCAGATAGCCGCCGGTGGGTGCCTCCCAGTCCAGCATTTCCCCGGCGGCAAAGACGCCTGGGAGCGATTTGAGCATGTAGCGCTCGTCAAGAGCGGCGAAGCGGATGCCGCCGGCTGAGGAAATGGCTTCGGCGATGGGGCGTGGCTGGGCAACCGGGATGGGGAGCGTCTTGATCAGCCCGGCAAGCTGGCCGGGTTCGTTCAGGGCGGATTGCGCCCCGAGTTCCCGCACCAAAGCGGCTTTGACGCCTTCGAGGCCGGCGCCTTTGCGCAGGCGATTGGAGAGGCTGATTTTTCCATTCTGCCGCGCCAAGTCTCTTTCAAGGCGTTCGAGGCTGCGGCCGGGGGCAAGATCAACCAGCAGGCTTGCGTCACCGTGCCGTGCCAAACGGTCTCGCAGCGCTGCCGAATGGGCGTAAACGAGGCTCCCTTCGATGCCGTGGCGGGAGATAACGAATTCACCTGGAAAGGTTCCTGCGTCTGATGTGGTCGTAACGGATTTTAGCGGCGCGCCGACAAAGCGCTCCTTGAAAATATCGCTCCAGTCGACATCGAAACCGCAATTGGCGGGCTGGAGATCGGCGATCTCGATGCCCCTACGTCTCAAAATCGGAATCCAGCTGCCATCGGCACCCAGGCGCGGCCAGCTGGCGCCGCCAAGCGCAAGCAGCGTCGCATCGCTGTGGACGGTAATGGACCCATTCGACGTTTCAAAGACGAGCCTGTCGTGGATAAAACCCGTCCAGCGATGGCGCGTCATTAGCCTGACGCCTTGTGTCTCAAGCCGCTTCAGCCAGGCACGCAGCAGGGGTGAGGCCTTCATTGCAATGGGAAAGACGCGGCCGGATGTGCCGGTGAAGGTGTCCGTGCCGAGGCCGGACGCCCATGCCTTGACGTCGTCAGGTGTGAAGGAATCGAGCGCCTTGCGCAGACGGTCAGACGCTTCACCAAACCGGGTCACGAAGCGATGGTAGTCTTCGGAATGAGTGATGTTGAGGCCGGATTTACCGGCAAGGAGAAATTTTCGGCCGAATGTCGGCATGGCGTCATAGACCGTCACGGCATGACCGGACAGGGAAAGCACTTCCGCCGCCATCAGCCCCGCCGGTCCGCCCCCGATAATCGCGATCTGTTTTGCCGTCATTTTCCGCCCGTTGCCGATTGTTCAACGCCGTCTTGGCGACTGCAGGCATTTTTCGCAAGGGCAATCGCGATCATTGCCGGCATGGAATCGGCGTCGTCTGCTTTCGCCTTGGCCGTTGCAGCCTCATACGAGCGATTTGATGTGGCGAATTTTTACAAATCATGCGTGCAAGCGGCTGTCTTGGTTCGGAAATTGTTTTGAGGCTGTGTTAATCTCGAAATTCGGTACCGGTGTGGTGGAGAGGAGTCCGCTGCGCCGGCGTCTTGCGGCGGCTGCTGTACCGGGAGGAGTGTAGAAACCCGCGACGGTCCCTGGGGCCGCTCGGATAACCTCATCTCTCGTTCAGGCCGCGTGATCCGACAGGGAGGAGGCTTGATGTATTCTGGCGGCTTGAATTTTGCCTTGGGTGAAGAGATCGAGGCTCTGCGCGAAACCGTGAGGCGGTTTGCCACCGAGCGCATTGCTCCGCAGGCGGCTGATATCGACCGTAGCAACAACTTTCCGATGCCGCTCTGGCGCGCGTTGGGCGATCTCGGCCTGCTAGGGATCACGGCGGGCGAAAATTTTGGCGGTATCGGCCTTGGTTATCTCGCCCATTGCGTGGCGATGGAAGAGATCAGCCGTGCTTCGGCATCGGTGGCCTTGAGCTATGGCGCCCATTCCAATCTCTGCGTCAACCAGATCAACCGCAACGGCTCGGATGCCCAGAAGGCCCGCTATTTGCCGAAGCTGATTTCCGGCGAGCATGTCGGGGCGCTGGCAATGTCCGAGCCGGGGGCCGGCTCCGATGTCGTGTCGATGAAGCTTCGCGCCGAAAAGCGCGGTGATCGCTATGTGCTCAGTGGCAATAAGATGTGGATTACCAATGGCCCGGATGCCGATGTCCTGGTCGTCTACGCCAAGACTGATCCCGAGGCGGGCCACCGTGGCATTACCGCGTTTCTGGTCGAAAAGGGGTTTTCCGGATTCTCCACCGGCCAGAAGCTCGACAAGCTGGGGATGCGCGGCTCCAACACCTGTGAGCTGATCTTCAGCGAGTGCGAGGTGCCGGAGGAGAACGTTCTGGGCACTGTGGGCGGCGGCGTGCGCATCCTGATGTCGGGGCTCGACTATGAGCGCGTCGTCCTCTCGGCCGGGCCGCTCGGGATCATGGCGGCTTGCCTCGACGTTGCAGTCCCCTATCTGCATGAGCGAAAACAGTTCGGTCAGCCGATTGGAGAATTCCAGCTGATGCAGGGCAAGATCGCCGACATGTATGTGACGTTGAATGCGGCCCGCGCCTATGTCTATGCCGTGGCGGCCGCGTGCGACCGCGGAGAGACGACGCGCAAGGATGCAGCCGGCTGCATTCTCTACGCGGCAGAACGGGCAACGGCACTTGCGCTTGAAACCATTCAGGTGCTGGGCGGCAACGGTTATACCAACGATTATCCGGCCGGCCGGTTGCTGAGGGATGCGAAACTGTACGAGATTGGCGCCGGGACCTCGGAAATACGGCGTATGCTGATTGGCAGGGAGCTTTTTGGCGAGACGGCTTGAGCGTGACACTCTGCAGGATGTTTGGTCGGGGGAATGAATGGCCGTTCTGAAATCGCACATTACCACATCTTCGGAGACCTTCCGCGCCAATAGTGCGGCGATGGCAGACGCGATGCGTGTCATCGAGGAGGCCGCTGCTCTGGCTGCCGGCGGAGGCGGCGAGGTGGCGCGCGAGCGCCATGTCAGCCGTGGCAAGATGCTGCCGCGCGAACGGGTGGCGCAGCTGATCGATGCGGCCACGCCGTTTCTCGAAGTCGGCATGACGGCCGCGCATGGGCTGTACAAGGGCGAGGCGCCGGGGGCGGGGCTGGTCACCGGTGTCGGCCGAGTGTCCGGCCGCGACTGCATGATCGTCTGCAACGATGCGACGGTCAAAGGCGGCACTTATTATCCAATGACGGTGAAGAAGCATTTGCGGGCGCAGGAGATCGCGGCGCAGAACAACCTGCCCTGCGTCTATCTGGTCGATTCCGGCGGCGCCAACCTGCCCAACCAGGACGAAGTGTTTCCCGACCGCGATCATTTCGGCCGCATCTTTTACAATCAGGCCAATATGTCGGCGGCCGGCATTCCGCAAATAGCCGTCGTCATGGGCTCCTGCACGGCGGGCGGCGCCTATGTTCCGGCGATGTCGGACGAGGCAATCATCGTTGAAGGGCAGGGCACGATCTTTCTCGCCGGACCGCCGCTGGTGCGGGCTGCGACGGGGGAAGTGGTGTCTTCCGAGGATCTGGGCGGTGGCGACGTGCATACGCGTCTCTCCGGCGTTGCCGATCATTTGGCGCGCGACGATGCGCATGCGCTGGCACTGGCGCGCCGTGCGGTCGCCAACCTGAACCGCCCTTCCATAACCACCGTCGAGCGGCAGGCGCCGGAAGAGCCGATCTACGATCCCGACGATATTGCCGGTGTCGTGCCCCACGACCTGCGCACGCCCTACGATATTCGCGAGGTGATCGCGCGGATCGTCGACGGTTCGCGGCTGGACGAGTTCAAGGCGCGCTACGGCACGACGCTGGTCTGTGGTTTTGCGCATATTCACGGAATTCCTGTCGGCATCATCGCCAACAATGGCGTGCTGTTTTCGGAATCGGCGCTGAAGGGTACGCATTTCATCGAGCTGTGCTCGCAACGAAAAATCCCGCTGGTTTTCCTGCAGAACATCACCGGCTTCATGGTCGGCCGGAAATACGAGACCGAAGGCATCGCCAAGCACGGCGCCAAGCTGGTGACGGCGGTGGCGACGACCAAGGTGCCGAAGATCACCATGCTGGTCGGCGGCTCGTTTGGCGCGGGCAATTACGGCATGGGCGGCCGGGCGTTTTCGCCGCGCTTCCTCTGGACCTGGCCGAACAGCCGGATTTCGGTGATGGGTGGCGAACAGGCGGCAGGGGTGCTGGCAACGGTGCGCGGCGATGCGCTGAAGCGGGCGGGCACGCCCTGGAGCGAGGAAGACGAGGCTAAATTCAAGCAGCCGGTGCTGAACCTGTTCGAGACCCAGAGTCATCCGCTTTATGCCTCGGCGCGGCTGTGGGACGACGGCATCATCGATCCGCGCAAGAGCCGCGAGGTGCTGGCCCTTTCCTTGTCTGTGGCGCTCAATGCGCCGATTGACGACACCCGTTTTGGACTGTTCAGGATGTGAGGAGAAAGACCATGAGACGTGATGCTTTCAATGCCAAGAATGCCCCTCAGCCGCGCGGCGGTTACTCGCAGGCCGTCCGGATCGAGGACTTTACCAAGGTGTTGTTCGTCAGCGGCCAGATCCCGGCCGATTCCGACGATGCGCTGCCCGCCGGTTTCGAGGCGCAGGCGCGGCAGGTCTGGCTGAATGTCGATGCGCAGCTGAAGGCCGCCGGCATGAGCAAGGCCGATATCGTCAAGGTTACGACGTATCTGTCTGACCGGCACCATACGATGTCCAATCGTGAAATCCGTACCGAATATCTCGGCGCCCTGGCGCCGGCGATGACGGTGGTGATTGCCGGCATTTTCGATGAGAACTGGTTGCTCGAGGTCGAAGTCGTCGCCGCGCAATAACCGGGATAGAATGATGTTTTCGAAGTTACTGGTTGCCAATCGTGGTGAAATCGCCTGCCGGATCATCCGCACGGCGCGGCGTCTCGGCATTGAGACAGTCGCGGTGTTTTCCGATGCGGATGCCGGCGCACTGCATGTCGAACTGGCGGACGAAGCCTTTCGCATTGGAGCGGCTGCTGCCAGCGACAGTTACCTGAATGCCGCGCGCATCATTGCGGCTGCCGAGCGCTCTGGCGCGCAGGCGATCCATCCCGGTTATGGGTTCCTGTCGGAGAATGCGGAGTTTGCCGAGAGCGTAGAGGCGGCAGGCATGGCTTTCATCGGGCCTTCCGCCGCTGCCATTCGTGCCATGGGCCTGAAGGACGCGGCAAAGGCGCTGATGGAGCAATCGGGCGTGCCGGTGGTTCCAGGCTATCACGGCGACAATCAGGATGCTGCGTTTCTCAGCGAACAGGCTGACGCCATCGGCTTTCCGGTGCTGATCAAGGCGCGGGCCGGCGGTGGCGGCAAGGGTATGCGCCGGGTCGACCGTCCCGAGGATTTTGGTGCATCGCTTGAGGCGGCGCGGCGGGAGGCGGAGGCTGCATTCGGCGATGGCGCGGTGCTGATCGAAAAATACCTGATGAAGCCGCGCCATATCGAAATCCAGGTGTTTGGCGACCGGCATGGCAATGCCGTGCATTTGTTCGAGCGGGATTGCTCGCTGCAGCGGCGCCATCAAAAGGTGATCGAGGAAGCGCCGGCGCCAGGCATGACGGCGGAAATGCGCCGGGCCATGGGCGAGGCAGCGGTGCGGGCGGCGCGTGCCATCGATTATTGTGGCGCGGGTACGGTGGAGTTCATCGCTGATGTCTCCGACGGGCTCTGGCCCGACCGGTTTTTCTTCATGGAAATGAACACCCGGCTGCAGGTCGAACATCCGGTGACGGAAGCGATCACCGGCATCGACCTGGTCGAATGGCAATTGCGGGTGGCCAATGGCGAGCCGCTACCCTTGAAGCAATCGGAACTGTCGATTGATGGCTGGGCGTTCGAGGCGCGGGTCTACGCCGAAGATCCGGCGCGCGGGTTTTTGCCGTCAACGGGCACGCTGTCGCATGTCAGCTTTCCGGCCGACGGAGCGCGGGTCGATTCCGGTGTGCGCCAGGGCGATCGGATCAGCCCATTCTACGATCCGATGATTGCCAAGTTGATCGTACACGGGCCGACGCGGGCTGTGGCATTGGGCAGGTTGACGGCGTCACTGGCAGCGAGCCATATCGGTGGGGTCGCCAACAATCTCGAATTCCTCGCCCGCCTCAGCCGCCAGGCCGATTTCGTCGCCGGGCATCCGGATACTGGGCTGATCGATCGGGAGGTGGACGCGCTGACGGTGGCCGACGCGCCGGATGAAACGGCGCTGGCGCTGGCAGCCGTACTCTCACTTGGCATACTGCAGACCCCTCCCGCTGGCGATCCCTGGCGTTCGCTCGGTCATTGGCAGGTCTGGGGGCAGGCGACGCGTACGGTGACATTGGACCACGCCGGCGAGCGGCATGTGTTGCGCGTGGCGGCGCGCGGTCTCGACCTGTTTGCCGTTCATGGCAACAGCCGGGTCATTGCGGTGCGGATTTCCGGCCGATTCGACGGTGGTTGCCTTGTCGAGGCCGACGGCCGCCAGAGCCGGTTGCAGCGGCTTCAAATACCAAAGGGCTTTACGCTTCTTGTCGATGGCCGCGCCTTCGATTTCCATATCCCCGATCCGCTGGATGGCGAAGCGGAAAGTGCCGCGGGAAGCGACCGCGTGACGGCCCCGATGCCGGGGCTGATCAAGCTGGTGCGTGTCAAGCAAGGAGATGCGGTGTCGAAGGGTGATGCGCTGATCGTCATGGAAGCGATGAAGATGGAGCTGACGCTTTCGGCCAGCCGTGACGGTATCGTTGAGAGCCTGTTTATCGCCGAGGGTGATCAGACAACGGACGGCACTGTGCTTTTGATACTGAAGCCCGAGGAGGCCTGATGTCTTCAACGGATAAGGGAGGTGCCGCAAACCGGGTGTCCATTGTCGAGATGGCGCCGCGTGACGGCCTGCAGAACGAGAAGGGACTGATCGCCACGCAGGACAAGATCGGGCTGGTCGACCGGCTCTCGGATTGCGGTTTCGAGCGGATCGAGGTGACCAGTTTCGTCAGCCCGACATGGGTGCCGCAGCTGGCTGATGCCGCCGAAGTGATGGCCGGGATCGTGCGGCGGCCCGGGGTGCGCTACGCTGTCCTGACGCCGAATATGAAGGGGTTTGAAGCTGCCCTTGCGGCCGGCGCAGACGAGGTGGCGATCTTTGCCTCCGCCTCGGAAGGATTTTCGCAGCACAATATCAATTGTTCGATTGCCGAAAGCATCGCTCGGTTTCGTCCGGTGGCGGAGGCTGCCCGCGGTCACGCAATTGCGGTGCGCGGTTATGTCAGTTGCGTGGTGGAATGCCCCTATGACGGGGCGGTAGCGCCCGAAAGTGCCGCCCATGTCGCGGGCCAGTTGCTGAAGCTTGGCTGCTATGAAATCAGCCTTGGCGACACGATCGGCCGGGGTACGCCGGAGGCGGTGGAGCGTATGCTGTCGGCGGTGCTGGCGGACATTCCTGCCGATAAGCTGGCCGGGCATTTTCATGATACGTCAGGCTGGGCGCTCGACAATATTGGCGTGGCACTCGATCGCGGCATCCGGGTGTTTGATGCCTCGGTCGGCGGTCTCGGCGGCTGCCCCTATGCGCCGGGGGCTAAGGGCAATGTCGATACACTGCTGGTCAACCGCTATGTGAAGGGTCGCGGGTTTGCGACCGGTCTTGATGAAGACGCGCTCGAGGTCGCATCTGCTTTCGCGCGCAGTTTGAGGAGTGCGCATGACCTATGAGACCATCCGCGTTACGGTTGACCACAGGGGGGTGGCGCGGCTGACTTTGGCGCGCCCGGAAAAGCACAATGCTCTGTCTGGCACGATGATCGGCGAATTGACCACCGTGGCAAGGTTGCTGGGCGCAGATGCTGCCGTTCGAACCGTTGTATTGGCGGCGGAAGGCGCAAGCTTTTGCGCCGGTGGCGATCTCGGCTGGATGAAGGCGCAGGTCGAGGCTGACCGGGCAGCGCGCATCAAGGAGGCCAAGCGGTTGGCGCTGATGTTCAAGGCGCTGAACGATCTGAAAAAACCGGTCATCGCCCGCGTTCAGGGCAATGGTTTTGGCGGTGGCGTCGGGCTTTTATGCGTCGCCGATGTTGCAATTGCCGCCGATACGGCCAAATTCGGGTTGACGGAGACACGGCTTGGGCTGATCCCGGCGACCATCAGCCCCTATGTGGTGGCGCGGATCGGCGAGGGGCAGGCGCGGCCCCTGTTCATGTCCGGCAGGATTTTCGACGCGCAGGCGGCCCGGTTGGCCGGTCTTTTAACGTGCGTGGTGCCAGCAAGTGATCTCGATGCGGCGGTCGAGGCGGAAATATCGCCCTATCTGCAGGTGGCGCCGGGGGCCGTCGGTCAATCCAAGGCGTTGGCGCGGTCGCTGGGGATGCCGATTACCGATGAGATCATCGAGGCGACGATCGAGCGTCTGGCCGACGTCTGGGAAACGGACGAGGCGCGGGAAGGGATTTCGGCCTTTCTGGAGAAGCGTGAACCCTGGTGGCGGACGCCGGTTTAATCCATGCTTGCGCTTGAAATGCGCATGGTTTGAGCATATTTTGATATCAGACGTATCAAGTTGTGTTAGGAAAGTGTCATGACAGGTTTGAGCTTCGATATGACGGCAAGCCGGTTTGGCGACGGTCAATCGCCGTTCCTGTCCGCGGACCGTGTCTCCAAGCAGCTCGGCGTCACTTTGTCCGAGCTTGCCCGGTTGATTGGCGTTGCCCGTAATACGCTGACGGCGAAGTCCGGCGCGCGCAAGGTGGACCATGCGCTGAGCCATGTCGTGCGCATCTTGGCCATGGCCAGCGAAATGGCTGGTGACGACAACCGCGCCACCATCTGGTTCAAACATCAACCGATCCCTGGCTGGGCGGGCAAGACCGCCTATGATCTGGTGAGCGAAGGCAAATCGGACAAGGTGCTGGCCTATCTTGAGGCTGTGCGGTCCGGCGTCTATGCCTGACAAAGTCAGGCAAACGCTGACGCTGTGGCGCGCCTTCGTGCCGCAATGGGCTTTTGCGCCGCTTTCCGGCGAAGGGGCGGCGCGACACGGCGGCCGCTGGAACCCGGTGGGTGATGCGACGATCTATGCGGCGCGCGAGCTCTCGACTGCCTGGGCGGAGTATAATCAGGGCTTCGTCCAGCATCCGGCGCTGATCGCGCAGCTGGACCTCAAGGATGCACTCCTCGCCGAGCTCACCGGTCCCGTGGTCCTGTCCGGCCTTTCCGTGTCGGATGATATTCATCTCTGCGAGTGGCG
>Ga0247813_10001073_pt1 | contig 21748 bp, 17 predicted proteins | sample UWRJL169409C1_FD_180719 | JGI IMG/M metagenome (GOLD analysis project Ga0247813, IMG submission 180719) | Plant litter microbial communities from Arlington Agricultural Research Station in Wisconsin, United States - UWRJ-L169-409C-1 | ecosystem: Environmental > Terrestrial > Plant litter >...
TCAGTGCGGCAGCACTGACTGCCAGGGCCAGCAGGAGCGGGCGGTGGTTCACGGGCACATCCTTGGGTGGTGACAGACCGGCGAAGGCTAGTGAAGCGCCGGGCGCACCGCAAGGGGCAGGGCAGCAGGGGGCGGGTCGATCGTCAGCGTCAACGACAACTTCAACGGCGAAGGCGTGGCGTACGTGCTACGTGGGGCGGGTCGGTGTGGGTGGGTCGTCGGGACCCGCCGTGAACCCGTCCTTGGGGGCTCGATATGCGCCATCCATGGCGCATAACGGTCCCGCCAACCCACCCACACCGCCCCGTCGACAGTGGGTCGGTGCGCACGGGAACAACAACGGCTCGAGAACAACCCACAGCCGAAGCCATTGTCTTTGCTCGACTATCCGCCGACGGACAGTGTGGGGGGCGAGGCAGGCCATACCGTGGCGGGACCGTCGGGCGCCATGGATGGCGCACGTCGAGCCCCCAAGGACGGGTTTACGGCGCGTCCCGCCAGGGTATGGCCTGCCTCGACCCAAACGGAAGACCGAAAAGCTGGACAGCTCTCCGCTCCAGGCAGCGGACACTCAACTTCGCGCCGAAAGTGTTCAAACCTCGCACGACGCAAACAGATCCCGGTCACGTTCGTACACCGACGTCTTGACCTGCATCAGTCCGAGTACCGACGGGAACAGATTGTCGTGGTCGGTGTACTTGCCCGCACGCTCCCGCACGCAGGCCAGGTTGAGCCCGCGATTGGCCGCGAACGAGGGCGAGAACCACATCGCCATCGGCACACGGGTCTGCTCCTGCGGGGCGATCGCATACGGCACGCCGTGCAGATACAGGCCTTTTTCGCCCAGTGACTCGCCGTGATCGGAGAGGTAGATCATCGCCGTGTCGTAGTCGTCCATGCCCTTCAGCGTGCCGATCGTGCGCGAGAGCAGGTGATCGGTGTACAGCAGTGCGTTGTCGTAACTGTTGGTGATCTGCTCGCGGCTGCACTTGCCCAGGTCCGGCGTGTCGCAGGTCGGCGTGAAGCGACGGAAGCGCGCCGGATAGCGCTCGAAATAACTCGGGCCGTGGTTACCCAGCTGATGCAGCACAACGACGCGGTCGCCCGGCCTGGCGCGGACCTGGGTGGCCAGATCATCGATCAGTATCTCATCCATGCAGCGGCCGTTGGCGCACAGGGTCGGGTGCCTGGCATCGTCCAATGCCTGCATGTCCAGGCCTTCGCACACGCCCTTGCAGCCGGACTGGTTGTCGCGCCACAACGTGCTGATGCCCGCATGATCCAGCACGTGCAGCAGCGACTGGTGCGCGCGGATCTTCGTTTCGTCGTAGTCATGGCGCCCATAGGGCGAGAACAGACAGGGCAGGGACACTTCCGTACTGGTGCCGCACGAATGCATGTCCGGGAAATTGATCACCCCGGCCTGGGCCAGTTCCGGCGTGGTCTGCTTGGCATAGCCGCTGAGACCCCAGTTCTGCGCGCGGGCGGTTTCGCCCATCACGATCACCAACAGGCGCGGGCGGCTGCCGGCCGCGCGCGGGGTCGCCTTGGCATCGGTGCCGATCGGCAGCTTCGGGGCGCGCTGGATCGGATTGTCGCCGCGCAGCGCCTTGGGCAGGCCGAGCAGGAAGTTGCCGGGCGTGGCTAGGTAACGCACTTCGCGCTGGTTGCGCATCAGCGATGACATCTCCTGGAAGGAGAGCATCGCGCCACCGAAGGCGATCAGTGCCGACAGCAGAAGGAAGCCAATGCGCCACAGCAGCGCCTTGCCCAGCGTTCGCCGTCGCAGGTGCACGCGCCACAACAGCAGCATGGGCAGCAGCGCCAACAACAACAGTGGCAGTATCAAGGTGGGCGTGATCAGCTCGCCGCTTTCCTTGTGGTCGGTGGCCAGCACGTTGCGCAGCATGTCCGCATCCAGATAGATGTGGTAACTGCTCATGTAGTGCGCTGCCAGCGCGGTGCCGAGCAGCAGCACACTGATCACGACCTTGGCATTCCAGCGCCAGACCAGCAGGCCCATCAACAGGCTGTGCGCGCCGACCAGGAACAGCAGCAGTGAGAGCGCGAAGCGGACGCTGCCCGGGTGGGTCGCCATGGCGCTGTGCCAGAACAGGCTATTGCAGGCCACCGCGAAGAACACGCTGGTGAGCAGGATCAGCGTTTCGGTCGTGCACTGCGGGCGCCAAGCGCGCAGGGTGGCCAGTGCGGGGAAACGGGTGGCGCGCGGGAGGGTGACGCTCATGCGGCATCGCCCTGCGTAGTGAGCACGGCCGTGTTGCTTGCGCGCAGGCGAACCCGTTCAAGCAGCAGGTAGAGCCCCAACGACACCGCCCAGCAGGTGGCCAGCGTCCACAGGTCGTGTGAGAGGAAGTGCGCGCCGCGCAGTTGTTGCGAGACTCCGAACACGCCGCCGGCCAGCAGGCCGACCGCCAGACCGCGCCAGCGCCATGCCGGGCGTACCATCTTGGCGAAGAAGTACAGGCTGATCCATGCGAAGCCCGCGCTGGAATGTCCACCCGGGAAGCACACCCCGCGCGGCATGCCCTGCGGGCGTGTCGCGAACAGACCGATGAAGTCGCGAGTGCCGCCATAGCGGGCCAGATCCCACGGGCAATCCATGTTGGTCAGTGACTTCAGCAGCGAGACCAGGCCGGTGCTCAACGCCACCGCCAGCACCAGATACAACAGCGGCCAACGCCACGTGGCCGCGCGCTCGCTGCGCCAGGCGTGGAAGCACAGCACCATCGCCACCAGTGCCGCGGCGCTGCTGGCCCACTTGCCGGCTTGGTGGATGAGGTGGGTGGTGACCCAGGCGTTCTGCAGCGCCCACTGCTGCCCTTGGAGACGATAGAGGCGGTCGGCCAGCCACTGGTCGCCGCCGGCACCCATCAGCACGGCGCTGGCCAGCAAGGTCAGCGCCAGCGGAACCCACAGGTGATCGCGGTAGAAACGCGACGTGGCCATTGCAGCCGGCGCGGAGGATAAAGCAACGGTGGACGCTGGGAACATGGACGACAGGGCCGGCGGGAGATTCCGGCGCCATGGTCGTCAGCGGTGTGTCGGAGAGCGGTCGGAGCGATGTTCGCGGCCGGTTAAATGCCGACCATCATTCAGTCTTCCTCGTCCCGGCCGGTGTCGCTGGCGGTCACTGCGGCATGGCAATCCGCTTGCCACGCCGTGCCTGGGAACAGCAGCCATCGGTTGCGGTTGGCGCTGCCGATCTCGATCACCGCCGATGGGTCCACGCACGGGCTGATCGCGTCATCGAGCACCAGCAGCCAGCGCTGGCCGGGTGCCTGCGACAGCCACGGGCCGGCAGCCTGCCATTGCTGCTCCCAAGGCGTCTTGAAGCCGAAATCGGTGACGGGGCGGTCGGCCTGCAGCAGGTTCTGTTCGCGCCAGGCGACCACGCCAAGCTCGGCGTCCGGGCCGATCCGTTCGCCCACGCGCTGCATTACGGCCGAGGCGGAGCTGTACGGGTCCAGGGTGGGCATCAGCACCCAGCCGTACAGATTCCACAGCAGGAAGGCGGTTGCCACCACCAGTGCGCCAGCCCGGCGCTGCCGCCACCACAGGGCCAGGCCAAGCAGCACCACACCAAAGGCGATCAACCAACCGCCCAGCACGGGCAGCAGCGTGTCGGGCATGGCGCGCCGAGCCAGCTGCAGATGTGCCCACGCACTGCCAGTCCAAAGCTGCAGGCCGATGTACAGCCCGGCCGCGCCAAGCAGGGCGACATAGGCCCATAGCAGCCATCGCAGGCCCGTCCGGCGCAGCAGCCCCGGCAGCAGCGGAGCGGCGGCCAGGCACAGCGCGGGTAGCATCGGGAAGATGTAGACCTCGCGTTTGCCCGGGCTGGCGCTGAAGAAGACCAGCACCAGCACGGCCCAGCCCAGCAGTAGCCACCAGCGTCCATCCAGTCGCTTCAGACGTCGCCACCAGGCCGGGATCAGCGCCGGCAGCAGCAGGCTGCCGGGCAGCCACAAGGTCGCCATCACCTGCAGGTAGTACCAGGCCGGCTTCACATGGTGCCAGGCGTTGGCGTAGCGGGTGCCGGTCTGCTTGAACAGCAGTTCGCGTGCATAGGCGTGCAGGGCCGGGTCGCTCGAGTGCAGCAGCGCCACCCCCAGCGGTGCCAGCCAGACCGCTGTGCCAAGCAGGAACGCGGGCAGCAGCCACCACAGGTCGCGCGCGGTGCCGGCCGGCAGGGAGGTGCCGCGGGTGCGCCAACCCCACAGGGCGAACGGCAGCAGCACCAGCAACGGCAGGAAGCCCACGCCCTTGGTGACCGTGCCCAGCCCGGCGGCAACGCCGGCCAGCCACAGCGCCGGCCGGTTGCGGCCTTCCAGCAGGTGACGCAGCAGCCCCCACAGCGAGAGGGTCGTCATCGCCACCAGCACCATGTCGATCTGGGCGCGCTTGGCCATCAGGCCGAACTGCAGGCAGCTGAACAAGGCGAGCATGGCCCACCAGCCAATGCGACGGGTCCACAGCCGGCGGCCGAGATCCCAGGTGAGCCACAGGGTGAGCAGCGCAGCCAGCAGCGAAGGCACCAGAAAGGCGAGGGCCCAGCCGCCGAACACCTGATGGCTGGCGGCCTGCATCCACATGAAGACCGGGGGCTTTTCCGCGTACAGTTCGCTGCCACGGTGCGGCAGCAGCCATTGCCCGGACTCGACCATGGCCCGCGCTGCGAGCACGAAACGCGGCTCATCGGGCGGGGAGGGCTGACGCAAGCCGATGCCCGCGGCAAGTGCCACCAGCAGGGCCAGACACACCAGTACACGCGGCCAGCGCCGCAGGAAGAAGGAGTCGGTCACGCCCAGGCTCATCGGCAAAACAGCCACTGTCTCCCCGACAGCGTAGGAAAAGCGTCGTAACCACCCCATTGCGACCGGATTCCGACATGGTTCCCGCTACCATGCGCTCAACCGGTCAAGAGAGTGTCCCATGCGGCTGCTGGTCATTGAAGACAACCGTCAGCTGGTTGCCAATCTATTCGATTATTTCGAGTCCCGGGGCCACGTGCTTGATGTGGCACCCGATGGCGTGACCGGCCTGCACCTGGCCGTGTCGCAGCCCTATGACGCATTGATCCTGGATTGGATGCTGCCGCGCATGGAAGGCCCGGAAGTGCTGCGGCGGCTGCGCGCCGACCATGGCTCGGAAGTGCCGGTGATCATGCTGACCGCCCGCGACGAATTGCCGGACAAGATCGCCGGGTTCCGTGCCGGCGCCGATGACTATCTGACCAAGCCCTTCGCACTGCCCGAGCTGGAAGTGCGCCTGGAAGCATTGATGGTGCGGGCCAAGGGGCGCAACCCCCGCAAGGTGCTGGAAGTGGCGGACCTCAAGCTCGACCTGGCGACGCTGGAAGCGCATCGCGACGGCAAGGTGCTGCATCTGTACCCGGCCTGCCGCAAGCTGCTGGAGGTGCTGATGCGCGCCAGCCCCGGCGCGGTCACCCGCCAGCAGCTGGAGTTCGCGCTGTGGGGCGATGAACTGCCCGATGGCGACCTGCTGCGCTCACATGTGTACGAGCTGCGCCGCAGCGTGGACGGCCCGTTCCAGCAGAAGCTGATCCATACCCTACCGCGGGTGGGCTATCGCCTCGGCGTATCGGCTGCGGACAGCGCTGATGAAGTGGCCTGAGCGCACGCCCAGGCCGGCGCCGATGCACCGCCGCATGGTGTGGTGGTTGTTGGCGTATCTGGCGATGATTTCGCTCGCGGTGTTCAGTGTGGGCAACTACGTGCACGAACACGCCGAGCACTCGGCCTGGCGCGCGCTGCTCAACTCCGAGCTGGACAGCATCGTCAACCACATCCAACACGAGCCGCATTACCGCTGGCAGGATTCGGACACGCTGCGGCTGTTCACCATCGATGGCAGCGACCGCGTGCCCGAGAGCCTGCGCACCCTGCATCCTGGGCTGCACGACGGTGTGGAGGTCAACGGGCGCGCCAGCGCGGTGATGGTCCGCCAGACCGCTCAGCTGGGGCGGCTGGCGCTGGTGCTGGACATCAATGACTTCCACGAGCTGGAACAGTTCGCCACGCGCTGGGTCCTGCTGGCCGGTGTGCTGATGATCATCGTCACCGTGCTGATGGCCTCGCTCGGCGTGGGCCGCCTGGTGCGGCCACTGAGTTCGCTGGCCAAGCGGATCGATGAGCTGCACCCGGGAGTGCCCGGGCAGCGGGTGGAGGTGGACCCGCGTGCCAGCTCCGAGCTGTACGTGATCGCCAATGCGCTCAACGACTACCTCGCGCGCAACGAGCAGTTCGTCGAGCGCGAGCGCGTCTTCATCAGCACGACCAGCCATGAGCTGCGCACGCCGATTGCGGTGATCACCGGGGCCTCGGAGCTTGCGCTGGGCCAGCCGGACATTCCGGACCGTGCGCGCCAGCAGATGCAGCGTGTGCATCGCACCGCGCAGGGCGTGGAGCAGCTGATCCAGCTGCTGCTGATCCTGGCGCGCGATCCGGCGCGGTTGGTCGCCCTTGGCGAGCGCATTGCGCTGGACCACCTGGTTCCGGACATCATCGAAGACCATCGCCACCTGATGGGCGACAAGGATCTGCGCATCGAGGTCGATGGCCTCGCGCGCGTGGACATCGTCGCGCCTCTGGGCGTAGTCCAGGCCGCCATCGGCAACCTGCTGCGCAACGCGATCGAGAACAGTGGGCGCGGGACCATCCACATCAAGGTCTCCGACCAGGCAGTGGTGACGCTGCAGGATCCGGGGCTGGGCATGAGCCCGGAGGAAATCGCGGCCGTCCATGCGCGCATGGCAAGGGGCGACCGCAACGAACAGAGCGGGATCGGATTGGAGCTCATCGCCCGGCTCTGCGAACACCTGGGGTGGGCGCTGCAGATCGAGCCCTGCGTGCCACGCGGAACCTGCGTGGTTCTCGATCTCGGGGCGTCGCTGCCGGGCAGTGGCGAGCGTCCGTCACCGCCTGCGACGTAATCAGCCCGCACGCTGCGCTGCAAAGTGTGGCGTCGTGAAGACAATGTTAAGCTCCGGAGGCGCCGCTCTATGCGGCGCTTTTTTTATCCCTTCGATCGACAGAGGATGGCTTGATGCCGACCGAACCCAGTACTGCCCTGATCACCAATGACATCGTCGGCCTCGGCCTGATCGCCGCCACCCTGGCCGTGATCTTCTGGGCCGCCAGTGGACCGACCCCGATCCTCAAGAAGATTTTCGCGTGGGTGCCAGCGCTGCTGCTGTGCTATTTCATCCCTGCGATCTACAACACGGCCGGCCTCATCGACGGCCATAACACCTCGCTCTACAACCCGATCGCCCGCGACGTGCTGCTGCCCGCAGCGCTGGTGCTGCTGACGCTTTCGATCGATCTGAAAGGCATCATGAAGCTGGGCCCGAAGCTGCTGGTGGTGTTCTGCGCCGGCACCCTGGGCATCATCCTCGGCGCGATCGTCTCGTTCCAGGCGATGTCCTGGATCCATCCGGCCACGGTCGCCGGGGATACCTGGAAAGGTATGGCCGCGTTGGCGGGCAGCTGGATCGGCGGCGGCGCCAACATGGTGGCGATGCGCGAAGTGTTCGGCACGGATGCCACCACCTTCGGCCAGTTCGCGGTGGTCGATGTGGCTTGCGCGAGCCTGTGGATGGCGGTGCTGCTGTTCCTGGCCAACCGCGCCCAGCAGATCGACACGCGCAATGGGGCCGATACCCGCGCCATCGATGAGATGAAGGCACGCATTTCCGCGTACGAGGCGCAGAACGCACGTATCCCCAGCCTGACCGACCTGATGGTGATCGTCGGCGTGGCGCTGGGCGGCGTCGGCCTGGCGCATGCCATCGCTGCGCCGCTGAGCGGTTGGTTCAAGGCCAATGTGAGCTGGGCCAGCCAGTTCAGCCTGGACAGCGCGTTCGTCTGGGTGGTGCTGCTGTCCACGGCGCTCGGCCTGGGCTTGAGCTTCACCCGTGCGCGGCGCCTGGAGTCGGCCGGTGCGTCGCGCCTGGGCACGCTGTTCCTGTACTTCCTGATTGCCTGCATCGGCATGCAGATGGACCTGCTCTCGCTGCTCGACCGCCCGTGGCTGTTCGCGCTGGGCGCGATCTGGATGCTGACCCACATCCTGGTGCTGTGGATTGCCGCCAAGCTGCTGCGTGCGCCGCTGTTCTTCTTCGCGATCGGCTCGCAGGGCAACATCGGTGCGGCGGCGTCGGCGCCGGTGGTGGCGGCGGCGTTCCACCCGAGTCTGGCGCCGGTCGGCGTGCTGCTGGGGACCGTGGGCTATGCCACCGGGACCGGCCTGGCGTATGTGACCGGGCTGATCCTGAAATGGATGGCGGGCGCGTAAGCGCGCGGTTGGCGATGGAACCGGAGGCGGCCTTGAGGGCCGCCTCTTTTTTTTACGGCAACGATCACGAGGGTGAAGGGTCCGGGATGACCGTCACGTCCCGGTGTCAGAAATGGCTGCATTTGCAGCGAAGTGTGAAAGCAGTGCCGGATCGCGCTTAACGCGCCGCGTAAGGTGCGGCGCCATGCGCTGTGGCATGCGTCGTACGCGCATGCGACGGAATCCCTGCCGACGGCAGTCGGCACCTATCAGGAAGCACCATGAAGACGAAGGGATTATTGATGTCGGTGATCGCCACCGGCGTGCTGATGTTCGCTTCTGCAGTGTCTGTACAGGCGACACCTGCCGAACCGGGGGATGTGCACGCGGTAGCCGATGCGAGTGCGCGCGACGTGGCCGCATGGCTCGGGCAGCCGGATCTGGCCGGCCCACTGGTGCAGGCACTGGGCGCGCGCCCCGAGGGCGGGGTGCCGTTGGCCGCAGTGATGGCGCAGAGCGATCCGCGCGGGAACAGTGTGGCCGCGCGTACGCTGTCCGCGCGCGAGGGTCTGGTTCGGCACTACAAGGGCTTGCCGGCCCAGGATCGGGGTCTGCTGCGGGTCCGCAGCTTCATACCGGCTGGGCAGACGCTATCGTCGGTGGCACCTGCCGACCTCTGGGTGGCCGTGTTGCCAAAGGGCGACGACCGTCGCTGGAGCTCCCTGGTGGCCTACGATCGGCATGGACGGCAGCACCTGCTGGATGCGCAGGTGGCCCCCGCGTTCCCGGTGCTGATCGTGGATATCGACACTGGCCAGGCGGTCCAGGAGGGCATGGCGTTGATCAATGCGGGCTTGCAGGCACGCGGCCTGCAGTCCGTTGATCGGATTGAACCCGCGGTTGATGGGCAGGCATCGCTGGACGTGACGCGGCTGGACCGCATCCGCCTGGCCGATGACGCTGAACCGTGGGCACTCGGCGGTGCCGAAGTGTTCGCGGTGGTGTCCGGCCTCCAGATCGGGAAGGCCGAGCCGGAAATGGCCACTGTGTCGCTGCCCTATCTGGACCATGACAAGACCGAGTACACCCCGGGGCAACCGCTGGTGATCTGGGGCAACTACCGCTTCGATACAGCCAATGTGCAGTTGTTCGAAGACGACGGCGATACCAACTATCAGGCGCTTCTGGTCGCCCTCACCGAGGGCGTGAAGCTGGCGCTGGGCGCGTTCGCCCCGGAGTACGCGGTGATCGCCGACATCGGCGGCGCAATCCTGAAGGCGATGCCGAACAGCTGGTTCATCAACGATACCGACTATCTGGACAGTTTCTATCTGCTTCAGCGCGGACAGACCTACACCGTACGGATGGGAGCAGCGAACAATGCCCGGGTAACGTTGAGCCCCCTCACGCTCCAGTAGTGCCGGCCGCTGGCCGACTTCCCCGGAGGTCTGTCGCAGGCAGTGGCAAACGCGACCCAACAAAAAACGGCGGCGCTTTCGCGCCGCCGTTTTTATCTTGATCCGCTACCGGACGTCAGCAGCAGCGTCCGCCGTTCTTGCCGCTGTAACGCGCCTCCTGGCGCTCGCGGAAGAACGTCTTGTAGTCCATCGGCACGCGGTCCGGATGCTTCTCCATCACATGCCGCACGTAGTTGTCGTAGTCGGGAATGCCGCAGCACAGCCGTGCGGTCTGCACCAGGCGCCGCCAGATGCGGCGGTGGGCCTGGTACTGACCGGCGGGGACGAGTTCGGTACTCATCACAGGTCCGCCATCTGGTGCGGCTGCAGCGCCACGTACGGGGTTTCCTTGTCGGTCCGCTGCGGATTACGACGGGCCATGAAGATGGTCTTGATCGCGTAGAACAGGATCGAGAACACCACGAACAGGAACAGGACGGTCAGGCCGGTGTTGACGTAGGCGTTGACCACGATCTGATGCATCTGGCCGACGGTCTTGGCCGGCGCGGTCAGCGTGCCACTGGCGATCGCATCCTGGTACTTGTGCGCCTGGGCCAGGAAGCCCTGGGCCGGGTTCTTGTCGAAGATCTTGATCAGACCCGCATACGTGGTGCAGATCAGCAGCCACACCGCCGGCACGCCGGTCACCCAGGCGAAGCGGTCACGCTTCATCTTGAACAGCACCACGGTGCCGAGCATCAGCGCGATACCGGCCAGCATCTGGTTGGAGATGCCGAACAGCGGCCACAGCGTCTGGATGCCACCGAAGGGATCCACCACACCGGTGTAGAGCAGGTAGCCCCACAGCGCCACGCAACCGGCGGTGGCGATGATGTTGGCGGTCCACGACTCGGTCTTCTTCAGGGCCGGGATGAAGTTGCCCAGCAGGTCCTGCAGCATGAAGCGACCGGCACGGGTACCGGCATCGACCGCGGTCAGGATGAACAGCGCTTCGAACAGAATCGCGAAGTGGTACCAGAACGCCATCATCGCGTTGCTGCCGCTGGGAATCGCCTCGTGCAGGATCTGCGCGATGCCGACCGCCAGCGTCGGTGCGCCACCGGCGCGGTGCAGGATGGTCGGCTCGCCGATCGCCGCGGCCGTGGCCTCCAGCTGCTCGGGGGTGATGATGAAGCCCCACGTATTGCTGATGTAGGCCGCAGCGGAGACCGCATCTGGGCCGATCACGGCGGCCGGTGCGTTCATGGCGAAGTAGATGCCCGGGTCGATGATCGAGGCGGCCACCAGCGCCATCACCGCGACGAACGATTCCATCAGCATGCCGCCGTAGCCGATGTAGCGCATGTGGCGCTCATTGGCGAGCAGCTTGGGCGTGGTGCCCGAGGCGATCAGGGCATGGAAACCGGACACCGCGCCGCAGGCGATGGTGATGAACAGGAACGGGAACATCCCGCCTTTCCAGACCGGGCCGTCGCCGCTGGCGGCGAACTGGGTCAGCGCCGGCATCTTCAGTTCCGGCATGACGATCAGGATGCCGATCGCCAGCGCCACGATGGTGCCGATCTTGAGAAAGGTGGAGAGGTAATCGCGCGGGGCCAGCAGCAGCCACACCGGCAGCACCGATGCCACGAAGCCGTAGCCGATCAGCATCCAGGTGATCTGGATGCCGGTGAAGGTGAAGGCCGGGCCCCAGACCGGATCGGCGGCGACCTTGCCACCGAACCAGATGGCGGCCAGCAGCAGGATCAGGCCGACCACGGAGATCTCACCGATCTTGCCCGGGCGGATGTAGCGCATGTACACGCCCATCAGGATCGCGATCGGCATGGTCGCGATGACCGTAAACATGCCCCATGGGCTCTCGGCCAGCGCCTTGACCACCACCATCGCCAGCACCGCCAGGATGATGATCATGATCAGGAAGGCACCGAACAAGGCAATGGTGCCAGGCACCGGCCCCATTTCCTCGCGCACCAGGTCACCCAGCGAGCGGCCGTTGCGGCGGCTGGAGAGGAACAGGATCATGAAGTCCTGCACCGCGCCCGCCACGACCACGCCCACCACCAGCCAGAGCAGGCCGGGCAGGTAGCCCATCTGCGCGGCCAGCACCGGGCCGACCAGCGGGCCCGCACCGGCGATGGCGGCGAAGTGGTGGCCGAACAGCACGTGCTTGTTGGTCGGAACGTAATCCAGACCGTCGTTGTTGATCACCGCGGGCGTGGCCCGGGTCGGATCGAGCTGCATCACCTTGTCGGCGATGAACAGGCTGTAGAAGCGATAGGCGATGAGATAGATGGAGACCGCAGCGACGACGATCCACAGCGCATTGATGGGTTCACCGCGGCGCAGTGCGACGGTGCCTAGACAGAATGCGCCAAGCAGTGCGATGACTGCCCAACCCAGTTTTGAAAAACCTTTCATGAGATTGCGTCTCCCTGGAGATCGTCGTAAGAGTCCGCCTTGGCACTGACGGGGTCAATGCAATGGCGGGGGCTTGCCGCTAGTACTTTGGTCGTAGGGTGGGTGGGGCGCGCGCCTGTGCACGTCGCCGGAACATCACGCTTGGAACAATCGGTTGCGGGCATGACGGTTGGCCGGGTGTACGCCTGCGCCCATCTTGTACCCAGTTTCCTCAGTCTGGAGTCACCATGAGCAGCCCAACTCCGGTGCGCGTGCTGCGCACCATCCGTGGCATGGCCACCTCCGATGGCGCCGGCGTGCGCCTGACGCGGGTGATCGGTGGCCCTTCGCTGCCCGACCTGGATCCGTTCCTGTTGCTGGATGAATTCGGCACCGACCGCGCCGAGGACTACATCGCCGGGTTCCCCAGCCATCCGCACCGCGGCTTCGAGACCGTCACCTACATGCTCGACGGCCGCATGCGGCACAAGGACAATCACGGCAACGAAGGCCTGCTCACGCCGGGCAGCGTGCAGTGGATGACCGCCGGCCGCGGTCTGATCCACTCGGAGATGCCCGAGCAGGAATCGGGGCAGATGCGCGGTTTCCAGCTGTGGGTGAACCTGCCCGCGCGCGACAAGATGACGGACCCGAAGTACCAGGAGTTCGCGCCGGACCACATCCCGGTGACCGCGCCCGCCGATGGCGTGCAGGTGAAGGTGATCGCCGGCCAGGTGGGTGACACCGTCGGGCCGATCGTGCAGCCGGCTACCGATCCGGTGTATCTGGACATCACGCTGGAGGCGGGTGCGGCGTGGAGCTACACGTTGCCGGACGGCCACAACGCCTTCGCTTATGTGTTCGAAGGAGGGCTGGAGATCGGCGAGAGCGACGATGCGCGCCCGGTGGCCAGGCAGGAAATGGCGGTGCTGGGCGGCGGTGACCAGCTGACCCTGCGCGCCGGCGACACCGGGGCGCGCCTGATCCTGGTGGCGGGCCGCCCGCTGCGCGAACCGGTGATGCGGCATGGGCCGTTCGTGATGAACACGAAGCAGGAGCTGATGCAGGCCTTCGTGGATTTCCAGGAAGGCCGCTTCTGAGGCATGTTCGCATCGGCCGTTGGGCGGTAACCGTGTGAGACCTGACAGTGCGGGAGGCGCCGGACAGCGGTCGGCGCTACCGTGGATGACGGGATGAGTGCGGTGCACCGTCCCGGCCTTGCTCAGCGCCCTGCTGCGACGGCGGAGGGCGTCAGGTTCATGCCCTGCGCGAGTGATTGCAGCGAACCCAGTTCGTTATTGTCACCTGCGTACAACGCAATCTGCGCGAAACGATTCTTGTCGAATTTCACGACCGTGATGCGGCGGGTCTCATAGCCCGGCGGTTTCTGGCCGCCCAGGTCGGGCTGGTACCAGTACAGCGTTTCACCCGCGAAGCTGCCTTTTTCCTGGCGCAGTGAGCGGTTCAACGGCAGCTCCGGGTTGCGGGCGCTCAAGGTCAGACTGAGCACTTCACGCCCATCGGCGGCGGTGGCCTTGCACAGGATGAAGTCGCGCTGGGCGAGTTCCTGCCATTGCAGGCCGCTACTGGCGGGCAGGGACGGACATTCGCTGGTCGATTGCGCCGCAACGGCGCCGGCAGTGACCAGCAGACACAGACATACGACAGCGCGCAGGACGTTCATGGTTCCCCCAAGGTCGATGATCGCGTCCGTCGCTGACAGGCATTCCGGTGGCCGTCGACAACCCAGGCCGTGGTGGCGCATTCCCCGCGCGCGTACCGGATGACTCGCTGCCGTCAGTGTCGGACGAGTGATCCGGACCTTAACGGAATGTGACTCAGTGTACAAATAACGGTTTCAGGTGAATCTTTCTGCACGGACGGCCGGGCGGTGATGCACCGCCCGGCGGTCACAGTCAGCGTGGCGCGGCGCCCATCCATTTATAGACGATGCCGCCGATCAATCCACCCAGCAGCGGTGCCAGCCAGAACAACCAGAGCTGGCTGAGCGCGCCGCTGCCGGCGAACAGGGCCACGGCAGTGGAGCGCGCCGGATTGACCGAGGTGTTGGTGACCGGAATGCTGATCAGGTGAATCAGGGTCAAGGCCAGGCCGATGGCGATCGGGGCAAAGCCCGCCGGCGCGTTGCCGTGGGTGGAGCCCATGATGACGATCAGGAAGAACGCGGTGAGCACCACTTCGCACAGGAAGGCAGCGGCCACGCTGTACCCCCCGGGTGAAAGCGCACCGTAGCCATTGCTCGCAAATGCACCAGCTTGGCTGCCATCGATCTGGAAACCGGGTGCACCCGAAGCGATCTGCAGCAGGATGAAGCCGGCCAACGCGCCGCCCAGCACCTGCGCGAGGATGTAAGGAAGCAGATCGCGCGCCGGGAAGCGGCCGCCGGCCCAGAGGCCGACACTCACGGCCGGATTGAAATGCGCGCCGGACACGTGCCCGAACGCATAGGCGCCGGTCAGCACGGTCAGGCCGAAGGCCAGTGCCACGCCCAGAAAACCGATCCCCAGCGGATTGCCATCACCACCGAACCTGGCGGCCAGCACCGCGCTGCCACACCCGCCCAACACCAACCAGAACGTGCCCAGGAACTCGGCGGCCAGACGTTTGCCCATGCTCATCGACGTGCTCCACGTTATGCCCGGGGTGGGCAGGCGCAACGTAGCTGAATCGGGGTTCATCAGGGTGACGGTGGCGTCAACGCCCGACGAACGGTCAACGGCCGGGCCGGCTCAGTACGCGGGCAGGGGAATGAACTCTTTGTCGTCGCCGGGAATGGTGCCGAAGCGGCCGGCTTCCCAATCGTGCTTGGCCTGCTCGATCCGCTCGGTGGAGCTGGAGACGAAGTTCCACCAGAGGTGGCGCGGGCCGTCGAGCGGTTCGCCGCCCATCAGCATCGCCTTGATCGGCGTCTTGGCGCGCAGGCGGCCGCGGACACCCGGCTCGGGAATGATCAGGTGCTGGGCGGGGACGTCCACGCCGTCGAGCTGGGCCTGTCCTTCCAGGATGTAGAGCGAGCGTTCGGCGTGGCCGGTATCCAGATCGATTTCCGCATCGGCGTCGAGATCGATGGCGACGTTGAGGGTGTCGGCGAAGACCTTGACCGGCGATTCCTCGCCGTACGCGCGGCCGGCGATGACGCGCAGCCAGGCACCGTTCCGGCGCTGCTGGGGCAGGGTCGCGGCCGCGTGGTGGTAGAACGCGGGGTCGGTCTCTTCAAAGTCTTTTGGAAGCGCCAGCCAGGTCTGCATACCGTGCAGCGGGTGGTCGTGTTCGCGTTCGACGGCGGGCGTGCGCTCGGAGTGGGCGATGCCGCGGCCGGCGGTCATCCAGTTGACGTCACCCGGGCGGATGACCTGGTCCGAGCCGAGCGTGTCGCGGTGGCCGATGGCGCCGGACCAGAGGAAGGTGACGGTGGCCAGGCCGATATGCGGATGGGGGCGTACGTCGATGCCGGTGCCCGGGGAGAGGACGGCCGGGCCCATCTGATCGACGAACACGAACGGGCCGACGCTGCGTGCCTGCAGGGTCGGCACGGCGCGGCGCACCTGCAGGCCACCGATGTCATGGATGCGGGGGGCGATGATGGTGGTCATGCGGGCGGTCTCGCTGGCGGGGACAGAGCGGGAGGATCGCATGCGGGCTGCGGGGGCGGGAGGCCGGTAACAGGTTGTTCTGCCTTGGCGTGGTTGCGGCGCCTTTTTGCCATCGGCTTGGAGCAGGACGGGCAGCCCTTTGCAGGACACGCTGTGAATACCTCCCTGTAAGCTCGTAAGCGGCATCCATGCCGCTTAACGGTCCTGCAAAGGGCTGCCCGTCCCGCTCCCCCCACGGTTTCACGCGCGAGCGGACACAAACAACAACGCCAGCGTGCGCTGGCGTTGTTGCGATGCTCAGATCACCGGTTCGCGCAGTACCGGCGAATCCCAGCCCGGGCGAGGGGCGAAACGGTCGCCGTAGCGCTGCTGCAGGACCTTGAGGCGTTCGACCAGCGCGTCGGCGCCGGTGGCGCGGATGTACTGGATCGGGCCACCGCGGAACGGGGCGAAGCCGGTGCCGAAGATCACGCCGGCATCGAGCAGATCGGCATCGGCGACGACGCCGTCGTGCAGGCAGGCGACGGCTTCGTTGAGCAGCGGCAGGATCAGGCGGTCTTCGAGATCGGCAGGGACCTCGTAGTTGGCGGGGACGTCCGGCTTCTGGGCGCGGCCGTTCTCCCACTTGTACAGGCCCTGGCCGTCCTTCTTGCCACGCTTGCCCTGTTCCACCGTCGCCAGTGCGGCCGGTACCTGCAGGCCGAGGAAGGGCGCCAGTTCCTTGCCCACGCCGGCCGCCACATCCAGGCCGACGGTGTCGAGCAGTTCGATCGGGCCCATCGGCATGCCGAACTTGACGGCGGCTTTGTCCAGCACCGGGCCCGGCACGCCTTCGGCATACGCGGTGGCCGCTTCAAGCATGTACGGGAACAGCACGCGGTTGACCAGGAAGCCGGGGGTGCCGGCAACCGGCACCGGGAACTTGCCCAGTGCTTTGCAGAAGGAGGCCAGGCGACGCTCTGTCTCCGGCGCCATGCCGTCGTGATGGATGATTTCCACCAGCGGCATCTGCGCGACCGGGTTGAAGTAATGCAGGCCGGCGAACTGCGCCGGGCGCTGGATGTGGTCGCGTAGTTCGTCCAGCGGGATCGAGGAGGTGTTGGTGGTCAGCAGCGCATCGGCCTTCATCCTCGGCTCCAGCGACTGGTACAGCTCGCGCTTGGCTTCCGGGTTTTCGATGATGGCTTCGATCACCAGATCGGCCTGGGCCACGCCCTCGCCAGCGAGATCGGCTTTCAGGCGCGCGGCCACGGCCGGGCGCTTGGTGTCGTCCTTCACCCGCTTGGCGAACAGCGCCTGCGCGCGTTCCATGGCCGTGTCGATGAAGCGCTGTTCGCGGTCCTGCAGGGTCACGTTGAAGCCCTTGTAGGCCGACCACGCGGCGATGTCACCGCCCATCACGCCGGCACCGACCACGTGCACGTGCTGGATACCATGGTCCTTGCCGCCGAGGGCCTTCAGGCGTTCGGTCAGGAAGAAGATGCGGATCAGGTTGCGCGCGGTCGGGGTGCCGGCCAGCTTCACCACGGCGCGGCGCTCGGCATCCAGACGGGTCTGGATCGGGCTGCCGCCGGTGCGCGCCCAGGTGTTGATCAGTGCGTAGGGGGCGGGGTAATGCTCCTTGCGCGCTTTGCGGGCGACCTGCTTGGCCATCTGCGGGGCAAGCAGCTTGCGTGCCAGCCAGGTATTGGTGATCCACGCGGTCGCACGCTGCTTGAACGGGCGGGTGGTGCCCTTCAGCGCGAGCGACACCGCGGTATCGAGCAGCACGGCCGGTGCGACTACCTTGTCGACCAGGCCGATGTTGCGCGCGGCCGAGGCCGACAGATTGCGGCCGGTCAGCATCATGTCCATCGCCGCCGGCGCGCCCACCAGCTGCGGCAGGCGCGAGCTGCCACCCCAGCCCGGGAAAATGCCCAGCTGGGTTTCCGGCAGGCCGATGCGGGTGGAGGCATCGTTGGAGGCCACGCGGTACCGGCAGGCCAACGCCAGCTCGGTGCCGCCGCCCAGGCAATGGCCGTGGATCGCCGCGACGGTCGGGCAGGGCAGTTCGGCCAGCTTCTGGTAGGTGCTCTGGCCACGGCGGATCGCGTCATTGACGGTGCCGCGGCGGTCGAATTCCTGGAATTCCTTCAGGTCCGCGCCGGCGATGAAGCCGGCGGCCTTGATCGACTGGATCACCACCGCCTTGGGCGGGTCCATCGCGATCCGCTCGATCAGGTCGCCCAGCTCGAGCAGCACGTCCTGCGACATGGCATTGACGCTGCTGTCGTGGCGGTCGAGGCTGAGCACGACGACGCCATCGTCACGGATCTGCGGGTGCCAATGCGAGAAGCGGAGCCCATCGAAGCCTGAGAGCATGGGAACGTTCCATCCGGTTGTGTATGGAGAAGGGGGCTATGATCCAGAGGTTGTTTCCTCCCCGTCAAATCCCTATAGCTGGGGAGAGAAGCCGTCGATCCATTGCCTGGATCGGAAACCTTAACGGAACGGTGGTTAAAAGCTGGTGCGGCGCGGTGTGATCGAGCGCTGAACTTTTCCCGGGATTGGCAGTCTCATTGCCCGACGTCGGTTGGGCTGACAGGAGTGCGGCCCCCCATGGCCGAGGTTGAAACACCACAGGAGCTGGACCTGGAGCTGGTCCGACGTGTGCAGCGTGGCGAGAGCGCGGCGTTCGATGTCCTGGTGCGCAAGTACCAGCATCGGATCATCGCGTTGATCGGGCGCTACATCGCGGACTGGAGTGAATGTCAGGACGTGGCCCAGGACACTTTCGTCCGCGCGTATCGCGCGATCGGCAGTTTCCGGGGCGACGCCCAGTTCTATACCTGGCTGCACAGGATCGCCGTGAACACTGCCAAGAACCATCTCGCCGCCCACAACCGCCGCCCGCCCACCGATGACATCGAGATCGGGGACGCCGAACAGTTCGACAGCGGCACGCGCCTGCGCGACACCGACACGCCCGAACGCGAGTTGATGCGCCAGGAGCTGGAACAGACGGTGATGAAGGCGGTGTCGGCGCTGCCTGAAGAGCTGCGGTCGGCCATCACCATGCGCGAGGTGGACGGCCTGAGTTACGACGAAATCGCGCAGAAGATGGGGTGCCCGATCGGCACCGTGCGGTCGCGGATCTTCCGTGCCCGCGAGGCGATCGACACCGAACTTCGGCCGCTGCTCGATGTGGGCAGCGCCACCCGCGAGAAGAGCCGCGCATGAGCCACGATATGTCCAATGATGCTTCCCGGGGCGCGTCCCCCGATAAATTCGACGCCCATTACCGGCAGCAGCTGTCCTCGTTGATCGATGGCGAGCTGTCCGCCGATGAAGCGCGTTTCATGCTGCGCCGGCTGGAACACGATGAGTCCTTGTCCAGCTGCAACGAACGCTGGCAGATGCTCGGCGATGTGCTGCGCGGGCAGGCCTGCGCACCGGCCCCGGTCGATTTCGCCGAGCGGGTCCGCGTTTCCGTGGCCGCTGAGCCGGCACCCGCGATGCAGGCCAATGTCGAGCGCAGCCAGGACCGCAAGGAACGCCGTGGCGGCTGGCGTCGTTGGGGCGGTGGCGCGGCACTGGCCGCGTCCGTCGCGGCCGTGGCGATGTTCATGACCCGCGAGCAGCTGCCGGACCCGGCAGCGTTGGACGCGCCGACCACCATCATCGCCAGCCAGGCCGAGCTGCCGCCCGCGCCCGCGCCGGCGACCGAAGCCTCTGCCGCCGAGCAGGCGCTGGCCGTAGCGGCGGTTCCGGCTGCCGCCGTGGCGGCCGCCAGCCGCCGCCAGGACGTGGCCAATGCGCGCCGCGCCAGTGCCACCCGCACCCAGCAGGCGGCACGCAGCGCTGCCGAGCGCAGTGCCGAGCCGCAGCGTGCGGTCGCCAGCCAGGCGCCGCTGACGCCGGCCGTACCGGCGGCCACCGCGCGCCAGTTCCCGTTCGGTGAGGTGGGCAACCTGCAGGCCAAGCCCTGGCCGCGGTCCAGCCTGGCCCCGGCCGCGGGCGGGGCGCTCAATGCGAGCTTCTCCACGCAGGCCCCGCAGGCGGCGTTCTATCCGTTCGAGCCGCGTCTGCAGGAGTCCGCCGAGTCGGCTGAACCCGCCCGCCGGCACCGCGACTGAGCATCGTCGCCCTGACGTTCCGCTCCGGCCTGTGCGCCGGAGCGTTTCCCCCGCTTTGTTCCCTGACCCGGAGGTTCGTGTCTGATGACCGCCCGTATCCGTACCCATGCCCTGGCGCTGATCGCCATGACCCTGCCGCTGGTGGCCTGCGCTCAGTCGCCCTCGCCATCGCCTGCGACTCCAGCGGCGCCGGCCGCCGCCGAACCACGGGCGCCTGCGCCGCAACTGGTCAGTGGCCTGCCGGACTTCACCAACCTGGTCGAACAGGTCGGGCCGGGCGTGGTCAATGTCGAAACCACCATCGTGCGCAGCAACCGCCAGGCCCGGACCATGGGCCCGGGCGGCGACGATGAAATGCCCGAGTTCTTCCGCCGCTTCTTCGGCCCGGACTTCCAGATGCCGGGGCAGGGCCCCGGTGGCCAGGACGACAGCCCGCGCATCCAGGGCCGTGGCATGGGCTCGGGTTTCATCATCTCGGCAGATGGCTATGTGCTGACCAACTATCACGTGGTTGCCGACGCCAGCGAAGTGAAGGTCAAGCTCGGCGACCGCCGCGAGTTCACCGCGAAGGTGATCGGCAGCGATCAGCAGTACGACGTTGCGCTGCTCAAGATCGACGGCAAGAATCTGCCGACCGTCCGTGTGGGGGATTCCAACACCCTCAAGCCGGGCCAGTGGGTCGTCGCGATCGGTTCGCCGTTCGGCCTGGATCATTCGGTTACCGCCGGCGTAGTCAGCGCGGTCGGCCGCAGCACCGGTGGCGCCGATCAGCGCTACGTCCCCTTCATCCAGACCGACGTGGCGATCAATCAGGGCAATTCCGGTGGCCCGCTGCTCAATACCCGTGGTGAAGTGGTCGGCATCAACTCGCAGATCTTCTCCGCCTCCGGCGGCTACATGGGCATCAGCTTCGCGATCCCGATCGACCTGGCCATGGGCGCGGTCGAACAGATCAAGAAGACTGGCCGGGTCAGTCGCGGCCAGCTGGGGGCCATGGTCGGGGCCGTCACGGCCGATGTCGCGCAGGGCTTCAAGCTGCCCGACAGCCGGGGCGCGTTGGTGAACCAGCTGGTTCCCGGCAGCGCCGCGGCCAAGTCCGGCCTGGAGGTCGGTGACGTCATCCGGTCGGTGAACGGCACGCCGATCAACGTGTCCAGCGACCTGCCGCCGCTGATCGGTGCCCTGCCGCCGGGAACCAAGGTGCGCATCGTCGTGCTGCGTGAGGGCAAGGAACGCGAGATCACCGCCACGCTGACCGAGTTGGCCGAGGACGCCGAACGCGGCAACGCGCCCCAGACGGCCGACGCGGCCAAGCCGGAAACCGGCGCCAATGCCCTGCTGGGTCTGGAAGTGGCCGATCTGACCGCGCCGCAACGCCAGCAGCTGGGCTTGGCCTCGGGCGAGGGCGTGCGCATCACCCGGGTCACCGGTCAGTCGGCACGGGACGCCCGCCTGTCCCAGGGCATGGTGGTGCTGCAGGTGGGCCGGACGCCGGTGGGCAGTGTGGCCGCGCTGAACAAGGCGCTGGCCGGCTACAGCAAGGGCGATGTGGTCATGCTGCTGGTCCGCGCCAATGGCAACAGCGCCTTCGTGCCGGTGAAGGCTGGGCAGTAAGCCCCGCCCCGCCTGCGTTTCCGGGCCCGCTTCGGCGGGCCCGGTCGTTTCTGGCGGGCCGATCACGCCAATCGCGGGCGGCCGCACGCGGGACCGGGCCGGCCATGCGATAATCCGCAGTCATCCTGACGACGCGACGCGCCGCCGCCACCTATGTCTTCTGATTCGATGCGGTTCATCCGCAACTTCTCCATCATCGCCCACGTCGACCACGGCAAGTCCACGCTGGCCGATCGCATCATCCAGCTTTGCGGTGGCCTCCAGGCCCGTG
>Ga0247813_10001075_pt1 | contig 21726 bp, 21 predicted proteins | sample UWRJL169409C1_FD_180719 | JGI IMG/M metagenome (GOLD analysis project Ga0247813, IMG submission 180719) | Plant litter microbial communities from Arlington Agricultural Research Station in Wisconsin, United States - UWRJ-L169-409C-1 | ecosystem: Environmental > Terrestrial > Plant litter >...
GATTGCCTTGAGCCGGGTCATATTTCGTGACGGTCTGCTCGATTGCCCCGAAGATCGAATGTCCCGCCTCGTCCTTCATCTCGATACGGACGATATCGCCGAAATGCATGAAAGGTGTGGTGGGGGCCCCCTTCTCGATGGTTTCGATGGTGCGGATTTCGGCGATGCAGGAATAGCCGACGCCGCCTTGCGAGACCGGCTTGCCCGGGCCGCCGTCGAGCTTGTTGGAGACGGTGCCCGAGCCGATGATGGTGCCGGCCGAAAGCGGCCGGGTTTTTGCCGCATGGGCAATGAGCTGGCCGAAATCGAAGGTCATATCGATGCCGGCATTGGCGCGGCCGAAGGGTTTTTCGTTGAGCTCGACGAGCAGTGGCAGGTGTAGCTTTCCACCATCCCAGGCCTCGCCGAGTTCTTCCGGCGTCACCGCGACCGGCGAGAAGGCCGAGGACGGCTTGGACTGGAAGAAGCCGAAGCCCTTGGCAAGTTCGGCTGGAATGAGACCGCGTAGGGAGACGTCGTTGACCAGCATGATCAGGCGGATCGCGGCCCTTGCTGCCTCTGGTGTTGCGTCCATCGGCACGTCGTCGACGACAACGGCAATCTCGGCTTCCATGTCGATGCCATAGGCCTCGTCGACCATGACGATCGGGTCGCGGGGACCAAGGAAAGCGTCCGAGCCGCCCTGATACATCAAGGGCTCGGTCCAGAATGTCGCCGGCATCTCGGCGTTGCGGGCCTTGCGGACCAGTTCGACGTGATTGACATAGGCCGACCCATCTGCCCACTGATAGGCGCGCGGCAGGGGGGATGCTGCTTCGCTTTCGTGAAAGCGCATGGAGGGTTGCGCCCCGGTTTCCAGCCCTTCCGCCACCTCGTCGAGCCGCGGGCCGACATAAGCCCAATCGTCCAGCGCCGCCTGCAGCGTGCGGGCGATATGGCCGACCTCGGAACAGCGGGTCAAATCCCTGGAGACGACGACCAGACGGCCGTCGCGGGTGGAGTCCTTGAGTGTGGCGAGCTTCATTTTGGTTTCCGTTCTTTATTCACGGGGCACGGTCAGATGTATTTCGGGCTGGATTGCCCCTCACCCTAGCCCTTTCCCCGCAGGTGGGGAGAGGGGACGACGGAGTTTGCCGCTTGTTCCTTCTCCCCGTTTCGACGGGAAGAAGGTGCCCGACAGGGCGGATGAGGGGCCGCTGTTGTGGCTAACTCACTTAATGCCCGGCGTACCGTCGAATTTCCGCTCCAGACCATCCCAGCATTCGAGATAATTGTCCTGCAAGGTCTCGAGTTCGGCGGCATAGCGGGTGAGCTGCTGCGGGTAGCGGGTCTCGAACATGAAGGCCATGGTGTGGTCGAGCTTTACTGGCTTCAGGTCCGTGTTGGAGGCTTTCTCAAAGCCGGGTGCATCCGGGCCGTGCGGCAGCATCATATTGTGCAGGCTCATGCCGCCGGGCACGAAGCCTTCTTCCTTGGCATCGTATTGGCCATGGATCAGGCCCATGAATTCGCTCATGATATTGCGGTGATACCATGGCGGGCGGAATGTGTGCTCGGCCACCAGCCAGCGCGGCGGGAAGATGACGAAATCGACATTGGCGGTGCCGGCTTCCTCCGTTGGTGCCGTCAGCACGGTGAAGATCGACGGATCGGGATGGTCGAACAGGATGGCACCGACCGGAGAGAAGGTTCTGAGATCGTATTTGAATGGCGCGTAATTGCCGTGCCAGGCGACGACATCGAGCGGCGAATGGCCGATTTCGGTGACATAGAACTTGCCGCACCATTTCACATGCACCCGGCACGGGGTTTCCTTGTCCTCGTAGGCTGCCACCGGCGTCTTGAAGTCGCGCGGATTGGCAAGGCAGTTGGCGCCGATCGGGCCACGGTCGGGCAAAGTGAACTTGGCGCCGTAGTTCTCGCAGATGTAGCCGCGCCATGCGGAGCTTTCTCCGAGCCGCGAGACCTTGAACATCATGCCGCGCGGGATGAGGCAGACCTCGGACGGTTCAACATCCATGATGCCCATTTCGGTGAACACGCGGATAGTGCCGAGCTGCGGCACGACCAGCAGTTCGCCATCGGCATTAAAGAAATAGTCGTCGATCATGTCGTCGTTGAAGACATAGGCATGGGCGGCCATGCCGACCTGGGTCATGATATCGCCAGCGGCCGTCATGGTGCGGATGCCGGAGAGGAAATTGAGTTTTTCCGTAGGCTCCGGGATCGGGTTCCAGCGCAGTTGGCCGAGCGGTAGGGAATGATCGTCGAGGCAGGGTGCCGATTTCCAGAAGGGATAGCTGGCATTGGAAAAGCGGCGGGTATGGCGCACGCTCGGGCGGATGCGGTAGAGCCAGGAGCGCTCATTGGTGCCGCGCGGTGCCGTGAAAGGGGAGCCGGACAGTTGCTCGGCATAAAGCCCGTAATTGCATTTCTGCGGGCTGTTCTGGCCTTGCGGCAGCGCGCCGGGAAGGGATTCCGTTTCGAAGTCATTGCCGAAGCCGGGCATATATTGCGGGCTGTTGGCCAGCGCATCGACGGTGGCCGTCCGGGTTTTTTCCAGCATGGCTTGATCCTCCTTCACATATATGGTTACAAATGTAACTGTCTATTTTGTAACTATCAAGGAAGCCATGAGCGCCGGAAATGTCATAGGTGATTTCGATCTCGAACAATTCCTGCCGTTCCGCCTCAATCGCGCGGCGGAATTCATCGCCCTGCGATTTGCTGCCGCATACAAGGCGGAATACGGGTTGACGCGGCCGGAATGGCGCACGCTGGCGGCCCTGGGCAGCTCCGGCCGGATGACGGCGACCGAGGTCGGCACCCATTCAACCATGCACAAGACCAAGGTCAGCCGCGCCGTGTTTGCGCTGGAGGAGCGCCGCTGGCTGAAGCGGACGCAGGACGAGGACGACCGCCGTGCCGAGCATCTGGAGCTGACGGCAGCCGGTATCAAGGCGTACCGGGACCTGACACGGCTGGCGCGCGATTATTCGGCTGAGCTCTGCGAACTGGTGGGGCAGGAGGGGGTGCAGGCCCTTTCATCGGGATTGAACGCCGTCGAAAAGGCAATGGCCAAACGGGGCGGCTAACATTTACGATTTACCGCGCTGACGCACCGGCAATCCTTCAAAATCCTTCAACGTCGCCAGCACGATCGATGTCTTCACATGCTGGACGCTGTCATGGGGCAGAAGGACTTCGTTGACGAAATGGGCAAGCCCGGCCAGGTCCGGCGTCACGACCTTCAGGTGATAATCCATCTCGCCGGTCAGCGCATAACATTCCAGCACCTCCGGCAGATCGGCGATCAGCGCGGCAAAACGCTTGGCATTGTCGCGGTTGTGGGTGGCCAGCGTGACGGCGATGACCACCATGAGATCGAGCCCCAGCCGGCCGCGATCCAGCATCGCGCGGTAGGTCTGGATGAAGCCTTCAGTCTCCAGCCGCGCCCGCCGCCTGGAACATTGCGAGGGTGACAGCGCGATCCGTTCCGACAGCTCGTTATTGGTCAGCCGTCCATCGCATTGCAGCTCATAGAGGATCTTCAGGTCATATCCGTCGAGCTGTTCCATCTGTGCGGAAATCCTCAAAAATTCGCATGATCCGTGCATAGATTTCGCTAAATCGTGCAAGAATGCAAGCACAATGCAGGGAGTTTCCGTCATCATGGCCCCAAATTCAGACGTTCAGAGGAGAGAACGATGGGCCCCTTCCCGCATGATACACCGCCGACCGGCATTACCACCGAAAACCCGGCTGGGACCGACGGTTTCGAATTCGTCGAATTCGCCCATCCCGAGCCGGAGAAGCTGCGCGAGCTTTTCACCCGCATGGGCTATTCCTGCGTTGCCAAGCATCGCTCCAAGGATATCAGCGTCTGGCGCCAGGGCGACATCAATTACATTCTGAATGCCGAGCCCGGCAGCCATGCCATGCGCTTTGTCGAGGATCACGGTCCCTGTGCGCCGTCGATGGCCTGGCGTGTCTCCGATGCGAAACACGCGTTCGATCACGCCGTCTCCAAGGGTGCCACACCGTACGAAGGAAACGACAAGGCGCTCGATGTGCCCGCCATCGTCGGTATCGGCGGCTCGCTGCTCTATTTCATCGATACTTACCGCCAGAAAGGTTCGCCCTATGAGGCCGAATTCGAATGGCTGGGCGAACGCAATCCGAAGCCGGAGGGCGTCGGTTTCTATTATCTCGATCACCTCACCCACAATGTCTATCGCGGCAACATGGACACCTGGTGGGATTTTTACCGAAACCTGTTCGGCTTCAAGCAGATCCATTTCTTCAACATCGATGGCCGCATCACCGGCCTGACGAGCCGGGCGATCACCTCTGCCTGCGGCAAGATCCGCATTCCGCTGAACGAGTCCAAGGACGATACCAGCCAGATCGAGGAATATCTGCGCAAGTACAAGGGCGAGGGCATCCAGCACATCGCGGTTGGGACCGATGGCATTTACGAAGCGACCGACAAGCTGGCTGCCAACGACCTGAAGTTCATGCCGGGACCGCCGGAAACCTATTACGAACTGTCGCATGACCGCGTGAACGGCCATGACGAGCCGATCGACCAGATGAAGAAGCACGGCATCCTGATCGACGGCGAAGGCGTGGTGGATGGCGGCATGACCCGCATCCTGCTGCAGATCTTCTCGAAGACCGTGATCGGGCCGATCTTCTTCGAGTTCATCCAGCGCAAGGGTGATGAAGGGTTCGGCGAAGGCAACTTCCGCGCCCTGTTCGAATCGATCGAGGCCGACCAGATCCGCCGTGGCGTGCTGAAACCGGCTGTCGCCGCCGAGTAGGCTTGCCCTTTCCCATCAAAAGCCCTGCCGATTGCGAATCGGTGGGGCTTTTCGCGTTTTGGCTTGGGTGTCATCCTTTGTCGCGTGGCCACGAAACGTCATCGGGCAGTCAAAGGATGTTGATATCGGTTTCGGACAGGAACCCTTGTCTCACGCTGAAACATGTAGAAAGATTTTATTAAGCATAAGAATTGCTTACCGGGAGGAAGCCTCACAATCCGCATTATTCTGACATGGTGAACGATATGGCTGCTACCATGAATGCGGTGATACGGAAGCTGTGCGATGGATGACTTACAGGCGAGACTGGCGTCATTGCGGGATGACACGGAAGCCTTTATCGGGCTTTACGATCAGCAGGATCGCCTTCGTTATGCCAACAGGGCTTTTCGCACTGCCTTTGCGCTGGATGAGACGGAAACGCCGCTCTGGCCGGATCTGATGCGGCGCAATCATGCCCTCGGTCGCGGCACTGTCATCAGCGTGCCGGATTTCGAGGCCTGGGTCGTTTCCGCACAGTCGCGGCGCGGCAAGGTGCCATTCAGGGCGTTCGAGACCGATCTGGTCGATGGCCGCTGGCTCTGGATGACCGAGACCGTCAATCGCAGCGGCTGGATGCTGTGCATCGCCAATGACATCACCCATCTGCGCGCCGACGAACGGACGCTGCGGCAAGATCGCGATTTTGCGCTGAAGGCATCGCAGACCGACGAGCTGACCGGCATCTCCAACCGCCGTTACATGATGGCACAGCTGGAGGCGATGATCCGCAGCCAGCCGGCGGATGGGCCGGTCAACGGCTGCATCGCCATTCTCGATATCGACTTCTTCAAGGGAATCAACGATCTCTACGGCCACCAGACCGGAGACGAGATCCTGCTGGATTTCGCTCGTCGGGTCCATCCGATCGTCCGGCGGCACGATTGCTTCGGGCGCATCGGCGGTGAGGAATTCATGCTGATCTTTCCGGAAACGACGCTGGCCGAAGGCGAATGGATCGTCGACCGGGTGCTGGAAACGGTGCGCACGGCCCGACCGCTGCTCTCGGTGCCGCTGTTTTCCTATACCTGCTCGGCGGGAATTGCTGCCTTGCAGCCGGGCGAAACGGCAAAGGAAATCTATTCGCGCGCCGACGCTGCTCTCTACGATGCCAAACATTCCGGCCGCGACCGGATGGCGGTTGGCGCCCGCTGAACTATTGCGTCAGTGCTTCAAGGCCGGGGGCTGTCCGGGTGACCGCGACTTCGGTGATTTCGTAGTCTGCAACACCGTGGATGGTGAACGGGTCTGCGGCAACGAGCGCCTCGATTTCAACCCTTGTACCACGTGCAAAAATCACCCCGCCGGTGCGTGGGTTCTTCCGTCCGGATGCGAGAAAGATGCCTCTGTCATAGCCCTCATTCACCCAGTCCATATGCGGTTCGATATAGCGGTCCACCTCGGACAGTTCGGCCGTGTAGGTCAGCGACAGAATGAACATGGTCAGTCCTCGGTCAAGAGCTTTGCGCGGATCAGCCCGCGCAACGAATTGCCCATATAGAGCGTGCCGGTCTGCAGATCGGCCAATGTGAGGCGCTGGACGCGTGCGCGCCGGGCACAGATCAGCTCGGTGCGCAGCACGCCGGCCAAAAGGCCGCAGGCGACCGGCGGTGTTTTCAGGATTCCGGAGCCGTCATCGAGAAAGATCGAGGTGATCGTGCCCTCGCAGGGCTCGCCTTTCTCGTTCAGCAGCAGGACCTCATCGGCGATTTCGGCCGGATATTCGGCGCGCGCTGCCTCGTAGATGTCGCGCCTTGTGGTCTTGTGGCGCAGCAGCTTGTTGGTGGAATCGAGCCGGACCGTGGCGATCGAGACGCGCCAGACCGTATCCTGCGGTAGCGGGGAGAATGGGGCGGTGGTGATGGCGATTTCGCCGGTGGGGCTGAGGGTCAGGCGGACGCGCAGGGGGCTCGGCGTTTGATCACTCTTCTCCCCTGCGGGGAGAAGGTGGCCCGAAGGGCCGGATGAGGGGGGGCGGCCGGGGCCGAGTTTGCCGGAAGACCCCCTCATCGCCTCACTACGCTCGGCACTTCTCCCCGCCGGGGAGAAGTGGGAGCGTGCGGTTGGATCCTCGTTTGAATGCTCTGTGTCTGAAGCGTTTGGCGGCAAAGAGGCTAAGGATGTTCCGAGCTCCTCCTGCAAAGCGCTTTCTGCTTTATCCGCGCCCACAAACCCCAGCCGCCCTGCCGAACGCCTCAACCGGGCGAGATGCAGCCGCAGGCGGACGATGCCGGTGCCGGGCTCCCATCGCATGGTTTCGATCAGCGAGAAATCGCTCATCGGTCGATCCAGGTGTTGCCGACGGCGAAGCGGGCTTTGAGCAGGCATTCCTCATATTCGGCTTGCGCGGTGGAATCAAAGACGATGCCGCCGCCGACGTTGAAGATGGCTTCGCCTTGCGGAAAGAGTGACAGTGTGCGGATGGCGACGTTGAAGCGCATTGTCCCATCCGGCGCAATGAACCCGATCGAGCCGCAATAGGCGTCACGCGGCCCGTCTTCGAGATCGTGCAGGATTTCCATCGCCCGCATTTTTGGTGCGCCGGTGACCGAGCCGCAGGGAAACAGTGCTTCAAAAATCTGGGTGATGCCGATATCCGGCAGCAGTTTTGCCCGGACATGGCTGACCATCTGGTGCACGGTCGGATAGGTCTCGATATCGAACAATCTCGGCACATCAAGCGTGCCGACCTCGGTGATACGGGAAATGTCGTTGCGCAAGAGGTCGACGATCATGCGGTTTTCGGCCTGGGATTTTGGGTCCTCCCGCATTTCGCGGATCAGGTCCTGATCCTCCGCAGGCGTTGCGCCGCGCCGTGCCGTGCCCTTCATCGGATGCGTCTCGATCCAGCCGTCCTTGTCGACGCGGAAGAACAGTTCGGGTGAGCGCGATAGGAGGATAGGACCGTCAAGGGAGACCAGTGCACCGTATTTCACCGGCTGCCGCTCGATCAGCGACCAGAAGGCGGCCAGCGGATCGCCGTTCCAGCGGGCGTTGACCTGCAAGGTGAGGTTTGCCTGGTAACAATCACCCTGCCGCAGGTGCTGGTGCAGCCGGTCGAAGCGTTGCTTGTAGGTTTCGAAATTCCAGCTGGCGCGGGGTTCGGTGATGAAGGGTTCGTTTTCGATGCGGCGTTGGGGCTCCGCCAATGTGTGCCGTTCAGCAGGACCGTCGAATACGCCGAACGACATCAGCGGCGTGCGGCGGTTTTCCTCGGCGAAGGGAGCGAGTTTCTGCTCGAACAGATGGCCCGCCTCGTAGCTCATGAAACCGGCCAGCCATTTGCCGGCCTTGTGGGCGGCCTCCATGTCCTTCAGTCCGCGCCAGAACTCTGCCTTCGTGTGAGCGGCGATCATACGCGACGGCTCGGCAAAGACAGTCGTCCTGTCTTCGCTGTCGTCCCGGAAGAGGACATAGGGGCCGGTGTCGGTCATGCTATTGATCGCCGATGGAGGGTCTTGATTTACGCCTGTCTATCAAGTGCCTCAAGCTCGTCGATCAGCCCTTCCAGCATCGACAGGCCCTGTGCCCAGAACGACGGATCGGTTGCGTCGAGGCCGAAAGGTGCAAGCAGTTCGGAATGATGCTTTGTGCCGCCGGCCTTCAGGAGCTCGAAATACTTCTGTTGAAAGCCGGTTTCGGCTTTCTGGTAGACGGCGTAGAGCGAATTCACCAGGCAATCGCCGAAGGCGTAGGCATAGACGTAGAACGGCGAGTGGATGAAGTGAGGAATATAGGCCCAATAGGTCTCATAGCCCTCGGAAATCCGGATAGCCGGGCCGAGGCTTTCTTCCTGCACCGATAGCCACAGCTGGCCGATATCGTCGGCGGTCAGTTCGCCGTTTTTGCGGGCGGTGTGGACCTTGCGCTCGAATTCGTAGAAGGCGATCTGGCGCACGACCGTGTTGATCATGTCCTCGACCTTCTGGGCGAGCATGGCCTTGCGTTCGCGCTTGTCTTTCGTTTTGTCGAGCAGGGCGCGAAAAGTCAGCATTTCGCCGAAGACGGAGGCGGTTTCGGCCAGCGTCAGCGGCGTCGAGGCCATCAGCGCGCCCTGGCCACCGGCCAGAACCTGATGCACGCCGTGGCCAAGCTCGTGGGCGAGCGTCATCACGTCGCGTGGCTTGCCCATATAGTTGACCAGCACATAAGGATGCGCCGACGGTACGGTCGGGTGCGCGAAGGCGCCGGGCGCCTTGCCGGGACGAACCGGCGCATCGATCCAGCCGCCGTCGAAGAAGCGGCGGGCGATATCGGCCATTTCCGGCTCGAAGCCGGCATAGGCGGACAGCACGGTTTCCTTGGCTTCGCTCCACGGGATCAGCGTCGACGGCGTTTCCGGCAGCGGCGCGTTGCGGTCCCAGAATTCCATCTGTTCCATGCCGAGCCACTTGGCCTTCATCGCATAATAGCGGTGCGACAGGCGCGGATAGGCATCTTTCACCGCGGCGGCCAGCGCATCGACCACGTCGCGCTCGACACGGTTGGCCAGATGGCGGCTGTCGGCGATATCGGTAAAGCCGCGCCAGCGGTCGGAAATCTCCTTGTCCTTGGCGAGCGTGTTGGTGATCAGCGTGAAGGTGCGGATATTGTCCTTGAAGGTTTTCGTCAGCGCCTGCGCTGCCTTTTTCCGGATGGCCGGATCGGCTTCCTGCAGCATGCTGAGCGTCACTTCGAGCGGCAGTGTCTCGCCATCAACCTCGAAGGTCAGTGCCGCCATGGTTTCATCAAACAGCCGGTTGAAGGCGCTGGCGCCGGTCATGGATTTTTCGAGGAACAGCTGCTCGATCTTGTCGTCTAGCTGGTAGGGCTTGTCCATGCGCAGATCAACGAGCCACGGCTTGTAATGGGCCGCCAGCGTGTCGGTTTCGAGCGCCTTGTCGATGACGGCGTCATCGATCCGGTTGAGTTCCAGCGCAAAGAACAGGAGATGGCTCGCCATGTCGGTGAGCTTGGCCTGGGCATCGCCATAGAGCTTGCCGTTGGCGGGATTGGACGTATCGGAGAAATAGGTGAGGCCGGCGAAGGAGCCGATCTTGCCCATCAGGTCTTCGAGAATTTCGTATTCCCGCACGGCCGCGCCGAGGCCATCGTCACCGGCAAGCGTCGCTGCATTCGCCAGCTTGCCCTTCCATTTGGCCTCGAAGGCCTTGGACAGCGTGTCAGCCTTTTCCAGGTCGCCGAGATATTCGGTCGAGCTTGCCGAGGGGTAGAGATCTTCCAGCTTCCAGGACGGCAGGTCGCCGAGTTCGGCAGCCTGTGCGCCACCGGATGAGGCGGAAAGGGCGATGCACGAAGATGTCTGGGAACCGGGAAGATGATGCATGGGCGGTCACTCTTTTTGACGATGCCGCCCGGATTCGGGTGGCGAAGCAGAGGGCGGATATGGGGCCATGACCTAACGTCGGCAATGGATAAAATGCAAGCATTTCTCAAAAGAGGATTTTCAGGCCTTTCTGACAGGAATGTTTCTCACGATACGGCACATGATGTGGCGATCGGGTTCTACGCGGAAAGCAGGAGGCCTTCATGACATCCCAAATTCTCGTCATCGATGACGATCCGGTTCAGCGCCGGCTGCTGACGAACATGATCGAGCGGCTCGGTCATATTGCCCATCTCGCCGACAATGGCCGCAGCGGTCTGGAACTGCTGGAGCGCAAGCGCGGGCTGATCAGCGTCATTCTTCTCGACCTGATGATGCCGGAAATGAACGGCCACGGTTTCCTCGAGGCGATCGCCGAGCGTGGTATCGAAACGCCTGTTATCGTGCAGACGGGGCAGGGCGGCATCGAGACGGTGGTTCTGGCCATGCAGGCCGGCGCCTTCGATTTCGTCGTCAAGCCGGTGTCGCCTGAGCGCCTTTCCGTTGCGATTACCAACGCGCTGAAGATGGATCACCGCGACAGCAAGAGCAGCCGCGCGCCAAAACGGTCGCGCAGCGGCACCGTCGGGTTCGACGATATCGTCTCGGCAAGCCCGGCGATGATCCGCGTGCTCGATCTGGCGCGCCGTGCCGCGCAGTCGAACATTCCGATCGTGCTCGAAGGGGAATCCGGCGTCGGCAAGGAAATGGTCGCACGGGCCATCCAGCATGCCAGCGAACGGGCCAGCAAGCCGTTTATTACGGTCAATTGCGGCGCCATCCCGCACAATCTGGTCGAGAGCATTCTCTTCGGCCATGAGAAGGGTGCCTTCACCGGCGCCACCGAAAAACATGCCGGCAAATTCGCCGATGCCGATGGTGGTACGCTGTTCCTCGACGAGATCGGCGACCTGCCGCTCGACGTCCAGGTCAAGCTGCTGCGTGCCGTCCAGCAGGGCGAGATCGAAACGATCGGCGCCCGTCACCCGCAGAAGGTCAATGTCCGGCTGATTTCGGCCACCAACAAGGACCTGATCAACGAGGTGCGTGAAGGCCGCTTCCGTGAAGACCTCTATTACCGGCTGAACGTCTTTCCAATCGCCATGCCGGCGCTACGCAGGCGCAAGGAAGATATTCCGGTTCTGGTGCGGACGTTCGTCGAGCGGTTCGCGTTGGAGCAGCGGCTGGCATCACCGCTCTCAGTGTCGAGCGGAGCAATGGCACTGCTCACGGCTTATGACTGGCCGGGGAATATCCGCCAGCTGGAAAATGCGATCTTCCGGGCCGTCGTTCTGGCCGAAGGCGCCGAATTGACGGTCAAGGATTTCCCGCAGATTGCCACGCAAATCCCCGGCTATGTCGTCGCGGAGAAGTCGGGCTTTACCTGGGAGGAAACCGGGCCGGCAAAGGGAACGGTCACAGACGCCAATTATCTGCCGCCGGTCTATCCGCATTTCAGCGCTGCCGAGAAGGCTGACCTGCGCAATGCAGCGCCCGATCAGCATTCCGAAAACGCGATTTCCAGCGTCGATGACGGCGGAAATGTGCGAAAGCTGGCCGATGTGGAAGAAGAACTGATTCGGTTTGCGCTGAAATTCTACCGGGGCCAGATGAGCCAGGTGGCCCGCAAGCTCGGCATCGGGCGCTCGACATTATACCGCAAACTCAAGGATTACGGCATTAATCCAGATGATCCGTTCAGCGAGGCCGCGTAAAACCAGGGATAACAATCCGTGACGATCCGTCGTATTTAGATGTTGTCGTTTAGACCTTGTTAGTGAACCATTCACTATATTATAAGGATAACCGATGACTGTGGCATATTTGCCATGCTGTCACCGCAATTGACAGTCATCTGATCAGCCACGGGACGCATTGTCCGTCGGACGGGGATTGAGTTTGCAAAATTTGTTCGGATTCAAGAAGCCTAACGGCTCCGGGATCACCCGCTTTTGCGCCGCGGTAGCCCGTAAGGTGCCGCGCGTTCTCGCATCGCTTCTGATCGCAGCGTCTATGGTCACGCCTGGCTTTGCGCCGCCCGTCGAGGCGGCCGGCCAGACGCGCACCCTCAAGCTCTATTTCATCCACACCCAGGAAAAGGCGTCGATCACCTTCAAGCGCAATGGCCGTTACGATGCCAAGGGCCTGCAGGAGATCAACCGCTTCCTGCGCGACTGGCGCCGCAACGAGCCGACGAAGATGGATCCCCGTCTTCTCGACCTCGTCTGGGAAGTCTACCAGAAGAGCGGATCGCGCGATTATATCCACGTGGTTTCGGCCTACCGTTCGCCGGCCACCAATGGCATGTTGCGGTCGCGCTCCAAGGGCGTCGCCAAGAAAAGCCAGCACATGCTCGGCAAGGCGATGGATTTCTACCTGCCCGACGTAAAGCTGAAGAACCTGCGCGAAATCGGCATGAAGTTCCAGGTCGGCGGCGTCGGCTTTTATCCGACCTCCGGCTCGCCTTTCGTGCACATGGATGTCGGCGGCGTTCGTGCCTGGCCGCGCATGAGCCGCAACGAACTCGTCCGGCTGTTCCCCGACGGCAAGACCCTGCATGTTCCGGCCGACGGCAAGCCGTTGCCGGGCTATGAGCTGGCTGTTGCAGACTACAAGCGCCGCGTCGGTGCCAGCGGCATCGAAGTCGCGGGTGGCGGCACCAAGGGTGCCGGCGACAAGGATACAACCAAGCGCAAGGGCAATCTGTTTGCCATGCTGTTTGGCGGCGGCAGTGGCGACGAGGATGAAGAACCCAACGCAATCGCCAGTGCCGATCTTGAAGGCTCTGACGAGCAGCCGGTCGCCAAGGCGAAAGTTACGCAGGTTGCTGCTGCAGAACAGGCCCTTCCGGGCGTCGATAATTCCGTCCAGCAGCCAGCCGCGCAGCAGAAGGATGTCGCCGCTCCGGTTCCGGGCGTAAGACCGGCCTTCAAGGATGCCGACGCTGGCATTCAGACAGCACTGGTTGCGCCGACCAAGGAAACCTCGCAGGAAGCGTGGGCTGCAGCTTTGCCGGCGCCCGCTGCAACCACCGAAGGCGAATATGCCGATCTGACCGCCTACAAGATTCCGGTGCCTCAGATGCTCGGCAAGCGTGGCGCGAACGGCGATGCGGGTACCGATACGCTGATGGCCTCGACCGATCCGAATGCGGCGGTGTTGCCTGAAGATGTTGCGGCCCTCGGCTTTGTGCCAGTTCCAGGCGCGCGCCCTGCAGGCGAAGAAGCGCTGATGGCCGTGGCCGACGCCAATGTTGCCGTCCCGTCCTCTGCCGAACGGGTCCAGCCGCAGGCCGTTGCCTTGGCGCAGCAGCCGGTGGAAGCCGCCGCCGAGGCGCAGGCACGCGTTGCATTGGCAAAGCCGACGCAGCAGGAACAGCCGGTGGAAATGGCTGCGTTCGTGCCGCAATCGGCTGCCGCAGCGCGCGCCGCAGTGTTTGACGATGCTTTCGATGGCAATGTCGAGGCGCCTGCCAAGGGCAAGCGCCCGAAGAAGCAGGAGGCCGATGCCGCGACCCGCTCGTCGGTGCGCACCGAGCCGAAGCTCACCCAGCAGATCATCTCCTCCTGGGCTCTGACCAATGGCCGCATGGCGACCCTGTCCAAGCCGGTCAAGGCACCGCGCTTTGTCAGCAAGGCGCTGCGCGCTTCGCCGACGACGGTCTATTCGGCGGGCTTCTCGAACGAAGCCGTTGCGACCGACACGGCCCGGTTCAGTGGTACCGCCGTCAACTTCCTCGAAGTGAAGAAATTCAGCACCAACTGATTGTTGAGATTGAACCTCGACAAGGCCCGCCGGTGACGGCGGGCTTTTTGTTGTCCGCAGCAGCGCGCGCTGATATCACATGAAAGTGTGCGTTTGCGGCGTTCGAGGGTGTCTTTTGGCTTTGAGCGGCGTGGCGAAAGCGATTTTGCCTTCCTATATCACCGTCATCCCCTTCGTCGGAGACGCGTTTCCCGTTCTGCTGTGATTTGTTTGGTTCGCAGCCAGCGGCATATGGAAATGGAAGGCGGTGAGGGACGTTCCCGTTTAAAACGGACAAGGAGTGTGCGAATGCCGAAGTACAGCAAGACCCCGGAAGCGATTTCGAAATTGTCCCCCGAACAGTATCGTGTCACGCAGGAGAACGGCACGGAGCGGCCGGGTACCGGGCAGTATAACGATAACAAGAAGCCGGGCATCTATGTCGATATCGTTTCCGGTGAACCCTTGTTTGCCTCATCCGACAAATATGAATCCGGCTGCGGCTGGCCAAGCTTCACCAAGCCGATCGAGCCGGCCCATGTCGCCGAACTGCGCGATGTATCGCATGGAATGGCACGGACCGAGGTTCGTTCGAAGCACGGCGACAGCCATCTCGGGCACGTCTTTACCGATGGTCCGCGCGATCGCGGCGGATTGCGCTATTGCATTAACTCGGCCTCTCTCCGTTTTGTCCCCCGCGACAAGATGGAGCCGGAAGGCTATGGTGACTATCTCTCTCAGGTGGAGGATATCTGATGACAACCGAACGCGCAGTATTGGCCGGCGGCTGCTTCTGGGGCATGCAGGACCTCATTCGCCGTTATGATGGCGTTATCGATACCCGGGTCGGTTACACGGGTGGCGATGTCAGGAACGCGACCTATCGCAACCATGGCAGCCATGCAGAGGGCATCGAAATAACCTTCGATCCCGCGCGGATCAGCTATCGCGATCTGCTGGAATTCTTTTTTCAGATCCACGATCCATCGACGCTCGACCGTCAAGGCAACGACAGGGGCGCGAGCTATCGCTCTGCGATCTATTACACCAGCGACGAGCAGAAGCGCGTTGCTGTCGAAACTATTGCCGATGTCGATGCGTCGGGCCTATGGCCCGGTAAGGTGGTGACGCAAGTGGAACCGGTCAGTGATTTCTGGGAGGCCGAACCCGAGCACCAGGATTACCTAGAGCGAATTCCGAATGGCTATACCTGCCATTTTATCCGTCCGGGCTGGAAATTGCCACGACGCGAGAAGAGCAGCGAAGCGGCTGCCTGAGGCGGTTTTCTTCGCTCAGTTTTGCTATCGTTCCAGAATGATAAAAGGCCGGTCGAGACCGGCCTTTTTGATGTCTAATGGCCCCCAACCGTTTCGATTGGGGTGAGGTTGCTTTATGCGGCGTCCGGGGCTTCGATCATGCCAAGGGCTGCGAGATAGGTGTCGAGGATGGCTTCCTGTTCCATGCGCTCGTCCTTGTCCTGCTTGCGGATCGCGATGACCTTTTTCAGGATCTTCGTGTCGAAACCGGTGCCCTTTGCTTCGCCGTACACATCCTTGATGTCGTCGGCGATGGTTTTCTTTTCTTCTTCCAGCCGCTCGATGCGCTCGATGAACGAACGAAGCTGGTCGCGTGCGACGCCGTGGGCATCCGACATGGTGTTCTCCTTGTTGGGATATCAATAAGGGTGGGACTGAATTTGTGAGGCTGTGACCTGCCGCGAAGTGCGGTCGAGGTCAAGTGACATTGCGTAACATCGCGCTGATTTTCGGCCCGGAGGGACCACAGCGGGCTTTATTCCTTGGGCTTGCTTGCCTCAAAGGCCGCCTTCTGTTCGCCGGAGGCTTCCCGCTGGTTGAGCGCCCGCCACTCCTCGTACGGCATGCCATAGACGATCTCGCGGGAGGTTTCCTTGTCCATATCGACGCCCGCAGCGTTGGCCGCATCGCGATACCAGTTGGACAGGCAGTTGCGGCAAAATCCGGCAAGGTTCATCAGGTCGATATTCTGCACATCGCTGCGTTCGCGTAAGTGGGAAACCAGGCGGCGGAAGGCGGCGGCTTCGAATTCGAGCTGTTGTTGTGGTGTCAGGTCGCTCATCGTTGGTCTCTTTCAGCTGTCAGAACGCATAGGGTCCGGTGCGTGATGGATAACGCCTGATTTCGTGCAATTCGGGGCGGGCGTTCAAATTGACAAGGATCGGTCCAAGTCGCTCATCCCATTCGGCCACGCCGCTATCGTCGCCGATCAGGTCCTGGCGCACTTCGATCAGCGCGTGGGCAAGGCCGGTTTCCATGCAATGGCGAAACATCGTGTCGCCGCGCAGGGCGCCATCATAGGGCTCGTTGTCACCGACAAGGATATCGCCGGACACTTCAAGCGCTTCGATCAACGGGGTGACCGCGCGCGGATCGCTGTCCCAGAGAACGGCAGCATGCCAGGGGCGGGGTACACCTTTCCAGGCTGGGGTATAGGAGTGGATGGAAATCACCAGCGGCGCCTTGCCGCTTGCAGAGCCAACGGATGCGATCGTCTGCGAAACGGCTTGGTGATACGGGCGATGGAAACGATTGAGGCGGGCGGCCCATTCGTCCGGGGTAATCGGATGGTTTCCGGGGATGATGGCACCGTCGGAAATCTTCATGATCAGCGTCGGATCGTCCTCGCCCCGGTTGGGGTCGATCAGCAGCCGTGAAAAGCAGCTGAGGACGGCGGGCACATTCAACCGCGCGGCCAATCGGCGGACAAGCGCCTCGACGCCGATGTCATAGGCGATGTGGCGCGCGAAGGCGCTTTCCGGAAGGCCGAGCTGGGCATATTCCGGCGGTAGGCGGTTTGTGGCGTGATCGGCAAGAATGACCAGTCCGGCCGACGGGTCGCCTTCAATGATCTCGAATGGTGATGTTTGCGGCATACAGTATCAACTTGTTTCATCCTTGACAAAATTTGATGGCATGCTGTTGTCGATATCGCAAGGCAATCGCGAATTTGCGATGTTTCCGACAACAAAAAGCCAGATGTAATCGATTAGAGTCGCGTTGACATTCAAGCCCTACCGTCGCAAGAAAGTCCCTCGACTAATCCCAACGGAGACCCATTGGAAACCGTGTCCAGATATCCTTTTTCCAGGCTGACTCTGCGGAACTGGTCCTTAAGCACCATTCTCCTCTTCGTTCTTACCGCGGTTTCGCCGGCCCTGATCGCAAGTGAAGCCCGCGCCGAGTTCCGCGTCTGCAATGGGACGCAGAATTTGGTCGGCGTGGCCATCGGTTACCGTGCCAAGGAAGGCTGGATCACCGAAGGCTGGTGGCAGGTGCCCGCGACAACGTGCGCCACCCTGATCGAGGGTGAACTCCAATCACGATACTATTACCTCTATGCTGAAGATGCAGCTCGCGGTGGACGCTGGACAGGCGACGTCAATATGTGCGTTGCCGAAAACGAGTTCAAGGTGACCGGCGTGCAGGATTGCTTCGCGCGCGGTTTTCAGCGGATGGGGTTCAAGGAATACGACACGGGGCGTCAGGGAAGCTGGATGGTTCAGCTGTCCGATACCCCAGGGACTCAAGAAAGCCACAACTGATGAAGCGGAATAGAAAAGTCAAAATCCTCGCAACGCTCGGACCGGCATCGGGCGAAGAAGAGATGATCCAGAAGCTGCATGAGGCGGGGGCTGATCTTTTCCGGATCAACATGAGCCATGCCAGCCACGACATGATGCGCACGCTGATCAAGCGCATCCGCAATGTCGAGGCGCGCTGCGGCCGCCCGATCGGCATTCTGGCCGACCTTCAGGGGCCAAAACTGCGCGTCGGCAAGTTTGCCGCCGGCAAGGTCGATCTGGTTCCCGGCCAGACCTTCACCCTCGACAACAAGGACGAGCCGGGCGACGCAACCCGCGTCTACCTTCCACACCCGGAAATCCTTGAATCGGTTAAGGCCGGCCACCGCCTGCTGATCGACGACGGCAAGCTGCATCTGCGCGCCGAGAAGTCCGATGGCAAGAGCATCGTTTGCACGGTTATCGCCGGAACCAAGATTTCCGATCGCAAGGGCGTCAGCCTTCCCGATACGCTGCTCAGTGTCGGTGCCTTGACCGAAAAGGACCGTGCCGACCTCGACGCCGTTCTCGAAACCGAGGATGTCGACTGGGTCGCGCTGTCGTTCATTCAGCGTCCGGAGGATCTGTCCGAAGTCCGCAAGATTTCACGCGGCCGCGTCGGGCTGATGTCGAAGATCGAAAAGCCGCAGGCAATCGAGCGGATCGACGAAATCATCGAATTGTCCGATGCGCTGATGGTTGCCCGTGGCGACCTTGGCGTGGAAATGCCGCTTGAGGCGGTTCCCGGCCTGCAGAAACAGCTGATCCGCGCTGCCCGCCGCGCCGGTAAGCCGGTCGTCGTTGCCACGCAGATGCTGGAATCGATGATTTCGGCTCCGGTCCCGACCCGCGCCGAAGTATCCGACGTTGCGACGGCTGTGTTTGAAGGCGCTGACGCGATCATGCTATCGGCCGAATCGGCTTCCGGTGATTATCCGGTGGAATCGGTTGCGACCATGGCGTCGATTGCCAGCAAGATCGAAACCGATCCGCATTATCCGGGCATCATCTACGCCCAGCGCACACCACCGGAAGCAACCGGTGCGGACGCGATTTCGCTGGCTGCCCACCAGATCGCCGAGACGCTCAAGCTGTCGGCCATCGTCTGTTACACGTCCTCCGGCACGACCGGCCTGCGCACCGCGCGCGAGCGTCCGCAGGTTCCGATCCTGGCGTTGTCACCGGTTATCCAGACGGCACGCCGTCTCTCCGTCGTCTGGGGCCTGCACTGCGTCGTCACGTCCGATGCGACCGATCTGGACGACATGGTCAACCGCGCCTGCCGTATCGTCGCCACTGAAGGTTTCGGCAAACCGGGCGACCGGGTGATCATCTCGGCCGGTGTGCCGCTCGGAACACCGGGCGCCACCAACATGCTGCGCATCGCCTATATCGGCTCCGACGGCCTCAGCGGCGTCTGAGACACGCTATAAGCTCATGAAAAAACCGCCGGAGCGATCCGGCGGTTTTTTTGTTTTTTGGTCTGGCTGGTCAGATGGTGATGCTGATGGGGATCGCGGTCGTCATGCTTGGCGCTCCTGCTGGGGAGCCGCTGCCGAGCGCTGCGTTCAGGCCTTCGATTGCCTGGTTCAGGCTTTCGCCGGACTTCTGCGCTTCGCTTATGGCATACTGGTCGGCATTCTTCTGCTCACGCATGCGGCGCACGGCCTCTTCGAGCAAGGCCTTGATCTCCTGCGCCACGGCCTTGAATTCCTCAAGCGTCTTGCGGTCATCGGCGGAGACGGCCTTTTGCTCCGCGCCATCCTTCATCGTGTCCTGATAGGCTTTCTGGGCAAAGGACATGTCGTCTTCAGCGCTGTCGGTCGTCGCAGCTGTCTGCGCATCGGACTGTCCGGCCAGCGTCGCCGCAGCCTCCGTCATGCTGGTCGCACCGGCTCCTGTGCTCGATCCGGCTGAAACGGCCGACGCAAAGTCCTTGGCCGCGGCACCGACTTCGCGGGCCAGATGGCCTGCCTGCCGGGCGAGGATTTCCGGATCGAAATTCCAGCGGCGCAGGAATTCCAGCTGCTTCTTGGCGTCATCCAGTTTTTGCTTGGCCCGCGCCTTTATGTCGTCGGCATCCGTTTCGGCCGTACTTTTCAGCATGACGAGCGCCCGGTCCCGCAGGCTTTGCGTATCGGCCGCCACCCCCGCAGAGGACGTACCCGTTGCAGCCGTCGTGTTTCGCAAGGGGTAGGTTGTGGCAATGCCGCCGATTTGCATGAATAGGACCTCCAGATTGAGGCCGCACGTTGCAATCGTCAACTTGCATGGGGCTGGCGTGTTAGCGGTTAAGCTGCTGAAAGAAGCTAGTTTACCACCCTAATCCCAGTCTCCGCCTCTGCCGCCAGCGCGTTCAGGTCGCGCTTCTTGCCGGCCAGCGATTCGATTGCGGCAATCGCTAGGTCGGTGACGATGTAGTCCGGCTTGTGGCCGAGATTGTGAATGCGCAGCAGCGTCGATCCTGCGATGTCCTCGTGCAGTTGCCGCGAGTGGATCTCCGGCAGGACGACGCGGTCGGCATCGCCGGTGATGATCACGGTCGGGGCCTTGATCTCCTTGTAGCGCGGCGCAACCCGCTTCACGTAGTCGAGAAGATTGGCGATATCGATGGCGTTGTTGCGAAAGGCCGCAGGTCTGATCGCCAGATAGGCGGCCGTGTCCTCGATGTAGCTGTCAGGACGTGGGTTGGGCGCAAAGACGTATTTGGTCGCCTTGTCGATGGAGGCAAGGCCGATGGGAGGTGCCACGAGCGTGGCAAACAACCAGCCGAGCACCGGCGTCTTGGTGACGCGGTAATACCATTCGATGCCGCCGGGCCATGGGTGGGTGGCCGGGGACAGAAACAGCAGGCCGGCCACCATGTCCTTGTGGTTCAGGGCGAAGCTGGCGGCAATCGCGCCGCCGAAAGAATGGCTGACGATGATGGCTTTGTTGATGCCGCGTTTTTTCATCAACGCAGCGATCGCGTCGGCCTGACCGTCGGGATAGGCATTTTGCGGGCCGCCGCGGTCGGAGAAGCCGAGGCCGGGACGGTCGAGGAACAGCATGTCGGCGCGGCCCTCCAGCTTGCTCCTGAAGGCAACCATCGGGTCTCGCAGATTGGCGCTCGCTCCATGGATGAAAACGAGGGTGGGGAGGTCGGCGTTCTTCGGACGCGGTACGTAGATGCTGTTCATCCGGTAGCCGCCGACATCGATCCGCTCACCGGTATTGGGATTGTCCCGTTCGAAGGCCGCTGCCTGATAGGAGCTGAAACCGAACCCGGTGACGAGGGCGGCAAGGAAGAAGGATGCAACGACCAGCATGACTTTCCTGAAAACGAAATTCATCAATCACTCTTCCGCGCGCTTGCCAATCGTCCGGATGAACCGGTTATCATCGGATACGAAGAAGAGGGCGCTACGGTTTCGCCGGGCAGGCAGAATTACGTCCTGTTGCCGGCAAGTTTTTCTTCCAGCTCGCCAAGCTGCTCCTGTGCCTTGCGGTCGGCGGGGTAGATGTCGAGGAATTGTTCCCAGGCGCGTAGTGCCAACTCATCCTGCCCGGAGGATGTAAGGATCGCCGCCATCCCGGCAAGCGCTCCGAAATGGCGGGGTTCGATCGCCAGCACCTGATTGATGTCGGACATCGACTTGCGGTAGTTGCCCATCTGGTAATGCAGCGTCGCCCGCTGGTTCCAGCCTTCGACATAGTGCGGGGAGAGGGTGATAACCTGGTCGAAAATATCCAGCGCCGTTGCCTGCCGGTTGGTTTCGACGGCCTTTGATGCCCATTGCATCAGGAGATTGACGGTGGCGCTGCCGGAATCCTGCCACTCCACGCGAATCCGGTTGGAAATCTCGCGTGCCTTGTCTTGATCGCGTTCCCGCTTCAATTCGGCAAAGAGCGTATCGAGCCGCTGCTTTGGCGTCGTCGTTTCAGACGCCACCGAGGCCTGGGCTGCATCAGCGGCAAAGGCCGGTAAGGGGCTGGCGATGGATAAAGCCAGCATTCCGCCGAGAATCAAAAATGAAGACATGAGTTTAGCCATGGCAGATAAGGTAGTCCGCCATGGCCGAAGATCAAATCAAATTTGAGACATCAAACTGATGAACCGCCAGGATAACCGGCTTTGTTGAAAGCAGGCGTATCCGCGCGCACTCAATACATGCGTG
>Ga0247813_10001077_pt1 | contig 21706 bp, 17 predicted proteins | sample UWRJL169409C1_FD_180719 | JGI IMG/M metagenome (GOLD analysis project Ga0247813, IMG submission 180719) | Plant litter microbial communities from Arlington Agricultural Research Station in Wisconsin, United States - UWRJ-L169-409C-1 | ecosystem: Environmental > Terrestrial > Plant litter >...
TTATTGGAATTTGGAATTTATTGCGAAACTGCCTATATTGGACCTTAAAGCAAACAACAGTTTGATTGACTGTTCGTTTTTTGATTGATGATTGAAACTCCGGCTGATTACCGGAGTTTTTTATTTATTATCGGGTTGGATTTTTTTTACCACAAAGTGCACAAAAAATTTTTCATCTTATGGAATGTTGAAAAACACAGAGTTCGCAAAGCTTTGTGAACTTAGTTTTTTTTAACAAAACTTACGGAAATTCTTTGCAAACCCTGTGTAATCTTTGTGGCCTTTGTGTTTAAATAAACTTTGCGTAAATCTTTACGGCCTTTGTGGTTAGATAAACTTTGCTTAAACCTTTGCGAACTTTGCGGTTAAAAATTTATCTTTGCAGAATAACACACAACTACAAAAATGAAGAATACACTTATTGCTCCTTCTGTTCTGGCAGCTGATTTTGCCAATTTACAACGCGATATCGAAATGATTAATAACAGTCAGGCTGATTGGTTTCATATTGATATTATGGATGGAGTTTTTGTTCCTAATATTTCTTTCGGAATGCCCGTTTTGGAAGCTATTTCAAGACATGCTAAAAAAACAATCGATGTGCATTTAATGATTATCGATCCTGACCGCTACATTAAAACTTTTGCTGATTTAGGTGCCAATATTCTAACGGTGCATTATGAAGCCTGCACGCACTTACACAGAACGCTACAAGCTATTAAAGCTGAAGGTATGAAAGCAGGAGTCGCGATCAATCCTCACACGAATATCGACTTACTAGAAGATGTAATCAACGATATTGACTTAGTACTTATTATGAGTGTAAATCCAGGTTTTGGAGGACAGTCATTCATTGAAAATACATATACTAAAGTAGAGAAACTAAAAGCTTTAATTACCCGTAAAAAAGCTTCAACTATTATTGAAATTGACGGCGGTGTGACCAGTAAAAATGCAAAACAATTAGCAGAAGCCGGAGCAGACGTTTTGGTCGCTGGAAGCTTTGTTTTTAAAGCTGAAAATCCAACTCAAACTATAGCTGAATTAAAAGCTCTGACTACTTTTTAAGTTTTTTAAATTCGGGAAGAAGTCAATTCCAGTCATTTTTTCTAAAGTTTCAACTGGAACTACAAATTCATAAAGTGACTTATCGCTATCTTCATTCGGAACCAAAAAAGCAATTGCTTTATGTTCTTTTCCTGATTTAGCCAAAATAATTTTATAGAAATATTTGGGGACAGCAACTTTTTCTGTCCCTATTTTTTTATCTGAATCTTTCAGAACACCTCCTGTAACGACATATATATCATTATATTTTTCAGCCCAAAAGCGCGTCTTCTGCTCTAATCTATTCCAAATTCCGCTATTAAAATCATGTTTTTGAGGTGAAATATTTGAGGTGAAAAATGTATCAGCATAGGCATCTTTATTAAACTCCATATCACCAGCCGGACAAAGATGTCCCTTGTCGTAACCTGAATTTTTATAGTTCCTCCAATCAGCAGAACCTGTAGTCACTTTTGGATCTTCTATAAAATATGGTCTTTTAAAATCATTGTTTTTAAGATATTCTTTCTTTAATTCATATGCCACCCATTCTGCCTGTTCAAATTTTTCATTATAAGAAAGTGTATAATATTGATGTTTTACAATTTGTTTTGTAGTTGAAGTTGGCAAATACGCAAAAGTAAAAGCCGAATCTGTACGACTCTGACTGGACACAAAATTAGATTCCGTTTCTATCAAATCATTTTTGACACTATCCTCTAATATCTCTCTTTTACAAGAAATCGACACCAAAATTATCAAACTTAACACAATATAATTTTTCATAAACAGCATATCTTTATTCATTAAACTTACAAAAAAAACGCTCCGAAAAATAAACTTTTCCGGAGCGTTTAATAACAAATATCTTTCTAAAATTAAGATTTTACCAATTTATCTTTTTTCATTTTTGGAGCAACTGTATTATTTTTTACATAACCTTTAGTTTGTAAATCATCTAAAACATTAAGTGCTTCTTCAACATAAACATCCTTCGCCAATGCCTGATGCCAAGCTTCTCTTTTTTCTTTTAAAGTCGCATCGCTGTTCATTTCAAGTTCTTCGTAAGGTAAAGATCTAAAAACCAAATTGTTTTTGTAATCTGCAATTGGTTTGTATTTTTTACCTTCATTTTCAACTTGCTCCTGAGTCGCTTTAAAACTATTGATATTTAAGCTATAAGTATTTTCTTTGTTTTTAACATCGATCCATTTCGCATTATCTTCAATTAATTTAAACTGAGCATTTCCTGCAATTCTATTTTTACTATTCGAAATTGCCTGATTAAATTTCTCATTTGAAGTCCAGGTGCTGTAATCAGCAGGGTCAATTTTATCCCATGGCATTGCATTGTCAATATCTCGTTCTCCCATTTTTAAGTACGCATAACGATCTGGCATTACCACGTCACTATGAACACCTTCTAACTGAGTTGAACCACCATTGATTCTGTAGAATTTTTGACCTGTAATTTTCAAGGCACCTAAGTCTCCATAATTTGCATTACGAACAAACTGATTCAAATCTAAAACGTTCTGTACAGTACCTTTTCCGTAAGTTTGTTTACTTCCAATAATTACTCCACGTTTGTAATCCTGAATTGCAGCTGCCAAAATTTCTGAAGCCGAAGCTGAGAAACTATTAACCATAATTACTAACGGTCCGTCCCACTCGATTTTTTTATCTTTATCGTATAAAACTTCTTTCTTTTTTCCTGCAGATTTTACCTGAACAATTGGTCCTTCTTCAATAAACAAACCTGCGATATCAACTACTGTAGATAAAGATCCACCACCGTCATCACGAACATCAAGTACGATACCATTGATATCTTCTTTTTTCAATCTTTCTACTTCAAGAGCAATATCTTTTCCGGCATCGCGACCGTCTTTATTTTCAAAATCAATGTAGAATTTAGGCAAATAAATAACCCCGTATTTCAATCCGTTTCTTTCTACAATGCTAGATTTAGCATAGGTTTCTTCGATTTCAACTACATCTCTTATAATTGAAATTACTTTAATAGTACCGTCTACTTTTTTAACTGTAAGTTTTACTTCTGTTCCTTTATGACCTTTAATTTTTTTCACAACATCATCCAAACGCATACCTACAACATCTACAGGTTCTTCGTTTCCTTGTGCTACTTTCAAAATCAAATCTCCAGCCTCAAGTTGTTTTCCTTTCCATGCTGGTCCACCAGAAATCAATTCATCAATTTGAGTAAAATCATTTTTCTTAGTCAATCTCGCTCCGATACCTTCTAATTTTCCACTGATATTTACATCAAAACGATCTTTTTCTTCAGGAGCAAAATAGCTTGTATGCGGGTCAAAACGTGTCATGATCGAGTTTACGTAAACAGAAAACCAATCTTCCTTATTCAAATCTTTAATTAAGCTAAAGTTATCATCCAGAGATTTTAAAGAACTTTCACGAGTTTCTTTCTCTAAAGTTTCAAAAGATTTCACTTTATAAGCCGGATCTGTTTTCTTTTTATCTTCTTCTATTTTTTGTTTTGTAACAAGAGAAGAAAGTGTAGATAATTTAATTTGTTTTCTCCATCTTTCATTAATCTCTGTTGCATTTTTAGCATAAGGAATATGCTCATAATCTGCATTAAAAGTTTCGTCAACATTGTAATTGAAAGGTTGAGCCAAAATCGTTTTATAACGTTTTTTACTTTCTTCCATTCTCTTCATCAATCGTGTATATGTCAGATTGAAAAATGTCAGGTCTTTATTCAAAAACTGATCATCCAGCTGTAGCTCGTATTGTTTAAACTCATCAATATCAGACTGCAAAAAGAATCTTTTTGAAGGATCTAAAGCTTCAATATAATCTTTGAAAATTCCTTTAGAGAATTCATCATTTATTTCTGCCGGACTGTAATGTCCTTTTTCAATAACAAATGCAAGTAATTCTAAAAGTGTTTTATCTCTGTTTGGGTCCGGATCTTCTGACTTATCTGCATTTATTTTAAAAGCAAATAAGGTTAATGACAAGCATAATACGGCTATAAGTATTTTATAATTTCTTTTCATAAATTTAATAATAGCATTCATCAATTTTTTAATCTAAGTTACGGTAAAAACTATGCCATAACAGCCAAGTTCACTATAATTTTTTGTTAAAGATATAAAAATGTTTAATGCACGAAAACGTTCTTTAATTTAGTTGACAATTTTTATTTATTTGTTAGTATTCTACCAAAATCTGTTACTACATTTGCTTTAACAAGCTTTAATTTTGATAATTCATAAATGACATTCCTGCATGAAAAATAAAAAACCTTTAATATTAGTTACTAATGACGACGGAATTTTAGCACCCGGAATTAGGGCTTTAATCAGTGTCATGGAAACTATTGGAGAGGTAATTGTAGTCGCTCCTGACAAACCTCAAAGTGCAATGGGACATGCGATAACCATCAATAATACTTTATTTCTTGATAAAATTTCAAAGGAAAATGATACTGTAACTGAGTACAGCTGCTCCGGAACACCTGTTGATTGTGTAAAACTGGCAGTAAATGAAATCCTGCACAGAAAACCAGATTTGTGTGTATCAGGAATTAATCATGGCTCAAATTCTTCGATTAATGTAATTTATTCGGGAACAATGAGTGCTGCAGTTGAGGCAGGAATTGAAGGTATTCAGGCTATTGGTTTTTCTTTATTGGATTTTGACTGGAACGCCGATTTTGAACCCATCAAGTCGTTTGTAAAAAAAATAACACTCGAAACACTTGCCAATAAATTACCTGCAGGAGTGGTTTTAAATGTCAACTTTCCCAAATTAAAAGAAAAAGAGATTAAAGGAATAAAAATTTGTCGTCAGGCGAAAGCCTATTATGCCCAAAAATTTGATAAGCGTCAGACACCCTACGGAAAGGACTATTATTGGCTAACAGGAAAATTTACAAACGAAGATCAAGGCGAAGATACTGATGAATGGGCTCTTGAAAACGGCTTCATTTCTGTCGTTCCTGTACAATTTGATTTAACTGCCCACCATACTATGCAACAACTTAACACCTGGAAATTAAATGAATAAAAAAGACATTTTAATTGGTTTTGTTATCGGAATTTTTACAGCCCTTCTCGGAAGCTATTTGTTTATTAAATTCTTTACTACTTTTGATATTTCTGCTGGAATTCAAACCATTAAACACTATGGCTACTTAGGTAAAATAATTACTCTGGGGACTCTTTTAGACTTGGCTGTATTTTTAATTTTATTAAAAAGAGATAAGGAATTGATGGCACGAGGTGTTGTTTTGGCGGTCATTGTTCTGGCCATTTCGACTTTGTTTATTTAAATCTTATCTTTGCATTGCAAAAAAAATTCATATGAAATATTACATCATAGCTGGTGAAGCTTCAGGAGATTTACATGGTTCTAATTTAATGAAAGCATTATATGAAGAAGATCCTCAGGCGGAGATTAGGTTTTGGGGTGGCGACTTAATGCAAAAAGTGGGTGGAACTTTAGTAAAACATTATCGTGAATTGGCTTTTATGGGTTTTGTTGAAGTTATTTTTAATCTGAAAACCATTTTAAGCAATATTACTTTTTGCAAAAAAGATATTTCTGAATTCAAACCAGATGTTATCATATTCATTGATTATCCTGGTTTTAATATGCGTATTGCGAAATGGGCTAAAGAACTGAATTATAAAACACATTACTATATTTCGCCTCAAATCTGGGCCTGGAAAGAAAACAGAATTAAAGCTATCAAACAAGATGTCGACAAAATGTTTGTGATTTTACCTTTTGAAAAAAGCTTTTATGAAGACAAGCATCATTTTCCGGTAGATTTTGTTGGCCATCCATTGATTGATGCAATCCAGAATCAACCTCCTTTTGATGAAACTGTTTTTAGAAACGAACATCAATTGGGAGAAAAACCAATTATTGCTGTTTTGCCTGGAAGCCGTAAACAGGAAATCACAAAAATGCTAAGTGTAATGCTGAGTGTTGTCGATGATTTTCAGGATTATGAATTTGTAATTGCAGGTGCTCCTAGTCAGGAATACAATTTTTATCAGCAGTTTATCAGTAATAAAAACATCAAATTTGTTTCGAACAAAACATACGATTTATTACGTTCCTCAACAGCTGCATTAGTAACATCCGGAACAGCCACATTAGAAACTGCACTTTTTAAAGTTCCTGAAGTTGTTTGTTATAAGGGTAGCAATATCTCTTATCAAATTGCAAAACGAATTATTACACTGAAATATATTTCGCTTGTCAATTTAATTATGGATAAGGAAGTCGTAACCGAATTAATTCAGGCCGACTGCAATACTAAACGTATCAAAGAGGAACTTCAAAAATTATTAGAATCTGATTATCGTGAAAAATTACTTAAAAATTATGATATTTTAGAGCAGAAATTAGGCGGAGTTGGTGCCAGTAAAAAGACTGCAAAACTTATTGTCACAGATTTAAAACAACCTTAAAAAAAAATGTTTTGAAAAAAATATTGATTTTCTTTTTATTAGCTATCATTTTTACTTCTTGTAAATCAACATCAAGTACAGTAAGTAAAAAAGAAACAAAACGAGAAAATAAATATATCGTTAATCATTTAGTTGAAAAAGCAACTGATAATATTGGTGTAAAATATAAAGCTGGCGGAACAACAAAAAATGGTTTTGACTGCTCTGGTTTAGTCTTTACCACTTTTGAATCTGAAAACATAAAATTACCCAGAAGCTCTTATGAGCAATCAAAAATTGGAAAAATTATTAATATTGATGATGCTCAAAAAGGCGATTTAGTTTTTTTTAAAACAAATAAAAGCAAACAGATCAACCACGTGGGCCTTATTACGGAAGTTAATTCAAATGAAATTAAATTTGTACATTCTTCAACTTCAAAAGGAGTAATCATCTCTTCTACAAAAGAACCTTACTATCGTAACTCGTTCGCGCAGATTAATAGAATTATCGAATAAATAATTTCGTTTTTTTATTATTTTTCTTACAAATTTTTAATACTTTTAGGCTCATGAAAGTATTAGATTTTCCCTTGGCCAAAATTACTATTTGGTTTCTTCTTGGCATTTTGACTTCATCTTTTTGGCAGCCATCAATAGCGCTTTCTTCAATTATTCTTCTTATCATAACTACCGGATTTGCTGTCTTATTTTTTTTGCCGAATTCATACAAAAAAGCAACTATTTATTTCGGTATTTTCACCTACTCCGTTTCATTTTTTATTGGCGTCACTACTTTGATAGTTCACACAGATAGTAATGAAAAATCAAATTATACAAACTTTGCAGCAGCTTTTGAGAAACCTCAATTGATAACCTGTACGCTTCGTGAAAAATTAAAAAGCAACGACTATAACGAACGTTATATTGCCCTTATCAACAGCATAGGAGATAAAAATTATACAGGAAAAATAATTGTCAACATACAAAAAGACAATCTGAAAAACGCATTAGTTATTGGAAATATAATTCAGGCAGAAACAATTTTACAACATAATACCACTGCTAAAAATCCCAATCAGTTTGATAACAATAAGTATCTCGCTAATAAACAAATCTATGCCCAAATCTACATTGACAAAGCGGAAGTTCTTGTCAATCAGAAATTAAAAAAAGACATCTGGTATTATTCTGGTCGTTTACATGCACGAATTGTTCATAATCTTGAAATATCTCATTTTCATACAACCGAAAAAGATGTTGCCCTCGCACTTATTTTAGGACAGCGTCAGGAAATTTCATCCGATATTATTAAGGATTATCAATATTCAGGAGCGACTCATATTTTATCTGTTTCCGGATTGCATGTCGGTTTTATAATGCTTTTCATATCCTTCCTCCTAAAACCAATTCCAAACACTCGTAAAGGCTCCGCTATAAAATTAAGTGTCATTCTATTTTCTTTAGGATTATTTGCGATAATTTCAGGGTTATCACCTTCAGTCCTGCGCTCAGTTACTATGTTTTCATTTATAGCAGCTGGTAATCATCTAAGAAGAAGCGGCAACATCTATCACACACTTTTAGTTTCAATTTTGCTTATACTATTATTTGAACCTTACTTCCTATTTGATGTCGGATTTCAACTTAGTTATATAGCCCTCTTTTCAATTCTTTGGCTACAACCATTATTGGATAAGCTCTGGAAACCAAAAAATAAAATTAGTATTTACATTTGGAATGCATTAACAGTTTCGTTTGCTGCGCAAATAGGAACATTTCCACTATGTTTATATTACTTCCACCAATTTCCGGGACTCTTTTTTATAACCAACATTGTCGTAATCCCAATTTTATCTTTTATAATGATTGCCGGAATAGTCGTAATGATTATCGCGGCTTTTGACCCGCCACCATTAGTACTAATCACAGTATTCGAAAAAAGCATTTATCTTCTCAACAAAATAATACATATTATAGCTTCGTTCGAATCATTTGTAGTACGGGATATAAGTTTTGGTTTCTATTATTTAATCACGTTTTATCTTTTGATAATTACATCCGTAATATGGCTTAAAAAACCAAACTTTACTAAGTTTGTACTATTTCTAAGCACCATAATTTTATTACAAACCACATTTATATATTACAAAAAAGAAATTGAAAATCAACAGGAATTAATAGTTTTTAATGTAAAAAGAAAAACAATCATTGCAAACCGAACCGGAAAAAACGTGGTTGCCTATACTGATGGCATTCATCTAAAGGAAGCCAAAAACAGTATTTTAAATGCTTACTTAATTGGAAATTCAGGTCAATTAGACAGTAGCAAAAAATTAAAAAATGTATTATTTTTTAATGGAAAAAAAATATTAATTATTGACAGTACAGGTATCTACGAAAACACTTTAAAACCAGATATTTTGATACTGACACAATCAGTAAAAATAAATTTAGACAGGACTCTCAATGAATTGCAACCTAATATTGTAATTGCAGATGGTTCCAATTCATATTCACTTCAAAAACTTTGGAAGTATTCCTGTATCAAAAAAAATATCCCTTTTCACTCTATAAGAGAAAAGGGATACTACAAATTAAATTGAAAGTTATTCTTCCGGATTCAAAATAAGACTTGATTCTTTTAGCCACGGAATTGCTCCTCCTGGTTTATATGGAAGTTTACCTAATAAATTGAAAGTAGTTTTCTCTTTTCTAACAGAGCCTATAGTAAAACATACCTGTGGTAATTCAACCACACCAAATGCTCCCTTCAATTTGATATTTTGCTCTCTTTCCGCATCTGATATCTTAGGATCAGACAGGTCAAGCTTTACTAAGATAACATTATCTCGTGACCAAACTGCAAAATCCGGAGTATTAAAAATCTCTGTTTGAATTTTTTGTGGTGCTCCTTCTGTTGTAAAATATATCAGGAGCGGTTTTCTATGTTCCATACCTGCAGCAACAGCATCCGTCATAGTTGTTTTCCATACTAAATTTTGAGCATGCATCAAATATGAACTTAAAAAAAAGAGAAGCATTAATAATTTTTTGTTCATAATAACTTGGGGTTTAAGTAGGTTAATGCGACTAAATTAATATAATATCTCTACCAAACAAGTCATATTTAAACAAAAAGTTAAAGAAACCATAATAAAAAGGAATTTATTAAAAAATAATCAAAATTTTATTGAAATGAAAAATAAATAACTGTTAAATTGCAAAAATCATTACTAAAATAACAATACACTCCCATAAAAAAAAACCTTTTTATCTTTCGATAAAAAGGGATTTTACATTTTTTAAAATCTTATTTACTCGCTCGGATGCAAAATGGCGTTAGATTCCGCTATCCATGCTTTAGCTCCGCCTGGCTTATAAGCAATTTTGCCCAAAGCACTAAAAGTAGTTTTGGTTTTTCGTATTGAAGCGCTGGCAAAACAAACCTCAGGTAATTCTTCAACACCAAAAGCATTTTTCAACTTAATGTTTTGTTCTTTATCACTATCTGATGCCTGCGAATCAGACAGGTCCAGTTTTACCAGAATAACATTATCTCGGGACCAGACAGCAAAGTCCGGAGTCTTAAATATTTCATTCTGAAGATTTTCTGGTACACCTGAGGCAGTGAATAAAATTAACATTGGTTTTCTTTGTTCATTACTAATAGCTATTGCATCAGTCATGTTTGTTCTCCAAACTAAATTCTGAGCCTGCATATAAAATGAACCTAAAAAAAACAGTAGGATAAGTAATTTTTTGGTCATATAATTTTGGTTTTGGTTAGATTAGTATGACGAAATTAACATATTATTTTAATTTTCCAATTTTAATTAATACAAAAAATACATTATATGTTTTTTTACTTGTAATTAAATGACAAATTAACAATTAGCAACTAAATTAAAGAAACCTTTTCTTACTAAACAAAAAAAATCCTTATACAAAGTATAAGGATTTTCAAAATTTTAAAATTTATTTTTAAAGAATTAAGACTTCTTCGGATTAACTATGCCATTAGCAACTGCCAACCATGCTCCAGGTCCACCAGCAACATATCCTGTTTGACCCAGACCTTTAAAATTAACTTTTCCATCTATTGCTTCAGCACTTGTAAAGTATATAGTAGGAAAACCCTGGATTCCAAAAGCTTGTTGCAATTCATTATTCTGATTTTTGATTTCAGGAGTCTGAGGCGTTCTCCTCGGATAATCCAATTCAACTAAAATTACATTTTCGGCTGCCCATTTTGTAAACTCCGGTGTTTTTAAAACTTCATTTTGCAAACGAATACACCATCCACACCAATCGCTTCCTGTAAAAAACATCAGCATTGGCTTATGGACTTTATTACTCTCCGTAATCGCTTCTCTTACATCAGTATACCATTTTAACTCTTGCGATTGCATTGCAAACACACCAGTTAAAAAGAACGTAATTAAAAATATTTTTTTCATGCTGCTTTAATTTTTCACAAATTTAAACAAAATATGTATCGGTAAATAAGGTCTATTTTACTTCTTGCATTAATTTTTTAATCAATGGTGTTGTTACAATCAAAACAATACCTGCAATAAGAGAATAAAGCGCTAATTGATAATACCCGTCTGTATAAGCAATAAGTTTAGACATTAAAGTTGTTCCCGTGTTTGCATTCGACATTTCTGAACCTAGTTTTCCTGCCGCTAATTGTCCAAAAGCACTAGAAAGAAACCATAATCCCATCATCATTCCAAACAATCTTTTAGGTGACAGTTTAGTAATTACTGACATTCCAATTGGACCAATACATAATTCTCCAAGAGTATAAACCAAATAACCTAAAGCAAAAACGTTTAAAGAACTCAAGCCTTTTGGATCAATAAAAAATCTGGCACTATAAAAAATAAAGAAACCAGCCGCCAATAATATAAACGAAAGACCAAACTTGATTACCGTATTTGGTTCAATTTTTCTTTTATAGAGAAAAATCCATAAAATACCAACCAAAGGACTAAAAATAATAACATACAACGAATTGATACTATTATTAACAACATTCGGATCAATATTAAAAAACAATAATTTACTCGATAAATTATCCTTCGCAAACAATGATAACGAACCTCCTGATTGTTCAGAAATTGCCATAAACATAAAATATCCAAAGATAAAAATAAATGCCGCAGCCAATTTATATTGCTGTTTTCTATCTTTAATACGGAACAATTCGAATAAAAAATAACCAATTGCAATTACACCTATCGTATACATGAAATAATCCGTATAATCAGAATTAATTACCATGATGTATATAAATGGAATTACCACTATTGATCCAAGATAAACCGCAATCTCATTCATCCTCCTTTTTTTAGGAGTCTGATTTTCTAAAGGAGAGTTCCCAATTGGCGCCAAATGTTTTTTGGTTAATAGAAATGTAACCACTCCAATAATCATAACCACCGCCGAAGAAAGGAAACACAAACTCCAGGAGTAATTTTTTCCCAAGTAAATTGGAATAGCACCACCAAGCATCCCACCAATGTTAATTCCAGCATAAAACAACCCATATCCTGCATCACGTCGACCGTCGCTTTCATGATATAATTCTCCTACCATTGAAGAAACGTTTGGCTTGAAGAAGCCTGTTCCGATAATCGATAAGGTTATTCCGTAATAAAAGAAATCATGAGGAGAAGCCGCAATAAGCAAATTCCCCAAAATCATAATTATACCTCCAAAGAGGAGTGATTTTTTAAATCCTAAAACTTTATCGGCAAAAATTCCACCAATAAAAGTAAAAGCATAAACAAAAGCCTGAATAGCTCCGTATTGAAGATTAGCCTTTCCTTCAAGTAAACCTAATTGATCTACCATGAAAAATGCCAAAACACCTCTCATTCCGTAGAAGCAAAAACGCTCCCACATTTCAACTAAAAACAAGTACCACAATTGCTTTGGGTACTTGCCTTCAAAATTTTGTATTTGTTCTAAAGTAACTGTATTGCTTTCCATATTATCTAACACCGTGCATCATTTTTTTCAAAAACGGAGTCAAAGCAAATAATATAATTGCTGCGATACCCGTAAGAACCACAAATACCATAAAGAACTCATATAGATTATGAATTTCAAATCCGGCAAAAAAGTGGTTATGAGCACTAATTTGATGTTGATCCAATAAAGCTAATTGCTCGGCAGTTGGTGTAATCTTGTTATCTAAAACTGCCTGAAGATCGATCCCTAATTCTTTTGCTTTTGCAAATTTATCTCCAGTTGCCGGCAAGATAGAACCTAAAGTTCCACCTAAAGCATAACCAGAAGCATTTGACAAAAAGAATACTCCATAAAGCAATGAAGCGAAACGTTTTGGAGATAATTTACCAACCAATGATAAACCAATTGGAGATAAACATAACTCAGCACATGTATTTAAGAAATATAATAAGATAAGCCATTTAACCAATAACAAACCAGAAGTTCCAATATAAGAAACCTGAGTTGCAATCATGAAGAAACTAATCGAAATTATCACTAGTCCTGCAGCCAATTTTACAGGAGAAATAGGCTCTCTGTCTTTTGCTCTAAGAGTATCCCATAAAATACTAAACGGTACTGCCATAATTACTACAAATAGTCCATTAAAAATCTGAACCATTGATGGAGGCATTAAAAACCCAAAGAAGTTTCTATCCGTTTGGTTATCTGCTATAAAAGTCAAAGAAGAACCGGCCTGCTCAAAAGCTGCCCAGAAGAAAATGATAAAGAATGAAACGATATAAATTACAATAATTCTGTCTCTTTCAATTTTAGTTAATGAAGTATCTGAAATAATCAATCCTGCCAATGACAATCCACTAGAATAAATTAAAGTATAAATCAAATTCTGACCTACAACATAGTGAAAAAAGAATCCTAATGCAATAAATGCAAGTCCTGCAATTACCAAAGCTTTATTCGAGAAATTAGCTTTTTGCGCTTCTCCTTCTTCAAAGTCTGACGCATCATTTTTAGAAGGCAAACCTCCTAATGGCCTTCCTTCAGGAGAAACCACATATTTGTTTTTTAAGAAGTAAAAAACAACTGTCCCGATAAGCATCGCTAAAGAAGCTGCCATAAATCCCCATCTGAAAGCATGGATATCTCTAATTCCCCCAGCGTCTTTAACATCTCCCAACAAAGGACAAATCGACTGGCCTAAAAAAGCCCCGATATTGATTCCCATGTAAAAAATAGTGAAAGCACTATCTAATTTTGTTTTCTCTTGTTTAGGATACAAACTTCCTACCATACTTGAAATGTTTGGCTTGAAGAATCCGTTACCAAAAACAATAACTCCTAATGCAGAGTACATGATAATTTTAGCTAAAGGCAGATTATTTTCAAAAATACTTCCACTGGTGAATAACAACATTTGTCCTGTTGCCATCAACAATCCACCCAATAAAATACAGTTTCTATTTCCTAAAAAACGGTCTGCAACAAAACCACCTAACATTGGTGTCAAATAGCAAAGCCCAAGAAAACCACCATAAATCAATGAAGCTTCTTCTTCTTTCATTAATAATGAGTTCACGAGAAATAAAGTCAATAAAGCTCGCATTCCATAAAAATTGAATCTCTCCCACATCTCCGTTCCAAACAATACCCAAAGTCCTTTTGGATGCGCAGTTTTTACTTGAGTTTCTTTCATATTATTCATTATTATTATTTAGATTGATAAAGTTTTATTATAGATTTTCTTTTATAAAATTAGTCATTTTATTATAAAGCTGAATTCTGGTCTTTCCACCAAAAATACCATGATTTTTATCTGGATAGATTTGAGACTCAAACTGTTTATTTGCCTGAATCAAAGCCTCCATCATTTGCATAGAATTTTGTACATGAACATTATCATCTGCTGATCCGTGAATCAATAAAAACTTACCTTTTAATTTATCAACGTGGTTTATCGGAGAATTTTGATCGTAACCATTTGCATTTTCTTGTGGAGTCTGCATGTATCTTTCCGTGTAAACGCTATCATAAAAACGCCAGTTCGTTACCGGAGCAACTGCAATTGCCATTTTGAAAACATCATTTCCTTGAAAAATACAGTTTGACGACATAAAACCTCCATAACTCCATCCGAAGATTCCAATTCTTGAAGCATCAACATATGGATAAGCTCCAATCACTTTTGCAGCATCAATCTGATCTTCAACTTCATATTTTCCAAGTTCTTTTTGCGTTACTTTTTTAAAATCAGCACCTTTAAAACCAGTTCCTCTACCATCTACACAAGCAACAATATAACCTTGTTGAGTAAGCGATAAAAACCAATAATCATCTGAATTATTCCAATCGTTGTTTACTTGTTGAGATCCAGGACCAGAATATTGGTACATGAAAACAGGATATTTTTTAGAAGGATCAAAATCTTTTGGTTTTAAAATCCATGCATTTAGTTCATTTCCTTTAGCTGTTTTTAAAACGAAGAATTCTTTTGCAGGAAGATTATAAGCTTTCAATTTATCAGCAAGAGCCTGATTATTTTCGATTACCTGAATTTCTTTTCCAGTTTTTGCCTCATTTAAAGTATAAGTTGTAGGCTGTAAATTACTTGAGAAAGTATTGATAAAAAATTGGAAATTAGGGCTAAAAGTTGCAGCACTTGTTCCTACTTTTGAAGTTAAGCGTAATTTATTTTTTCCATCTAAACCAATACGGTAGATATCTCTGTTGATTGAACCATTCTCTGTAGATTGATAGAAAATAGTTTTTGTTTTTTCGTCGAAACCGTAGTATGATACAACTTCCCAGTTTCCTTTTGTAACCTGATTTTTAAGTTTTCCAGTTTTATCGTAAACATAAATATGATTAAAACCGTCTTTTTCACTTGTCCAGATAAAGCTATTATCTTTTAAGAATGTCAAATTATCAGTAACATCAACATAAGCTTTGTCTTTTTCATTTAAAACTACTTTTGCAGCAGCCGTTGTTCCGTCTACAAACAATAAATCAAGATTGTCCTGGTGGCGATTTAAAACCTGCGCTGATAATACATTATTATCATTTGTCCATTGTAGTCTTGCAATATAGAAATCATTATAATTTCCTAAATCAACTTTTTTGGTAGCATTTGCAGCCGCATCATATATATGTAATGAAACTACTGAATTTTTTTCTCCTGCCTTTGGATATTTAAACGTTTCAATGGTTGGATATAAATCTTTTTTGAAAATTGACATTGAAAATTCAGGAACTGCACTTTCGTCAAAACGTATATAAGCTAATTTTTTACTGTCTTTACTCCAGTCAAAAGCGCGGACAAATGCAAACTCTTCTTCATAAACCCAATCCGTAATACCATTAATTACTGCATTTTTCTTTCCGTCAGTAGTAACTGCTGTTGATTTTTTAGAAGCTAAATCGTATACGTAAAGATTATTTTCTTTAGCATAAGCAATTTTTGTTCCGTCAGGCGAAAAAGTTGGCTCCTGAACCTGAAAATCGAAAAGTTTGGTTAATGATTTTGAAGCTATATCATATAAAAAATAATCTGCCGTAAAAGAATGACGAAAGATTCTATTCGTATTACAAGCAATCAAAATCTTCTTTTCTGAAGCATCAAAAGTATAACTGTCAATTCCGTGTGAAAGTTCCTTATGATTTTTTGTATCTATTAAATTAGATACTTTTTTTAAGGTTGCAAAATCATACAAATCGATCTGCATGCTTCTGCTGGCCTGCTCAACATTTAAAACAGTATATTGATCTGTATTTTTTAAAGATTGTAATTCATCCATTCCTTTTGCACGAAATGTCCCGCCATAGATGTTTTCGACAGTAATCTTTTGTTGTCCAAAGACAGTAGCAACTAGAAATAGAAGTACTACCGTTATTTTACTTGTATTCATTATAATTATTTTAAATATAAAAAGAGCCCAATTTTAGTAAAAAAAATAAACATAATACACATTTTAAGTGTTAAATGTTAAAAAAAATAACGATTGCGTACTTTTGAAACTTTAAATAGATTGCAAACAAAACTCTTAAATTGGTATCTTTGTCAGCACATTATTATTTAATATACTGAGAATGAACAACGCTGTTGCCGGATTTTCGAAATTATCCAAAAAGGAAAAAATAAACTGGATTGCAAATGAGTATTTTTCAACACCTGAAGAAGCCCTGAATATTATAAGAAATTACTGGAATTCAGACGACAAGCTTCAACAGCTGCATGATGAATTCATCGAAAACACGATCACAAACTTCTATATTCCACTTGGAGTTGCTCCTAATTTTTTAATTAACGGAAAATATAAAACGATTCCAATGGCAATTGAAGAAAGCTCAGTTGTTGCAGCAGCTTCAAAATCAGCAAAATATTGGGCAACTCGTGGCGGGTTTAAAACAACAGTTATTAATACCGAAAAAATTGGTCAGGTTCATTTTACATTTAATGGAGATGCAGAAAAACTACAATCTTTTTTCGATCAAATAAAACCAAACTTCTTTTGCGACACCCAAAGTATAACTAAAAATATGCAACAACGCGGTGGCGGAATTTTAGATATCAAACTTAAAGACAAAAGAAGTTTACTTGAAAATTACTACCAGCTTCATGCCACTTTTGAAACGAAAGATAGCATGGGGGCAAATTTCATAAATTCGTGTCTTGAACAATTTGCCACTACTTTAAAAGAAGAATTTCAGCAATCTGATCTCTTTTCAGATGATGAAAATATTAAAGTAATTATGAGCATTTTGTCAAACTACGTCCCGAATTGTCTTGTAAGAGCAGAAGTTTCCTGCCCAGTTGAGGATTTAACCGAAAAACATATTACTAATCCACAGGATTTTGCAGAACGATTTGTTCAGGCTGTTCAAATTGCCGAAGTGGAACCTTTTAGAGCTGTAACGCACAACAAAGGAATCATGAATGGCGTTGATGCTGTGATTCTGGCAACTGGAAACGATTTCAGAGCAGTTGAAGCGGGAGTTCACGCCTATGCTTCACGAAACGGTCAATACGCGAGTTTATCACATGCTAAAATCGAAAACGGGATATTTACTTTTTGGCTAGAAATTCCGCTAGCTTTAGGAACTGTTGGCGGACTTACTTCTTTACATCCGCTGGTAAAACTGTGCTTAGAAATGCTTGAAAAACCATCAGCTCAAGAATTAATGGAAATCGTTGCAGTTGCAGGTCTGGCACAAAACTTTGCTGCTTTGCGTTCATTAACCACAACCGGAATTCAGGAAGGACATATGAAAATGCACTTAAATAATATCATTAATCAATTTGAAGCCAATGATGAAGAACGTCATTTAATTAAGGCACATTTCAAAAAAAATACTGTATCGCATAGTGCAGTAGTTGAATTTATTGAGAATTTAAGAAAATAACCGGATTGAAAAATTCCAAATATTAAAATTTAAATAAATTCCAACCCTACAATAATTGGAATTTGATCCCGAGACTTAGGGATAACAATATTGGAATTTCCTTGAAATAATTACAGAATGAAAACAACCTTTTACAGCAACGGAAAACTTTTAATAACGGGCGAATATTTAGTTTTAGATGGCGCCAGAGCTTTGGCTTTACCTACAAAATTTGGGCAAAACTTAATCGTAAAAAAGGGGCAAAATCAGGAAATAATCTGGAAAAGTTATAATTATGATGAGCAACTCTGGTTTGAAGATGTTATTTCCTTTTCTGATATCATAAACAATGTCGAAGTAAAAACAGAAACTGTTAAAACGACATTGATTACTATTTTACATGAAGCTTATCTTTTAAATTCCGATTTTATAAATAAAGCGGAGGGATATGAAATTAGTACCCATCTTACATTTCCAAAAAACTGGGGATTAGGGACATCATCGACACTATTAAACAATATAGCGCAATGGACCAAAGTTGATGCTTTTGTATTACTTAAAAATAGTTTTGGAGGAAGTGGTTACGATATTGCCTGTGCTCAAAATAACACACCTATTATCTATCAAATAGACCAGGATTTACCTGTAGTAGAAAAGGTGAATTTTAAGCCCGAATTTACTAAAAACATATACTTCGTTTACCTAAATAAAAAGCAAAGCAGCAAAGTGGCCATCAGTGCTTATTACAACAATAAAAATGAAAATTTAGCCGAAAACATTCTGGATAATAATAAAATAACTAAATCTATTCTGGAGTCAAAAACACTTAAAGAGTTTGCTCATTTTGTAGAGAAGCACGAAATTCATTTAAGTAATATCCTTGAACTGGAAACTATTAAAGAGCTTGCATTTCCAGATTTTAATGGAGTCGTAAAAAGTCTTGGCGCCTGGGGCGGCGATTTTGTTATGGCAATTTCAAAAGAAAATCCTGTAGCATATTTTACCAAAAAAGGATATGAAACAATCCTTACCTATGATGAAATGATTTTACAGGAATAAAACTCTAACCATATAAGCTAAAAAACAAAAAGGCGAATTAATTAATTCGCCTTTTTGTTTTTTATATCTTTTGTCTCCAGACGACGCACCTTTTGACTTTCCAGTTCATTAGATTCAATAAGTGTATTATGCAAGCGCTCTGCCATTTTTTCTATACTGTTAGTAATAGAATCGTATACCACTTCCATTCTACGATGCTTTTCTTCCTTTACAGCTTTTAAAACATCTTCTACAAAAACCTTATCGTACTTTTCAGCAACTGAGTCACGTGTATTGGTCAGCCTTATCACGTAATCGTTACTTAATATGGTAACTTTAAAGTGTTGTTCTTCATTACTTAAATAGTACTTACCTCCTAGCTCATCAACATTGATGTCGGTGCTGCTCACTTTTAAAAGTTCGGTTATGATTCCATAAATATGATTCTCAATTTTGGAATATACCCTTGGCTTCCTTTTAAAAAAATTAAACATGAAAAACATTAAACAATTGATTATTAAGGTATTTTTGTATCATTTTTTCGCAATTTTTATTTAACATTCAGTAAATCAATTCAATTTTCATAAAACAAAAATTCGAGCAAATTAACTGTATAATTTTGAATATCACAAATTTTTTAAATTATATTTCGATTATTCCTATGTAATTAAAGAAAAAAAAGAACAGATATTTATTACAAAAAATATTCAATCCAAAAAAAACCCGAAACATTTAGAATGTTTCGGGTTTTATATGATAATTAAATACTAAATACTAGTAGTTAAATTGTAGTCTGTTATCTTCAATTTTAGCATTGTTTTTCAACGCTGGTAAAATTCTGCTTGCATCAGATGCGCTTTGAGCTTTTACTTTAGCAACATATTCTGCATGATTAGCAATTGCAGGAGCTTTTACAGTACTAATGTTTTTTACAACATATACACCTGTATTTCCTTCAATAGGAGCAGATAATTTATTTGCAGTCAAAGCAAATGCATTTCCAACCACTTTTGGTTCTTGTCCAACTCCACCAGGTAAAACTGGATTATCCATAGTAACATTAGCAGCTTGCTGAACAGCTACACCAGCACTTTTAGCAATAGCTTCAAGGCTAGATCCTGTCATTTTAGCTTTTAACATTTCAGCTTTTTTCTTGTTTTTCAAGATTGGCTCAACATATGGTCTAGCCATAGTAACAGATACTAAACCAGATTTGTTTTCGCTTTTGTATTGAGCAATTACGTGACCAATATTTGCTAATTCAAAACGTTTTACATCACCAATGCTAGTTTCTTTGTCAAATGCCCATCTTACGATGTTACGTTGATTTCCTAATGGACCAAACGCCTCATCCATAGCTTTTGCAGTTACAGGAGCAGCAATTTTTAAACCTAATTCTTTTGCTGTAGCAGCAAAATCTTTATCAGCAGCATCCATTTCGAATTTAGTTGCCAATGTAAATACTTTATCAGAAGTAGCTTCAGAAGGCTCGATTTTTTGAGCAATTGTAGCTAAACGAATTCCGTCTTGTTTATCTGTAATTTTGATAATGTGGAAACCAAAAGGAGTTTCTACTAAACCAACTTTTCCAATTCCGTTATTGAATACAAAATCATTGAATGGCTTTACCATTTGGTTTGGACCAAAATATCCTAAATCACCACCTTGTTGTGCAGATGAATCATCAGAACTTGTAAAAGCCAACATCATGAAACTATCAGGATTAGCCTGAACCTGAGCTAAGATTTCTTCAGCTTTAGCTTTAGCTTCTTCTTTTGTTCTTTTTTCTTTTTGATTAGGAGTTTGAGATCCTTCATAACCAATTAAGATATGACTAGCTTTTGCATTAACACCAGCTTTAAACCCTAAAGATTTAGAAATACAGTAGTATTTTCCGAAAACATAAGGACCATAGATAGCACCTGCAGGTAAGCTGAATAATTTATCAGCATCAACAGCTGGCAAATCATTTTTAGCTACATATGTTGAATCATAAGGCACATCAGAATTTGCGTTTACAAATTCAGCTATATTAGTTGCATTTCTAAAACCTGCTAAAGTATCGTTTTTACCTGTTTTAGCATTATAAACAACACTTCCGTTTAATAATCCAGTGATTTTAGCTTTAATTTCAGCCTCATCTTCTTTTGAAGGTTTGTCTTCAACTAAAACATATTGAATTTCACGAGTTTCATCAGCTTTGAATTTTTTCTCGTTTTTCTTCATGTAATCTACGATTTCTGAATCAGAAATTTTCACTTCACTATCTTTAATAGAAGAATACAATGCACCAACGTAAGCGAAGTTAACTTTGTTCGCTTCCATTTCGTACTTTAACTTTCCTTCACTAGCAGTTGTGTAAAGTCCAGATTTAATTAACGTATTGTAGATTTGAAATTTTGCATTTAATTCAGCATCTTTTTCTTTTGCAGAAATATATTGTGCTGCTTCAGGATTTGTTTTGAAATACTCTTTGAATTTCACAACATCAAACATACCTGCTGCATTTAAGAACATTGGATTTTTTCCAATATTTGGATCTGTTTTCAAAACTTCAATTAAGTGTTTCTCTCCAACTCTCAATCCTAATTTATCAAACTGAGCTGATAATAATGCGATTGAAACTTCTTGATCCCAAACTCTGTTTGCAGCTTCAGTGGAAGTTATCCCTTGCCCACTTTTTTCAACATTACTAACTTTAACTCTAAAGTCTTCAAATGAAATATCTTTTCCGTCGATGCTTCCCACATCCTTTGAACTTTGACTAAATGTTCCTTTACCGATCAGATCTTGTATTATAAATGCAAATAA
>Ga0247813_10001078_pt1 | contig 21705 bp, 23 predicted proteins | sample UWRJL169409C1_FD_180719 | JGI IMG/M metagenome (GOLD analysis project Ga0247813, IMG submission 180719) | Plant litter microbial communities from Arlington Agricultural Research Station in Wisconsin, United States - UWRJ-L169-409C-1 | ecosystem: Environmental > Terrestrial > Plant litter >...
ATTTATGCTAAAAAAGTTTTAGATTTGCTAGAAAATCACGAAATTCGCGCCCTAATTGACAACAGAAGCGAGACAATTGGTAAGAAAATTAGAGATGCAGAAATGCAGAAAATACCATTCATGCTGATTGTTGGGGAGGAAGAAGAGAAAAACGGAACAATTTCTATTCGTCGTCATGGTCAAGAAGGAAAAGGGAATATTACAGTTTCAATTGATGAATTTGTCGCAATTGTAGACGAAGAAATAAAAAAGACATTAAAAGTTTTTACAGTTTAACTTAAATTATAAAGTCATAGCAATAAGAAGCAACAGAGGTTATCAACCTCGAGTAGAAAAAAAGGATGCACACAGAATAAACAATAATATTCGTGGTGTACAGGAAGTAAGATTAGTAGGCGAGAACATCGAACCAGGTGTATTTAAGCTTGCTGAAGCTTTACGTTTAGCAGATCAATTCGAATTGGATTTGGTTGAAATCTCACCAAACGCTGAGCCGCCGGTTTGTAAAATCATGGATTACAAGAAATTTGTTTACGAACAAAAGAAACGTGATAAGGTTTTAAAAGCTAAGTCTACGCAAGTTGTAGTAAAAGAAATTCGTTTTGGTCCTCAGACTGATGAGCATGATTATGAATTTAAAAGAAAGAATGCTGAAAAATTCCTGAAAGAAGGTGCTAAATTAAAAGCATTCGTATTCTTTAAAGGACGTTCTATTATCTATAAAGATCAAGGACAGATTTTATTACTACGTTTGGCTACAGATTTAGAAGAACATGGTAAAGTGGAAGCTATGCCAGTTTTGGAAGGAAAGAGAATGATTATGTTCATTGCTCCGAAGAAGAAAAAATAGTCTCAGTTTACAGTTGCAGTGTTCATTTGTTGACCTGAAACTTAAACTTGAACAAAAATATAAGTAAGTAAGAATAAATTAAAACACTAGGAAAAATGCCTAAAATGAAAACAAAATCTAGCGCCAAGAAACGTTTCAAAGTTACTGGTTCTGGAAAGATTAAAAGAAAGCATGCTTTTAAAAGTCACATCTTGACTAAAAAATCTAAAAAACGTAAATTAGCTTTGACTCACTCAGCGCTAGTTCACTCTACAGATATGAAAAGCATTAAACAACAATTAAGAATTATCTAATAATTCTTTAGGTTAAAAAATTATTTATATAACCTTGGAGTATGGCTTTTAAGTTCCTTTGATTTAATTCAGGACGCCTGCTACAAAAACACATTAAAATTATGCCAAGATCGGTAAATTCAGTTGCTAAAAGAGCAAGAAGAAAAAAAATAATGAAGCAAGCCAAAGGTTTCTTTGGTAGACGTAAAAACGTTTGGACAGTTGCTAAGAATGCAGTAGAGAAAGCAATGTGCTACGCTTACCGCGATAGAAAACAAAACAAAAGAAATTTCCGTGCATTATGGATTCAACGTATCAACGCTGGAGCTAGATTGGAAGGAATGTCTTATTCTCAATTCATGGGGAAAGTAAAAGCTAACGGAATCGAATTGAACCGTAAAGTTCTTGCAGATTTAGCTATGAACCACCCTGAAGCTTTCAAAGCAATACTTAATAAAGTAAAATAAACGTTTTATAAACTCAATTTAGATTACTTACTTATCATAAAAGAACCATTCGTTAACGCGAATGGTTTTTTGCTTTTATGATAGTTTACAAAATTGCTTCTTTTAGAAATTGAATTTTAAAAGTACATTTGTATACTCAAAGACTTTCATATGCATAGCTCCCTTTTTCAACATATTGAAAAATTCATACTATTAGAAGCTTCAGAGATTGATATTTTAGAATCGTGCCTAAGTATATCAAAAATTAAGAAGAAAGAACATGTATTGCAAGAGGGCCAAGTTTGCAACACCATGTACTTTATTACAAAAGGCTGCATGCGCCAATATATTATTAATTCTAAAGGAACAGAACAGACTTTACAATTTGGAATTGAAAACTGGTGGATTACTGATTATTTAAGTTACCACAACCACACGGCATCACATTTCTACATTCAGGCTGTAGAAAATTCTGAAATTATTGCAATAGAAAAACAAACGCTTGAGTCTATACTTATTCGCATTCCGAAATTGGAACGCTACTTTAGAATTGTAGCTCAGAAGGCATTTGGTGCTGGACAAATGAGAATCAAATTTTTATTTACAATGTCAGCCGAAGAAAGATACAAGCATTTCAGTAACCTAAATCCTGATTTTGTACAACGTGTCCCGCAGTACATGCTGGCTTCTTATCTTGATTTTTCAGCAGAATTCATGAGCAAAATACGAGCAGGAAAAGTCTAATCTTATTTCTTGAAGTAGTTCAAGTTTTTTAAGGTATACATTGAGGAACTTTATATCAAACTTTTAAAAACAAGTAAAATGAAATCACGAATCGTTATCCCAACTGTTGCCCCAAAAGCGTATGAAGCCTTAATGAATTTAGAAAAATATATTTCTACTACTTCATTGACTCCAACACATAAAGAATTAATTAAAATTCGTGCGTCGCAAATAAATGGCTGTGCCTTCTGTATTAATATGCATACTGCCGATGCCAGAAAATATGGCGAAACAGAACAACGCATATATTTGATAAGTGCATGGCGAGAAGCCGATGTTTATACCGAAGAAGAAAAAGCAATTTTAGCATTGACGGAGCAAGTAACGTTAATTAGTAACCACGTATCTGATGAAGTATATCAAAATGCAGCTCGTTTATTTGATGAAAAATATCTAGCCGAAATTATCTTAGCCATAATTACAATAAATTCATGGAATAGATTTGCCATCACAACCGGATTAAGAGCTGTCTAATTTTTACAAACACAGACTTTATAACATTCATTAAAAACAAGCCCTACATTAAGAGGGCTTGTTTGCATATATCTGTAAATTCGAATATAAAAGTTACATTTTTTATAATAATTCAAAATACCTTATTTATATGTGTACGTAGGAATTAAAATTTTCTATTTTTGGCGCATGATTACAAAAAGGCCACAAATACTTCTATATTTCAGTGTAATATTTTTTCTGATATTCTCTTGTCAAAAAAAGGAATATACTATTGTTGCTAAATCAAAAAGCAATAAGGCAGAGGTTGAGAAACTACTCACTATTGCTGATAAACTCTATGATGATAAAAAATTTGATAGTGCATTCTATTATTACATCGAAGTAAAAGCAATTTGTGATCCAACAATCGACCCGGAAAACTTTGTTAGTACACTAAACACCATGGCAGAAATTCAACGTTACCATGGAGACTATGATGGCAGTGAATCGACATTAACAGAAGCGATACCTTATTTAAAAAATGTAAAAAAACAGAAACATATCTGGAATACCTATATCGAATTTGGAAACACCTTTCTATGTAAAAGTGATTTTAATAATGCCTCTGCGTATTACAATAAAGCTCTGAATTTAAAAACAAGCGAATGGAGAAAACTGAGCGCTAAAAACAATATAGCCGTCGTTTTATTAGAACAACATAAATATAGAGAAGCACTTCAAATTTATCTTAGTTTAAGCAAGCAAAAAGAAATTATTGAAGTTACTGAGAACTATGCAAAAGTATTAGACAATATAGGTTTCTGCTATTTCAAGATGGAAAATCCTCTGGCACTGTCCTATTTCAACAAAGCTTTGCAACTGAGCAATAAAATAAACGACACATGGGAAACTGGAAAAATCTATCTTCATCTTTCTAAATTCTATCAAATCAACAATTCCAGTTTATCGTCAGAATATGCTTTATTAAGTTATAAAAAGTATAGTGATATAAAAGATGCCGATGGCAGAATGTCAGCATTAAAACAATTAATCCATAATTCGAGAGATCATGAACTGAAAAAATATTCTCTTTTATACGTTAATATAAACGACAGTATTACAGAAGTAAGACAAAAATCAAAGAATCAATTTGCAAAAATTAAATATGATTCTAAAAAAGAAAAAGAAGAGAATTTAAAATTAAAAACTCATAAAGCTGAAAACGACTTACAACTAGAAAAACAAAAAAACAGAAATATTATTTCATACATTCTAATTGCATTAAGTTTAAGCTTGATTGTAGTTTTATACTTCTATTTGACTTCGAGAGGAAATAGAGAAAAAATTGAAGCTACTTATAAAAGTGAAACAAGAATAGCGAAGAAACTACATGACGAACTGGCTAATGACATCTATCATACCATGGCTTTCGCCGAAAATAAAAACCTTTCAATAGTCGAAAATAAGGAACAACTGTTAACCAATTTAGATGCTATTTATTTACGAACGCGTGACATTTCAAAAGAAAATAGTCCCATCATAACTAGTGAAAAATATACCTTTTATCTAAAAGAAATGATTTCTGGTTTTAACACTACAAATATTAATCTTTTACTAAATGGTCTCGAGTCGGTTTCATGGAACCAAATAGAAAAAAACAAAAAAATTACTGTCTATAGAATTTTACAAGAACTTCTTGTAAACATGAAAAAGCATAGTAATGCTACTTTGGTTGGAATTAATTTTAAACAAACAGATAAAAGCGTTATTATTAACTATACCGATAACGGAAAGGGCATTGATGTCCACAATATAATCTTCAGAAATGGCTTGCATAATGTCGAAAATCGAATTCTTAGTATTAAAGGAGAAATTGATATAGATTCTGAGCTGAACAAAGGTTTTAAGGTTTTCATTAAATTTCCATTATAGATGAAAAGGAAATTTCAAACTTTTTCAAAAAAAACACTTCTGAAATACCTGTTAATAATAATGACTTTATTATTAGCCGCAGTACTGCTTGCGTACTTTAGTCAAAACAAAACCATACCAAAAACAAAACCAGATCATACTGCCGAGATAAAAAGACTTACAGATATTGCTGATATCTATTTTGATACTGATAAAAAAGATAGTGCAATTTATATCTTTAATAAGGTTAAGGCACTATGTGATCCAAAAACAAACACTACAGATTACGTCTATACTTTATCTTGTATAGCTGAGCTGTACCAAAAACAATCTAATTATATTGCTAGTGAAGCAAGTGCCACTGAGGCACTACCCTATTTAAAAGACATAGACAATCCTCGGTATTCGTGGATTCTATATAATCTTCTTGGTATAAATTATACGCAGAGCTATGACAACAAAAGCGCTATTTTTTATTTCAAAAAAGCTATCAAGTTAAAAACAAGTGTATGGAGAAAAAGTCTTGCCATTAATAATTTAGTTGTTGTTTATATGGAACAACAGAAATATAAGGAAGCCGCCATTTTACTTAGTATATTGGCCTCTCAAAAAAGTATTTCCAGTTATAATGCTGCTAATAACAATGATTATGCATACATAATAGATAATTTGGGTTATTGCTATTTTAAACTTGATGACCATAAAAAGGCTTTAGATTGTTTCTATGAAGGTTTAAAAATACGATTACAACCACAAAATAATGATGGACTCTCAACCTCTTACAGACATCTTTCTTTATTTTTTCAAAAAAGTAATCCAACATTGGCAAAAGAATATGCAAAAAAAGCTTACGATCACGCTTCAGAAATAAATAATATTATGGAGAGGATTCGTAGTTTAGCTCTATTAGTAAATAGCAGTGAAGGAAATGATTTAAAAGAATACTCTTTAAAATATATAAAAGTCGTTGACAGCTTTGAAACTACGAAGAAAAAAACAAAAAACCAGTTTTCTAATATTAAATATAATTTTAACAAAGACAAGGCAGAAAATTTACAGCTTAAAGCTCTAAAAACAGAAAATAGCTTACAATTAGAAAGACAAAAAAATCGAATTATTATTTCCTATGTCGTAATTGCTTTTGTCACAGGTCTTATTTTGTTTCTTTATTTTCATCTCACTTCTAAAAGTGAAAAAGAAAAAAATGATGCTGTATTTAAAAGTGAAATACGAATATCTAAAAAATTACATGATGAACTTGCCAACGATGTTTATCAAACAATCACTTTTGCGGCCACTAAAGACCTCGAAGAAGAAGAAAATAAAGAACTATTATTAAATAATTTAGACACAATATATTCCCGAACAAGAAATATATCAAAAGAAAACAGCAATATTCCCACAGAAGAAAATTACCCTTTAGCGGTTAAAGAAATGATTTCGAGCTTTAAGACAGCAAACGTAAACATCTTCATTAACGGATTTGACGCTATAAGCTGGAAAAATATAGATAGAAATAAAAAAATAATTATCTACAGGGTTTTACAAGAGTTATTTTTTAATATGAAAAAGCATAGCGAAGCAACTCTGGTCAGCATTTCATTTAATGTCAAAGACAATATTTTGAATATTATTTATGTCGATAATGGCGTAGGAATAAGAAATAACAAATTAATTTTAAAAAATGGGCTTCAAAATGTGGAAAGCCGTATTAAAACTATAAATGGAACTATTATTTTTGGCAATAGTTCACAAACGGGGTTTAAATTAAGTTTCACTTTACCATTATAAAATACCAATATGTTTAAGAAAGTTTTAGTAGCCGAAGATTTAGATAGTATTAGCATCGCTGTTATTCAAGTACTTGAAGACTTAAAAGTACCAACAATACATCATGTAAAGTATTGTGATGATGGTTTATTAAGAATCAAAAAGGGCCTTAATGATAATGAACCTTATGACTTATTAATTAGCGACCTTTCATTTAAATCCGATCATCGAAGAACAGAACTTTCCAGTGGAGAAGAACTTATTGAAGCTGTTAACGAAGTACAACCTTCATTAAAAAAGATTGTATTTTCTATAGAAGATAAGTCGTATCGTATTAAGTCACTTTTTAATGACTTAGGAATTAATGCCTATGTCTCAAAAGGGCGAAACAGCATTAATGAATTAAGAAAAGCAATTGAGGGAACTTTTAGAAATGAAGAAAAAATTTTATCATCTGACTTGTCTTTTAGTTTTAATGATAAAGCACTGATTGAAATTGAATCGTATGATATTTCCATTTTAAAACTTTTAGCACAAGGATATATCTTAGAACATATTTCAAACGAATTTAAATCTTCTTCTATTACTCCAAACGGAACCAGCAGCATCGAAAAACGAATTAATAAATTGAAAATTTATTTTAAGGCAAACAACAATGTACATTTAATTGCAATTGCCAAGGATTTTGGCTTAGTATAAAAATTGATGCGTTTACGGATTCCCGTAAGGAAATGTTTTTTTATACTTCTAAGTTTGTATAGAATCTATGACTTACCAATGAAATCCAATTATAAAATTAATTTTCAAAAAATTAATACAACCAAAAACAAAATCATCATGAAAACTATGTTACTCTGTATTTTTCTATCTATAAGTTTTGCTTTTGTTTCTGAAAAAACAGGATGGTTAGAAATTGACTGGAAAATTATCTTTATTCCAGCACTGCTTGTTTTGCAAATCATTATTATTTCGACTGCCTTAAAAAACAGATTTAAAAAGCACTAATAAAGTATTTTTCAACCTTAAAATCTTTAGAGATGAGAAAAATCTTTTTAATTGTTTTTGCCTGCATCATTATTTTATTGCATTGGTACAGTACGAAAACTGAAAAAATGATTCCAACTGGAATTATAAACGAAAAAATTAAACACGCACACTAAAAAATATTTTCGCAAAAGCTTCAAGCTTAAAATTAAATCCAAAAAAAATACTGCAATTAAAAATATTGACAGTTTCTGAAATGCTTATATTTGATTTTTTTACTACTGCATGAAAAACATTCTAAGCTTTATTCTCCTTTTTTTTACCCTACTTTCTTTTTCGCAAACTAAAATTCTTTCCTGGAATTTAGAAAATTTTGGAAAGTCAAAATCCGATGCTGAATTAAATTTTATAGCCAATACTATTCTTGATTACGATATTATTGCCATTCAGGAAGTTGTGGCTGGTTACAGGGGCGCTCAGGCTATTGCAAAACTAACTTCGATCCTGAATGAAAAGGGACTGAGATGGGATTATAGCATCAGTAATCCAACCAGTAGCAGCAGTTACAAAACCGAGCGGTATGCCTTTATTTGGAAAACAAATAAGGTAAAAATAATAGGCAATGCCTGGCTGGAAAAAAAATATCATTTAGAGATTGACAGGGAACCTTATTTTGCAACTTTCGAAATTGACAAAAAAACTATTACTCTTGTCAATTTTCATGCGATTACTAAAAACAAACAGCCCGAAACTGAAATTAGATATTTTAAATTTCTACCTGCTGAATATCCAAAACTCAATTTAGTTTTCATGGGAGATTTTAATTGTCCTCAATCTCATTCTGTATTTGGTCCATTAAAAAAAGCCGGTTATTCAACTATTCTGGAAAATCAAAAAACTTCATTAAAACAAAAATGCCAGAACAATAATTGTCTGGCATCAGAATTTGATAATATATTTTATAAAACAAGTTTCCTGACCTACATAAATTCAGGTATAGTATCATTTTTCAAACAATTCAACTCCTTACAAGAGGCAAGAAAAATTTCTGACCATATTCCAATTTGGTTTGAATTCATTGTAAAGTAATTATGTTTTAAGTTTTTTCTTTTTCGCTGCAGGAAACAAGACATTATTTAAAATTAATCTGTATCCGGGAGAATTTGGATGAAGGTCTAAAACCGTTGGAGGATCTCCAACCTGATGCTGAAAATCTTCCGGATCATGTCCCCCAAAAAATGTAAACATCCCTTTTCCCTTTTCCCCATGAATGTATCTTGCCTCGCCATTGAGTTCACAGGAACCCATTATCAAAATATTTGATTTTATTAGTGCCGAATCAAATGCGGTTGTCTGCCCCATAAAACCTTTTACTAATTGTGTATGGTTTTGGCACAACATACTAGGAATTGGATCCCATTTTGCTGAAAATTCCATTAATGAAAAATAATCTTTTTCTACAGGAATTTTACGTTTTAAAGTCATATCAATATCTGAAAATTCATATTGTTCCGGTCTTCTTTCTAAAGTAAAATCTTTAAATGCAAATGAATTTCCATAATTCAATTTAGACTGATAATTGGAATCGCTTGGATCACCATCAAACATAGCTTCACAAATATCTACTCCATCGGCCGAAAGTGCAATATCAAAACTATCTGTTGCTGAACACATCGCAAACATAAATCCTCCTCCAATCACAAAATCCCTGATTTTCTTCGCAACAGCTCCCTTTTCCTGAGAAACTTTAGCAAAACCTAATATTGATGCTAGTGCTTCAGCATCCTTTTTTTGATCAATATACCAAGGTGTGTTTTTGTAAGCGGCGTAAAATTTTCCATATTGTCCTGTAAAATCTTCGTGATGTAAATGCAACCAATCATATAATAAGAGCTGATCACTCAAAACTTCTTCATCATAAATTGGCGTAAAGGGAATTTCAGCATAAGTTAATACAAGTGTTACGGCATCGTCCCAGGGTTGTTTCCCTTTTGGCGTATATACAGCAATTTTTGGAGCCTTTTCCAAAATCACAGATTCCATATTTTGTGATGGACTTGATATTTCATTTAAAATGGAAGCTTCTTCACTATCTGAAAGTATTTCAAAACTAACGCCTCTAATTTGACATTCTTTACGAATCTCTTCCGCATCCGGCAATAAAAAAGAACCACCACGATAATTGAGCAGCCAACTTGCTTTGTAATCCCGGCTTAAGCACCAATATGTAATTCCATAAGCTTTCAGATGATTTTGTTGCGTAGTTTCATCCATCGGAAGGAGGATGAATGAAGCCTTTGCGGTAAAGGAAAGCAGAAATATAAAAATATAAACTAAACTCTTATACATAAGAAAATTATTTCAGTAAAGATATAAAGGAAGCTTCAAAAAATACAACAGGTAAAGTTGTTTTATATGAGAAAGAAAAGTTAAATGAAAAAAAAGGCAATTTGTTAACCCAATATTTCATTTTTGTTAAACAAACTTTTTCAAAAACAGGTAAAAACACCTATTTCGCGAAACTAAATTCTACCTAAATTTGGTAACCCAAATCATTGAACTATTAACTAAATGAAAAACCAAATTATGAAGTTTAATGAGAGTAATAACCAGCCTAAAGGATTAAATCTGTTACAAAAGATCGGCATTTGCCTTCTTGTGCTGACTATAATTTTGTATTATGTATTGTCTATTCAGTTTTTAACAACTTAATTTTTATATTGTTAAGAAAGCAATTTCGTTTTGAATTGCATATACCACAAGTCCGGCAATATTTCGTGATTCTGTTTTAAGCAGTAGATTATTACGATGTCCTTCTACAGTTCTGGGACTTAAAAAGAGATGTTCAGCAATTTCTGAAGTTGTTTTTTGCTGGCAAATAAGCTGAAGAATTTCAATTTCCCGGGCAGAAAGAAAACTGGTTTCTAAATTCCCTTTTGAGTTTTTAGATGAAACTATAGTTTCCTGAATTGTTTTTAATACCGTTTCGTTATAATAAAATCCTTTACTTGCCACTTCATTAATAGTGTGAATCAGATCTTTTGGAGTTGTGTTTTTGATAAGATATGCAACCGCTCCAACCTGAATCATATTTGCAATAAATGATTTGGTATCGTAACTTGTTAATGCGATTATTTTAATCTCAGGATAAGTTTTTCGGATAATTTTTGTGGCTTCAACACCGTTTAAAACAGGCATTTTTAAATCCATAATAATAATATCCGGTTTTATCTCATTCTCTTCTAAATTTACAATAAGCTCCTCTCCATTCGAGGCTTCAAAAATAATTTCGATATTATCTTCTCTTTGTAATAAAAAAGCAATCCCTTTGCGGAACAAAACTTCATCGTCAACTAAAGCAATTTTAATAGCGGCACTCATTATTTATTTGGTTTTTGGTCTTGGTTTGCCGAAATTACAAAATATGAATCAAAAAAAGCTTTAAGATCTTTTATATATTGGTTAAAAAACTAAATTATTTTTAAAAGTTAGCTTAAAAAGTAAAAATCACGCCAATACCTTTATTAATTTGAGATTCGATTTGAATATTTCCGTTCAAAAAAGATATTCTGCTGTCAATATTTTTCATTCCTAAACCTTTTTGGTTTTCAATACCTTTGCTATCAAAACCACTTCCGTTATCTTCGTAATTACAAGTATACACACTTTCAACAGTTTTAAAAAAGATCCAAATTTCAGTAGCTTTTCCATGTCGTAATGAATTATTCATTAATTCTTGCAAAATTCTAAAAACATGTAAATGACGATCAATATCATTGTCGTCAAAATCAATTTCGTTTTTATAGTGGACTTTTACGGCCTTACTGCTTTCAAATTCTACACACAATTCTTCAACCCCTGCATGAAGGCCAAATTTTTCAAAAACCGGAGGTAATAAATTGTGCGCAATCTTCCTTGAGTTTTCTAATGCTTTGGCAGTTAAATTAATGATATTCTCGGTAATTTCATTTGTTTCAGCCTCCGTAAGGTTTGGCGCAGAAAGCAAATGAGTATTTAAAGAAACAATATTAAGTTTAGAACTGATATCATCGTGAAGATCTTGTGCAATTCTTTTACGTTCCTCCTCTTGCGCAACAATAACAGCATGCAACTGTTCTTTCTGAAGGTGAATTTCTAAATCTCGTTTTTCTAATTCTTTTAGAATTATTTTTTTTCTCGAGAAGTAAAAAAAAGCAACCAGAAAAAATGCAACAATCATAAAAAAACATGATGTGTACAAAATTATGGCTACTATTTCTTTCTCATAAATAGGGCTTCCACTCATATATCATTGCTAATTTGCTTTTTAGAAAAAAAGGTTACTTTCCATTCAAATAAAATAAAAAGATAATAACCAAGAATCAAAAAAGCATTTAATGTCCAGCTCATTAATTTAAATTCATTACTTAAACCAATAGTTAAATTACCTACGAGAAATAATATTGTACTGGTTAATAAATAAAAAATCACTCCAATTGTAAAATAATAATATTCTTTATGACCTGTAAGCATATTATAAAAATGCAGTAGGGCATAAACAATAATTAACAATGATGAAATTGTAATGGCTAATAAATTGAACTCTACAAATTGAGAATAATCAATACATAATTGAATTGATAATATTACAAGAGATAAAATTAGACTCCATTTTACAACTTTTTTTTGTCCTTTACTAATTAAAATTGATTGATAAAACAAGCCTAACAAAATCATTTGTCCAATAAAAAATAAATTGACAAAAAATAAATTATTCTTTACATGCAAATGATACATTATCTCTAAGCTACATTGCATTACAAAGCAGAATACGAGATAAAGAACAAAAAAAACATTAGCTTTTTCCGTTCGGAAAAAGCTATATGTATATAAAATTAAGTCTAATAATAAAATAAAGTAACCTCCATATATTACTAAATCTATCATTGATTCATTGGGCTATCGTCATCTCCAAAAGGAGGACATGGTCGTGAACCATCATAAACAACTTCTGAATCACCAACAGAATCACCTCCAAGTGCAAAAACATCTTTATAAACTCCAGTTTTTGGATCTAATTTAGCGCCAACAAACATAAGGTTTTGCTCTCCTAAATCGTTTACACCAATGTAAGCACGAACAGCATCAATAGCCAAAGTGTCTTTTAATTTCAAAACAGCTTCTAAGCTTTCAATTGGTATTAGGTAAGCATTTATTTTCTTTTTGATTTCATCATCTTTGGAGTCTCTGTATTTTTTTGCCCAGGTCTCTCCCGTTGATAATTGAATTTCAATTTTTCCTGGAAATTTTTCTTCTGCCATAATTTTCAAATTTGTTTTTGGTTATGATTTTAATAGAGCAATTGTTTTTATTGACAATTGCCACGCTAAACTACTGAATTTTTACTAACAATTTAACAATTGTTCATAAAAAAAAGCCTTACAGAAGGCTTTTAAATTTTATTAAAACGGAACATCACTATCATCATCATCATCATTGAGATTACTACCAAAAGCTTCATTTGGCGACGGCAGATTTTTAGTGATAAACGGATTATCCTCATGATTCATTTTAGAAGGCAAATCATCATAACTTCCAGAAAAATCATCAAGGTTATCAAATTTTCCAAGGTGTCCCAAAAATTTCAAACGAACGTTTTCGATACCACCATTACGGTGTTTCGCGATCATAATCTCTGCCTGACCAGCTGTTGGTGAAGCTTCATCATCATCCCACTCATCAATTTTATAATATTCTGGTCGGTAAAGAAAGGAAACAATATCAGCATCCTGCTCAATAGCTCCAGATTCACGAAGATCCGATAGCAATGGACGTTTACTGGATCCACGTGTTTCAACCGCACGCGACAACTGCGAAAGTGCAATTACCGGAACATTTAACTCTTTTGCCAGGGCTTTTAAGTTTCGGGAAATTGTCGAAATCTCCTGCTCACGGTTTCCTCCTCCTTTAGAATTACCACCAGCTGTCATTAATTGCAAATAATCGACAATTATGATTTTGATACCATGTTGCGAAACCAAACGACGACATTTTGCCCTTAAATCGAAAATAGAAAGTGATGGCGTGTCGTCAATAAACAAAGGAGCCTTTTCTAAGTTCTTCACTTTGGTACTCAACATTGTCCATTCGTGTGGTTCTAATTTACCAGTACGTAATTTCTCTGATGATAATCCTGTTTCTGATGAAATTAACCTCGTGATTAACTGAACAGATGCCATCTCCAGAGAGAACAAAGCTACCGGATGTCCAAAATCAATAGCCATATTTCTGGCCATTGAAAGTACAAAGGCAGTTTTTCCCATCGCCGGCCTTGCTGCAATGATAATTAAATCACTCGGCTGCCATCCTGATGTCAATTTATCTAAATTGGTAAAACCGGTTTCAACACCACTCAAACCTTCTTGTTTAGAAATCTCTTCAATACGTTTCTTCGCCTGCAGAACTAAACTTTGTGCAGTTTCAGAACTACGTTTAATATTTCCTTGAGTTACTTCGTATAATTTTGATTCGGCCTGATCCAACAAATCAAATACATCTGTTGTTTCATCATAAGACGCTTCGATAATTTCAGATGAAATTCTAATTAAACTTCTTTGAATAAATTTCTGAAGAATAATACGAGAGTGAAATTCGATATGTGCCGAAGAGGCAATTTTTTGTGTAAGCTGAATTAAATAAAAATCTCCTCCTGCTAAATCTAATTTTCCATTTTTTTTCAGCTGAGCCGAAACAGTTAACAAGTCAATTGGCTGCGTTTCTGTAAAAAGCTGTACAATTGCTTCAAAAATAAATTTATGGGCATCTTTATAAAAAGCATCGGCCTGTAAAATATCAATTACATCATCTACCCCTTTTTTATCAATCATCATTGCCCCAAGTACAGCCTCTTCTAAATCAAGTACTTGCGGAGGTAATTTTCCTTTTTCTAAATTAATAATTGTGGTTTTATCTACCTTTACAGGGTTTATGTTCTTGAAATTTTCCATATAGCGAAAGTAACAAAATTTAAAAAAAAATTGCTATCTAGTTATAACTATTAATTGTTTATAAATAAGATTTTTTTGTTCATAACCAAAAAAAAATCCGAAACTGTAAGGCTTCGGATTTTAATCAATCTTGTAAGAATTTACTCTTTATACTCGCCCATTTTACTGTATTTGTCCATTCTTTGGGCAATTAAGTCGGCTGTTGATAAGTCTTTCAATTCGTTATATCCTTTGGTAATGTATTCTGCAACCGTTTTAAAAGTAGTTTCGCGGTCATAGTGCGCTCCTCCTAGTGGTTCCGGAATAACATCATCAACTAATTTTTGTCTTTTCATATCAGATGAAGTCAATTTTAAAGCATCTGCAGCACGTTCTTTGTACTCCCAGCTTTTCCATAAAATTGAAGAACAAGATTCTGGAGAAATTACAGAATACCAGGTATTCTCTAACATATAAACTTTATCTCCAACACCAATTCCTAATGCTCCACCAGAAGCACCTTCACCCACAATAATCGTAATAATTGGCACTTGCAAACGAACCATTTCAAAAATGTTTCTCGCGATAGCTTCTCCTTGTCCTCTTTCTTCTGCTTCTAATCCTGGGTATGCACCCGGAGTGTCTACTAAAGTCAAAACCGGAATTCCGAATTTCTCCGCCATTTTCATCAAACGCAAAGCTTTACGGTAACCTTCAGGATTTGCCATTCCAAAATTACGATACTGACGTGTTTTTGTATTAAATCCTTTTTGCTGACCCACGATCATAAACGATTGTCCGTTTACTTTTCCTAGTCCACCCACCATTGCTTTATCATCTTTAAAACCTCTGTCTCCATGAAGTTCTAAGAAAGTATCGCCACAGATTGCTCTAATGTAATCTAAAGTATAAGGTCTGTTTGGATGCCTTGAAAGCTGAACACGTTGCCAAGCCGTAAGGTTTTTATATATTTCTTTCTTTGTTTGCTCTAATTTTTTGTTGATTTCCTTGCAGGTAGGCGTTACATCAACATCAGATTCTTTTCCAATTATAACACACTTTTCCAGCTGTTCTTCAAGTTCTTTGATTGGAAGCTCAAAATCTAAATATTCCATGGATTTTTGAATTTTGTTTGTAAATCGAACCGCAAATATAAAAATATTATATCATTAGCACAGTTAATTGTTAGTAAAGTATCAAATTGTGATTTAAAAATAAGTAAACTATTACACTTCTTTCTTATTTTTATAATGTTTAAAAACGCCGTTTAAGATAACTGTAATTACAATTATCAGGGCTCCAATATAAAATTCTGTACTCATTTTTTCCTTTCCACCCAAAATAAAATAAGCAAGCATAATTCCGTAAACAGGCTCTAAATTAGTCGTTAACATTACAGTATATGGTGTTAATTTCTGCATCACCTTTACCGAAGCAGTAAAAGCATATGCTGTACAAACAGAAGCTAAAATCAACAGCAAAACCCAATTGTTTAAAGACATCGTAAAAAAATCTGCAGTGAATTTTCCTTGTACTAAAAAATAAATAGAAATAAAGAAAACTCCCGCGCCAAATTCATAAAATGTAATTACTGATGGTTCATGATCTGAGATTAATTTTCCGTTCATTAACGTAAATAAGACTCCTAAAATAATAGAGCCCAGTGCATAATACATTCCATTAAGGTATTTAACCTCAACCTGCATAATTAATGCTAAACCTGCAATAATTATTAATCCGAAGAAAACTTCATAGAACAATATTTTTCTTCCGTAAAAAAGTGGCTCTAATAAGGATGCAAAAAAAGCACCTAATGAAAATATAGAAAGTGTTATTGAGACATTAGAAACATGAATTGCCTTGAAAAAGAAAATCCAGTGCAAGGCTATTAGTAATCCAACAAAAATTAACTTGGCAAAAGACTGGGCTGAGATTACAAAAGATTGCTTTTTATACACTATAAAACCAGCAAGAAAAATTCCGGCCAAAAGCATTCTGAACCAGACTAAATTTTCGGCATCAATTGTTATTAAAGCGCCTAAAATGGCAGTAAAACCCCAGATAAAAACAATTAAATGAAGATTTAAATAACTTTTTAAATTATCGTTTCGCATTACGTAATAGGTAAACTGCCAGCATTCCGAAAACAATATTCGGGAACCAAACAGCTAATAAAGGTGAGAATGTAGATTTTTCGGCAAGTGTACCAAAGATTTTATCAAAAAATACAAAAGAAAAAGCAATTGCTATTCCAATCGCAAGGTTAGTTCCCATTCCGCCCCGACGTTTCATTGCTGAAACCGCAACAGCAATAATGGTAAGAATGAACGCAGAAACCGGTACACTATATTTTTTATAAAGAACAACAAGGTAAGTATTAATGTTTCCTGAACCTCTCTTTCTTTCCTTATCAATAAACTTATATAGTTTACCAAGGCTCAAGGTTTCAGCAATATAAACCACGGGAGTTAAATCTTCTAATTCGAACTTGAAAGGAACCGTTTTTTCAGCACTTTTCTCTATAACATCACCCAATTCACCAACGGTTCTTTTGGTATAGTCATACAAAATATAAGTTTTCTTTTTTGGATCCCACTTAATGCGGCTTGCCGTAATTTTATATTTCAGTTTTTCTTTTTCAAAATGTTCTAATGAAAAATTGAAAGCCGTTTTAGATTCTTCCTGAAAACTGTTTACGAAGATAAAATCATTGTCATTAATCTGTCTGTAAACATTGGTATTTTCACCACGCATCAGCTCTTTTCCGTTTCCTTTTAGGTAGGTATATCTAAAATTATTAAAACCTTCACTTGCTGCTGGTACAATAAAAAAACCCATTAAAAGCACAAAAACCGAAACGATTGTAGCTCCAATAATATACGGTCTTAAAAAACGGGTAAATGAAATTCCTGAACTTAATATAGCAATAATCTCTGTATTATTGGCCAATTTCGAAGTAAACCAGATTACCGATAAAAATAAAAATATTGGAAATAAAGAGTTCGCGAAATAAACCGTAAAGTTGTAATAATAGAACGCAATATCCATAAACGGAATCTTGTTTTCCAGCATTTTATTCACCTTTTCAGAAACGTCGATTACAATTCCAATCGGAATAAATAACAGTAACATCACCGAGAAAGTGGCTAAATATCTTTTTAAAATATACTTATCTATTATCGTTAACATAGATTTTTGTTTTTTTTGTTTCAGGTTTCAAGTTTCAAGTTCTCTACGGAACTTGAAACTTGAAACCTGAAACTTGAAACTTTTTATAGTCTTTGATCCATATTTTTAACCATCATTTCTTTCCATGGTCTAAAATCTCCAGCTAAGATATGTTTTCTGGCTTCACGAACCAACCACATATAGAAACCAAGATTATGAATCGTAGCAATTTGCTTTCCTAAATATTCGTTGGCAGCAAATAAGTGACGTAAATAAGCTTTTGTGTACTCAGTATCTACAAAAGTGTGTCCCATTTCATCAATTGGAGAAAAATCAGCTTCCCACTTTTTGTTTTTGATGTTGATGGTTCCGTTTGCTGTAAACAACATTCCATTTCTGGCATTTCGAGTTGGCATCACACAGTCAAACATATCAATACCTAACGCAATATTTTCTAATATATTTATAGGAGTTCCAACTCCCATTAAATAACGAGGTTTGTCTTCTGGCAAAATTTCACAAACAACTTCAGTCATCGCGTACATTTCTTCCGCTGGTTCTCCTACTGATAATCCACCAATAGCATTTCCTTGTTGTCCGGAATTTGCAATATATTCAGCCGATTGACGACGTAAATCTTTGTAAGTACTTCCCTGAACAATCGGAAAAAACGTTTGCTCATAACCATATTTGTAAGGCACTTTATCTAAATGATTAATACAACGATCCAACCAACGGTGTGTCATGTGCATTGAACGTTGTGCATATCTGTAATCGCAAGGATAAGGCGTACACTCATCAAAAGCCATGATAATATCAGCCCCAATTGTACGTTGAATTTCCATTACATTTTCCGGAGTAAAAAAGTGATACGAACCGTCTATATGCGATTTAAACTTCACTCCTTCTTCCTTAATTTTACGATTATTCGAAAGAGAATATACCTGATATCCTCCAGAATCAGTCAAAATATTACGATCCCAGTTCATGAATTTATGCAATCCACCAGCCTTTTCAAGAATTTCAGTCTGCGGACGCAGATATAAATGGTAAGTATTTCCAAGAATAATATCCGGATTAATATCTTCTTTCAATTCACGCTGATGTACTCCTTTTACCGAAGCAACAGTTCCAACAGGCATAAAAATAGGCGTTTCAATTACGCCGTGATCTGTAGTAATACTTCCCGCTCTCGCTTTCGATTGCGGATCTTTTTGTAATAAATCAAACTTCATCTGTTTCTTTTTTCTCCCGATTGTTCGGGACGGCAAAGATAAGCTAATTTCAGGGAAAATTAATTAGATAATTTGTCAATTAGAAAATTAGATAATGATTCTCATCTACTTAAAATTTCAAACAGATAAAACTTAAAACTTCTAACACTGAGCCTCTCACTTTTAACTTCAACGCAAATGTAAAAGTTACAACAAACCTATTATTAATATGTAACAACATTACAGCATGGGTTGCTTAATTTTATTGATACAGAAAACCGAAATTAATATCAATTAAAATATAGAAATCATGATAAATTCACAAGACAGCAATCCAATAAACGAAGACCAGATAAAGGAAGATCAAATTGAAAGGAACCTGGAAAACTTAGATTATCCGGCAAATGAAGACATTTATAATCAGGAAGATAAACTGGAGGACATTGATCCGGAAGATATTTCAGGAGAAAGAATCATCAATCAGGACAATCACGAATGGAAACAAAACAGTGACAAACTCGGAAATGACTTAGATATTCCAGGCTCAGAACTTGATGATGAGCAGGAAGAAGTTGGTTCTGAAGACGAAGAAAACAACTTTTATAGTGAAGGCGATACTAATTAATCTCTATTAGATAATTGGTAAAACGATACTCAAGTCCCTTTTATAGGGACTTTTTTTATTTAATTTTTCAATAAAAAAAGACACATTTATATGATCTCATTTAAGATATCTAAAACATTTACGTCTTTTTTTCAGGATCGATAAAAAAAGCAGCGGAATTTAACAATTCCGGCAAACTAAAGCAAAAAATCATTTGTCAGCCCGCAAAATAAAAATTACTTTTGCTCTAGTTTAACTTTTACATATAAAATGAAGCCTAACACACAACAATTAAGCGATTTAACGATCCAAGTAAGAAGAGATATTCTTCGAATGGTACATGCTGTCAACTCAGGCCACCCAGGTGGTTCATTAGGTTGTACTGAATTTTTGGTAACCTTATACCAAAATATTATGGACCGCAAAGAGGGTTTTGACATGGACGGAATCGGAGAAGATATTTTCTTCCTTTCAAACGGTCATATTTCTCCAGTATTCTATAGCGTTTTAGCACGTAGCGGTTATTTCCCTATTTCAGAATTGGCAACTTTCAGATTATTAAATTCTCGTTTACAAGGGCATCCAACAACTCACGAAGGATTACCTGGAGTTCGTATTGCTTCTGGATCATTAGGACAAGGTTTATCTGTAGCACTTGGAGCAGCTCAGGCTAAAAAATTAAATGGTGATAATCATTTGATATATACTTTACACGGTGATGGTGAATTACAAGAAGGTCAAAACTGGGAAGCGATCATGTATGCTTCTGCTAAAAAAGTAGACAACCTTATTGCAACGATCGACGTTAACGGAAAACAAATTGACGGAACAACAGACGAAGTTTTACCAATGGGAAGCATTCGTGCTAAATTTGAAGCTTTTGACTGGGATGTTATAGAAATTGCTGAAGGAAACAGTATCGATGCAATTCTTGCAGGTTTAACAGATGCAAAATCAAGAACAGGAAAAGGAAAACCAATTTGTATTTTATTACACACTGAAATGGGTAATGGTGTTGACTTTATGATGCACACACATGCATGGCATGGAAAAGCACCAAACAACGATCAGTTGGCAAGTGCTTTAGCTCAAAACTATTCTGCAGATCAAATCGACTATTAAAAAAGCATGCAGTCTCAGTGGCAGTTTTCAGTAAAACCTAGAACCTTAGTCACTTAGAACCTTAGCATCTCAAAAAGACAAAAATGAAAAAATATATAAATACAGGAAGTAAAGATACTCGTTCAGGTTTTGGAGCGGGAATGACTGAATTAGGTCAAAAAAACGAAAACGTTGTGGCATTATGTGCAGATTTAATTGGATCATTAAAATTTGATGATTTCAAGAAAAATCACCCGGAGCGTTTTTTCCAAATCGGAATCGCAGAAGCCAACATGATTGGTATCGCTGCAGGTTTAACAATTGGAGGAAAAATTCCTTTTACAGGAACTTTTGCTAACTTTTCTACAGGAAGAGTTTACGATCAAATTCGTCAATCAGTTGCTTACTCTGATAAAAATGTAAAAATTTGTGCTTCTCACGCAGGTTTAACACTTGGTGAAGACGGAGCAACACATCAAATATTAGAAGACATTGGTTTAATGAAAATGTTGCCAGGAATGACTGTAATCAATACTTGCGATTATAACCAGACTAAAGCAGCTACACTAGCATTAGCAGATCACCATGGTCCGGCTTATTTACGTTTCGGTCGTCCGGTTGTGGCTAACTTCACTCCTGCTGATGAGCCATTCGTAATTGGAAAAGCAATTTTATTAAACGAAGGAACTGATGTTACAATCGTAGCAACAGGACACTTAGTTTGGGAAGCGCTTATTGCTGCTGAAGCTTTAGAAGCAAAAGGAATTTCTGCAGAAGTAATCAATATTCATACTATTAAACCACTTGACGAAGAAGCGATTCTTAAATCATTGGCAAAAACAAAATGTGTGGTAACCGCAGAAGAGCACAATATTTTGGGAGGTCTTGGAGAAAGCATCTCAAGAGTATTGGCATTAAACACTCCGGCTCCACAGGAATTTGTAGCTGTAAACGATAGTTTTGGTGAATCTGGAACTCCAGAGCAATTAATGGAAAAATACAAATTAAACAACCAGGCGATTGTTGAAGCTGTAGAAAGAGTTATCAAAAGAAAATAATTTTTTAGATCTTCTTATGACTAGTCCTAAATAATCGATACAGATTATTAGACAATAATATTTAATTAAACACCTGTAAGAACTTTTTTTACAGGTGTTTTTCTTTTATAAGTTCTCATCTGTATTATGTTTTGTTGGTGCATT
>Ga0247813_10001080_pt1 | contig 21699 bp, 15 predicted proteins | sample UWRJL169409C1_FD_180719 | JGI IMG/M metagenome (GOLD analysis project Ga0247813, IMG submission 180719) | Plant litter microbial communities from Arlington Agricultural Research Station in Wisconsin, United States - UWRJ-L169-409C-1 | ecosystem: Environmental > Terrestrial > Plant litter >...
CCATACCTGCGAAAACGGTGATCATTTTATCAGGATGTTTTTCGTTAGCAGCAGCTAATCTTGCTGCCGGTCTCGCATTTGCTGCTGCACAACCGCAAACAGAATTTACAACTACAAAAACAGTTCCTTCACTAGTAAGTGCGCTATCAACGTCTTCTGCTGTTTTCATTTCCTCAAAACCAACTTTCGTTAGTTCCGCGCGCATAGGTTCTACTAAATATTCTGGATACATATATTCAAGCTTTAATATTATTATTCGATTTTGTATTACAAAGGTACAGCGCCACAGAGTAGCATCAAAGTATTTTGAGGAGAAGCATTGTTTTTTACCTTTAAATTACTTTGGGGAAAAGGGTATCTGAAGTAAAAGATTTGAGAGACAACTTAATGCAGCAAAATATTTTAACCAATCCCGCAAGAATCGGTATTACCTTGGTCAGCATTAAGATTTTACTCCCAATACATGGATATTTTCTATTTGCAAACATTGGGTCCATATCAAGTATGGAATTGTTGAAATAAATCATACATAAGGTTATAATTCAATATAAAAGATTCCAAAATATATTCAATAGCAAATTTATTATTGTAAGTTGAATACATTTATCTTTCCCATCTGGGTTTCCCAGTTCCTGCTGATGCAGTAGAAATCACTATTTTGAACGGACTGGTTACCACGATTAATCTTCCTGATGACTTAAAGCAAGGATTAAGTCATTACTATACTGAAGTGAAAAGAATAAATGAAGTAGCACAAATCCTGTTAAAGCATGATAAGATGTTTGTGATCTTCGACGAATTATTCAGAGGCACCAACGTGAATGACGCTTTTGATGCATCTTCTCTAATTATCTCTGAATTAACAACTGTAAAAAACTCATTTTATATTATATCTACACATATTATCGAACTTGCAGAAGTCCTTAGAAAATTTGACAATGTAGCATTTCAGTATCTGGATACTTACTTTGAAAATAAAAAACCAGTTTTCACCTATCAGCTAAGAAAAGGTATATCTAAAGAAACACTAGGTATGTATATTATTCAGAACGAAGGGATCGTAGACATTTTACAGCAGGCATCTAATAATTCTATTTCTAAGGAGTAAGAGGGGGAATGCGACTACTAAAATTTGTTTTACTTATCATAGCAGGATGTAAAAACACGAAAGTAACAGTTGAAAGCATTGCACCTAAATTTGATCTTCTGGTTCACTAACGCTATCAATGCGGTAACTCATGGGTCATATTAAGGATAACAATATTCCTTCTTTGAATTTGGCTAAACTATTGCGTAATTTTGCAAAAGAAAACGGATAGATCCATAAAACCGGGTCGGCTAAAAATTCGTAATAGTTATTAAACAACTTAATAAACAACAATATGTCATCAGTAGAGACTACTTATATCCCTTACAAAGTAAAGGACATTTCACTGGCAGAATGGGGCCGTAAAGAAATTGGATTAGCAGAAGCAGAAATGCCAGGCTTAATGTCTTTACGTGAGGAATTTGGTCCGTCAAAACCTTTAAAAGGTGCGCGCATCGCAGGTTGCCTGCACATGACCATCCAGACTGCAGTTTTAATTGAAACTTTAGTTGAACTTGGTGCAGAAGTGACCTGGTCATCATGCAATATTTTCTCTACACAGGATCACGCTGCTGCTGCTATTGCCGCTGCAGGTATCCAGGTTTATGCCTGGAAAGGTCTTAATGAAGAAGAATTTGACTGGTGTATCGAGCAAACTTTACATTTCGGCCCGGAACAACAGCCATTAAATATGATCTTAGACGATGGCGGTGATTTAACCAACATGGTTTTTGACAGGTTCCCTGAATTGATCGCTGCGATCAAAGGTTTATCTGAAGAAACTACTACAGGCGTTCACCGTCTGTATGAGCGTATGAAAAACGGAACATTACACTTGCCGGCTATCAACGTTAACGATTCAGTAACCAAATCTAAATTTGACAATAAATACGGATGCCGTGAGTCCTTAGTAGATGCGATCCGTCGTGCTACTGATGTAATGATGGCTGGTAAAGTAGCAGTTGTTGCAGGTTACGGTGATGTAGGTAAGGGTTCTGCGGAATCATTGAGCTCACAAGGCGTGCGTGTAATCGTTTCTGAAATTGACCCGATCTGTGCATTACAAGCTGCAATGGAAGGTTATGAAGTTAAAAAATTCGCTAACGCTGTTAAAGAAGCTGATATCGTAGTAACTACTACAGGTAACTGTGACATCGTGCGTGCGGAACACTTCAAAACAATGAAAGACAAAGTTATCGTATGTAACATCGGTCACTTTGATAATGAAATTGATGTTGCCTGGTTAAACACTAACTACGGACATACTAAAGTTGAGATCAAACCACAGGTTGATAAATATACTATTGACGGTAAAGATGTGATCTTATTAGCTGAAGGACGTTTGGTGAACTTAGGTTGTGCAACTGGCCACCCAAGTTTTGTAATGTCTGCATCTTTCACTAACCAGACTTTAGCACAATTAGAGTTATGGATGAACCCTGGTAAATATGAGAACAAAGTTTACGTTCTTCCTAAATACCTGGATGAAAAAGTAGCACGCTTACACTTAGCTAAAATCGGTGTGGAATTAGATGAATTAGATGCTCACCAGGCTGACTATATCGGTGTACCGGTAGAAGGTCCGTTTAAAGGCGAAGCTTACAGATACTAATCTGTTATTCATATTGAAAAAGGGGGATGCGCTGTTAAGCTGCATCCCCCTTTTTCGTTTCCAGAGCAAACCAGCAATTGAGGGTTTTCCTGTTTTACTAGTTCTATACAACCGCTATCCTATTTAATCCAATCCATCTATAATCAGGTATAGCATCACACTTTCTGAAGACATTAATTACACCTGTTAAGAACCTGTTTACAATAAGATTATACCCGTTCATTTTTTATGAATTATCTTTGCATATGGCAAATCTATCAGTAAATATCAATAAAATAGCCACGTTACGCAACAGTCGCGGGGGAAACAACCCTAACCTGGTAAAAGTAGCGCTTGATTGCGAACGTTTCGGTGCGGAAGGCATAACAGTACATCCACGTCCGGATGAGCGGCATATCCGTTACCAGGATGTGTTCGATCTGAAAGCAGCGATTGCTAGAGAATTTAACATTGAAGGAAACTGCAGAGAGCAGAAATTTGTGGATCTGGTTTTGGTGAACAAACCTGCGCAGGTAACATTGGTTCCGGATATTGAGGGACAAATCACATCCAATCACGGCTGGGATACAATAAAACACCAGGTATATCTGAAAGAGATGGTGAGCCTTTTCCAGAAAGAAGGCATCAGAGTTTCAATTTTTGTTGACCCGGTAAGGGAAATGATCGAAGCAGCCCAGACTACTGGTACAGACCGTATTGAGTTGTATACTGAATCCTATGCAGCCAACTTTCCGAAAGACCCGGTAAAAGCGATTACCCCGTACACACAGGCGGCACATACTGCGAATAAACTTGGATTAGGCATCAACGCAGGCCATGATCTGGATCTGCACAACCTGAAATATTTTGCAGACAATATCCCTAATCTACTGGAAGTCTCGATCGGACACGCACTGATCAGCGACGCCCTGTACTTAGGTTTGGAGAATACAATTCAAATGTATCTGCGACAGCTTGCAGATTAAGTTCTGCCCGACGTTATTGCATTAGAATAGAACTGAAAAATTAGTACCTTTGCGAAAATTTATTGCTACACTTCATGAGCTTAAACATCCATTACAAAGAAGACTTCAAAGACCGTCACATTGCTCCTAATACAGAGGATACTGACGCTATGTTAAGCACCCTTGGTCTGGGTTCTGTTGCTGAGCTGATCGAACAAACTGTTCCTCAGAAAATCAGGTTAAAACAGCCGTTAAATTTACCGGCAGCAAAGTCTGAAAAAGAATACTTGGAGAGCCTTAAACAAACGGCTTCCCTGAACAAGGTTTTCACGTCTTATATCGGACAAGGATATTATGACACCATTACCCCGGGAGTAATTTTGAGGAATGTAATGGAAAATCCGGGATGGTACACACAATATACGCCATACCAGGCTGAAATTGCGCAAGGCCGTTTACAAGCGCTGCTTAATTTCCAGACTATGGTTATTGACCTGACGGGCATGGAGATTGCTAACGCTTCCTTGCTGGACGAAGGTACAGCTGCTGCTGAAGCGATGTTTATGCAATACAGCTTACGCAAAAACCAGGCTACAAAGTATTTCGTTTCCGAATTGCTTTTCCCGCAGACTATAGATATCTTAAAAACACGTGCAAATCCTTTTGGTATAGAACTGGTAATTGGTGACCACCAATCATTTGAAGTTACTGAAGAATTCTTTGGTGCGATTGTTCAGTATCCTGCCGGAAATGGTGAAGTGTTTAACTATCGAGGTTTTGCAGAACAGGCACATGCAAAAAATGTAAAACTGACTGTTGTTGCAGATTTATTAAGCTTAACGTTATTAACGCCTCCGGGAGAATGGGGTGCCGATGTAGTTGTTGGAACAACCCAGCGTTTTGGTGTACCAATGGGCGCAGGCGGACCGCATGCTGCATTTTTTGCTACAAAAGATGAATACAAACGTTCTATCCCCGGAAGGATTATCGGGGTAACGATCGACAGCCATAATAACTACGCTTTGCGCATGGCGTTGCAGACAAGGGAGCAGCATATCCGCAGGGACAAAGCAACATCGAATATCTGTACGGCACAAGCATTATTAGCTATCATGGCTGGTTTTTATGCGGTATATCACGGCCCGAAAGGACTTAAACTGATCGCAGAGAGAACGCATGGTTTGAGTATCGCTTTATCGCAATCACTGGAACAAATCGGTTACAAGCAATTGAACAATGCTTATTTCGATACCATCCAGGTAGAATTAGGTAACCTGAAAGACTCTATCCACAAAGAATGTATAGATAACGAGATTAACCTCAATTATATCGGTACTATCGCAACGATCGCTTTGGATGAAACTACTTCAATCGAAGATATCAAGTTGCTGAATAAAATATTTTCCAAGGTAAAAGGAATAGCTGCAGACAGTGTAGAACTGGCTGAAGAAAACAATATCCAGACGGTAATCCCTGCAGAACTGCAACGTACCTCTGCTTACCTTACACACCCGATATTTAACTCGCACCACTCTGAACATGAAATGCTGCGCTATATCAAATCTCTCGAAGCAAAAGACCTTTCTCTTTGCCATTCCATGATTGCTTTAGGTTCATGCACAATGAAACTGAACGCAACTACAGAGATGATCCCGGTTACCTGGGCAGAGTTTAGCAAAGTCCACCCGTTTGCCCCGGCAGATCAGGTTTCTGGCTATTACACTGTTTTCAATGAACTGGACAGATGGTTAAGTGAAATCACAGGTTTTGCAGCGATGAGCTTGCAGCCAAATGCTGGTGCTCAGGGTGAATACGCTGGTTTGATGGTAATCAGGGCTTATCACCAGGACAGAGGTGATTTCCACCGTAATATTGCATTGATCCCTTCTTCTGCACATGGTACAAATCCTGCTTCTGCAGCAATGGCAGGTATGAAGATTGTTATTGTAAAATGTGATGAACTGGGTAATATCGATGTGGCTGACCTGAAAGCTAAAGCTGAACAGCATTCCGCTAATCTTTCTTGTTTCATGGTAACTTACCCTTCTACACATGGTGTATTCGAAGAAAGTATCATTGAAATCTGCGAGGTGATCCACTCACATGGCGGACAGGTATATATGGATGGTGCGAATATGAATGCACAGGTTGGCCTGACTAGTCCTGCAAACATTGGTGCTGACGTATGTCACTTAAATTTACATAAAACTTTCTGTATCCCTCATGGTGGTGGCGGACCAGGTATGGGCCCTATCGGTGTTGCTGCACATTTAGTGAAGTATCTACCAGGACATGCCGTGGTAGACATTAACCATGAAAAATCTATCCATGCAGTATCATCTGCTCCATGGGGTTCTGCTTCAATTCTGATCATCTCTCATGCTTATATTGCAATGATGGGCGGCGAAGGATTGAAACAGGCAACAGAATACGCAATTTTAAATGCGAACTACATGAAAGCTCGTTTAGAGCAGCACTATCCCGTTCTTTATTCAGGAACTAAAGGCCGTTGCGCTCATGAGATGATTTTAGACTGCCGTGAATTCAAGAACTACGGAATTGAAGTGGTTGATATTGCGAAAAGATTAATGGATTATGGTTTCCATGCACCAACAGTATCATTCCCTGTTGCAGGAACCTTAATGGTTGAACCAACGGAAAGTGAACCTAAACATGAGCTTGACCGTTTCTGTGATGCTTTAATTGCAATTAGACATGAAATTACTGCAGTAGAAAATGGGTCATTGGATAAAACTGATAACCCGTTAAAAAATGCACCTCATACTGCTGCTACGGTAACAGGTGATGAGTGGGCACATAGTTACAGCAGAAAAACTGCAGCTTTCCCGTTACCTTACGTTGCCGAGCATAAATTCTGGCCAGCAGTTGGTAGGGTAAATGATTCATTTGGAGACAGATCACTTATTTGTGCCTGCCCTCCTATCGAAAGTTATATGGAAGAAGAAGCTATAGCTTTATAAACGGTATATTTTTATTTCGTAAAACCTGATGAGCCTGTATCTCCAGACAGAGATACGCTCATCAGGTTTTTTTTGTATAAAGTGATAGCATTAGCCATATTGCCCTCAAACCGGATAAAAACAAACCGAAGGCCAGATACGGCACCAAATTCAAGTCAGCTGTCCTTTTCAGGATATTCATAGTGAATTTATCGATGTTGATTTACGCTTAATGTTATGCTGGTAACAAAAGATAGTATTAATTTCAATAAAAAGAGAGCGATTACAAGTAGTGGCTCTCTTTTTGTAAAATAAAAAAGATAGAAATATTCACTTTACACTTCTATTTTATATCTTTATTTGTAATCACTATAATCTTCTTAAACTTGATACCCAATGAGCGCTAAAATTAATCTACTTGTAATTGACGATGACGATATCAATATCTTCATCATTAAAAAGATTGTAGAAAAAACCGGATATGAAGCGCAAATGGTAGCAAAAACAAATGGCCAGCTGGCAATTGACTACCTTAAAGAACTGATAAACACCAAACAGCCTTTCCCTCACCTGATCCTGATTGACATCAATATGCCGGTTCTTAATGGCTGGGAATTTTTAGAATCTTACGAAAAACTGGGTATTACTGAAAACGTGGATATGTACATGCTTTCTTCTTCTGTGTATGAAAACGACATTGAAAAGGCAAAAACCTACAAAACAGTTAAAGGGTTTATTTCAAAACCCCTTTCTATTGAGCGACTGATTGAACTTTTTGAAGGAAAAGATATACAACCTATACAATCTTAAACTGACCTTCGGTGCCCAGGGTGATAAACCCTGTGGACCTCGACTTTCCGTGATAGAAAAGACAGTTCCAGTTTTCTTCGACAGCTTGTTTACCAAATTCTTCTCTCAATTCCATCGCTTTCCGCCCGTCATAATCATATTTGGCAATAAATTTCCTTAACAGTTCCTCCGGATCAGGTAAAACATCGCCTCCAAAGAAAACTTTTTCATCTCCATCATCAAGCAACCAGGCCTGGTGATAAGGTGTATGTGCACCCGTGAGGATATGCTTGATTTCGGGTGTAAAATCTCCTGTTTCATCAACGAAAACAAGTTGTGCATTACGCTGCAAGAAATCAAAAATTTCTGTACGGTAGGAAGATGAGCTGTTTGTAAATGCACCTTCCCATTCTCCACGCTGTATGACATAAGTAGCGTTGGGAAAACTCAACTCCATTCCGTTATTTTCTTTATGGACCATCCCGCCTGCATGGTCAAAATGCAGGTGCGACATCAGGACGTAATCCACATCATCAGGATCAAATCCTGCTTTTTTTATATTTTCATGGAGGATAAGTTCACCTTTATCATTGCTATACCCAAGTCCGGTATCGAGGAGCAGTAGTTTTCCTCCCAATTTTACCAGGAATGGCTGTACGTTGATAAACAAAGATCCTGGCCTGTCTTTAGGACTATCTTTCAGGGGATTAAAAGGAACAAATTTTTTGTCGGCAGCTACAGAATAAGAACCTTCATTTAAAGTGAAAACTTGCAATGGCGTAGGTATTAGTCAAAAGAATAATTAATGATATATTTACAGATTGATTGCAAAGATAGGGAACAAGGATGAATAAGCCTGCCTCCTGATCAATTAAAGACGAATAAATAAGTGATGGGACCAGCGTTAAAGCATGTTCCTTCGCCCTTAAAAGCAAGAAGTCAGAATGGAAAAAAGATGGGTGCAGGCGCTAGAAGTCAACAAAGAGATAACCAGTTTGCTTGCACAACAATTAAATATAGATACCACTTTAGCACAAATATTAGTACAGCGGGGAATCACCTCTTTTGATGAGGCGAAAAATTTTTTTCGTCCGCAGTTAACCCAATTACACGATCCTTTTTTGATGAAGGATATGGATAAGGCGATAGCCAGGATTGATACCGCACTGGAAAAAGGGGAACTCCTTTTAATTTATTGCGACTATGACGTAGATGGCACCACCTCCGTTGCGCTGGCTTACAGCTTTTTTAGGCAGCTCACCAGCAATATCGAATATTATATCCCCGACCGTCATAAAGAAGGTTACGGGATTTCTACTGCGGGAATTGATTACGCCAAATCTAAAGGGATCACATTGATTATTGCACTGGATTGTGGCATCAAATCCAATGATAAAGTTAGTTATGCGACTTCATTGGGGATAGATTTTATTATATGCGACCATCACCTTCCCGGAGATGAACTACCTGCTGCAGTAGCTATTTTGGACCCTAAAAGGGCAGATTGCGCCTATCCGTTCAAAGAATTGGCGGGTTGCGGAATTGGCTTCAAACTGGCACAGGCCTACTGTCAAGTACATGGGTTACCAGAGGAGCGTTACCAGCAGTATATCGATATGGTGATGGTTTCTATTGCAGCGGATATTGTTCCAATAGTAGACGAAAACAGGGCATTGGCCTATTATGGCCTTATCAAATTAAATTCTCAGCCATGTGTGGGTTTGAAAGCTTTGATGGACAGCTGTGGTAAAAACAAAGACTATACGATAACTGATGTGGTTTTTACTTTAGCACCCAGGATAAATGCTGCCGGGCGTATGGACCATGGTAACCAGGCGGTAAAAATGCTGCTGTGCACAGAAAATGACCTTGCGAAGGAACAGAGTTTATTTATCAATATCCAGAATACAGATAGAAAAACCTCCGATCAGAACATCACAGCAGAAGCGCTGGCCCTGATTGATGAATCTGAAATTCTGATCAACAAAAAAACCACGGTTGTCTATAATGAAAACTGGAATAAAGGCGTTATTGGTATTGTAGCGTCGCGCCTCACTGAAAAGTACTATCGGCCTACTATTGTACTGACCGAGTCTAACGGTTTCCTTACCGGTTCTGCAAGGTCGGTGCCTGGTTATGACCTGTATGAAGCACTACTGGGCTGTGCCGATTTACTGGAACAGTTCGGCGGACATAAATTTGCGGCGGGACTGACCATGAAAAAAGAAAACCTTGATGCTTTTTGTGACCAGTTTGAAAATATTGTTTCGTCGACAATAACGGACGACCTCCTTTGCCCGGAAATTTTAATAGACAGCGAAATCACATTGGACCAGATAGATGGAAAGTTTCAGCGCATTGTTGCGCAAATGTCACCATTTGGGCCGATGAACCCTGCACCGGTATTTGTAAGCCGGGAAGTTGTGTATGTTGGCCGCCCTTATATTGTGGGCACAAAACATTTAAAGTTGAGTATTAAACAACAAAATTCAGCTATTTTTGAGACCATTGGATTTGGATTGGCAGAATATGAAAATCTTTTACAACCTAATGTTCCTTTTTCTGTTTGTTATACGGTAGAAGAAAACGTCTGGAAAGATCAAAAACGGTTACAGTTAAATATTAAAGCGATAAAAATCCACAATTAATCAAATCAGATGATATTAAGAGCTGACAATCTCATAAAAAAATATAAGCAGCGTACCGTAGTAAATGACGTTTCGTTTAGTGTAAGCCAGGGAGAAATCGTAGGACTACTCGGACCAAACGGAGCAGGAAAAACGACTTCCTTTTATATGATTGTAGGCCTGATCAAACCAAATGAAGGTACGATCTACCTGGATGATGAGGACATTACCAAAGATGCGATGTACCGCAGGGCGCAGAAAGGGATTGGATACTTAGCACAGGAAGCTTCTGTTTTCAGGAAACTGTCTGTTGAAGATAATATCCTTGCTATTTTGGAGATGACAGACATGACCAAAGATGAACGGCATGAAAAACTCGAAGAACTGATTGATGAGTTTAGCTTGCATAAGGTAAGACGTAACCGTGGTGACTTATTATCTGGCGGGGAACGACGCCGGACAGAAATTGCAAGAGCACTTGCGGCCAGTCCTAATTTTATTTTACTGGATGAACCTTTCGCAGGAGTTGACCCGATTGCTGTAGAGGAAATTCAAACAATTGTTGCTAAATTAAGGAACAAAAATATCGGCATACTGATTACTGACCACAATGTTCAGGAAACGCTTTCGATTACCGACAGGGCATATTTGCTTTTTGAAGGTAAAATACTGGAATCAGGAACGCCGGAAGTACTTGCTGCTAACGAAATGGTAAGAAAAGTATACCTGGGTTCGAACTTCGTGCTCCGCAAAAAAAACTTATAATTCATTACTAACCAAATATGGCAATTGTAAATTCTATTTTTACCTGGTATATGAAAAAGCGTGTCCACCAGATAGAGCTTTTCATGAAATATCCGGTAGATGTGCAGGAAGAATGGTTTCACAACCTGATTCTAAGCGCAGAGAACACAGAATGGGGGAAGAAATATGATTATAAATCTATAGAAACCCTTAAGCAATTTAAAGATCGTGTTCCGCTGCAGAACTACGATTCACTTAAGCCATATATTGAAAGGATGCTGCAGGGCGAACAGAATATCCTGTGGCCTTCAGAAATTAAATGGTTTGCCAAATCATCCGGCACTACCAGCGACAGAAGCAAGTTCATTCCTGTTTCTCCGGAAGCTTTGGAAGAATGTCATTATAAAGGTGGCAAGGATATGATTTCCATATTCTGCAATAATAAACCCCATAACCAGATCCTTACAGGTAAAGCACTTGTACTGGGCGGCAGTCACCAGATTAACCAGCTTAGCGAGGATTCTTATTACGGGGACCTTTCCGCTGTACTAATCAAAAATCTGCCGATGTGGGCTGAATATTACCGTACGCCTGATATCTCTATTGCACTGATGAACGATTATGAGCAAAAGATGGAGAAAATGGCGGAGGCTACCATAAGGGAGAATGTAACTAACATTTCCGGTGTACCTACCTGGACAATTGTACTGGCCAAAAAGATCCTGGAGATTACCGGTAAAAACAATTTGCTTGAAGTATGGCCAAATCTTGAGCTTTACTTTCATGGGGCAGTGAATTTCACGCCTTACAGAGAACAGTTTAATGAACTGATACCTGGCGACCAAATGTATTATCTGGAAACTTATAATGCTTCTGAAGGGTTCTTTGGTATCCAGGACCAGGTTAAATCTGAAGAAATGCTGCTGATGCTGGACTATGGTATTTATTACGAATTTTTACCATTGGAACAGCTTTGTAATGATAACCCGGTAACACTTTCGCTAGGAGAAGTAGAGCTTCATAAAAATTATGCGATCATTATATCCACCAATGCAGGCCTGTGGCGATATGTAATTGGGGATACAGTACAGTTTACCTCTCTGTCACCATTCAGGATTAAGATTACTGGCCGTACCAAACATTTTATCAATGCTTTTGGTGAAGAAGTAATTATTGATAATGCCGAACAGGCAATTAGTAAAGCATGTAAGGCAACTGGCGCTGCTTTTAAAGATTATACAGCCTGTCCTATCTATTTTAAAGGTAATGAGGCTGGCGGACATGAATGGATTATTGAATTTGACCAGCAACCGGATGATTTTGAAAAGTTTATTGATGTGCTGGATCAGACACTAAGGGATATTAATTCGGATTATGATGCCAAACGTTTTAACGATATGGCTTTGTGCCGTCCGACGGTACATAATGCGCCACATAATACTTTTTACAACTGGCTGAAATCAAAAGGGAAATTAGGCGGTCAGCATAAAGTACCGCGCCTCGCAAATGAACGTAAATATGTTGACGAGATTCTTCCGATGATAGTGTATAAAAAAGAGGCCATTTAGAATAGGCCTCTCAAATTACTACATCGCTCCTTAGACTTGGGAGATAAGGAACTTAATGAAACCGAAACAAAACTTTATTAGATTCATAATGTAATTGACTAGATAGGCGTTAGTTAATAATACTTGCGGTGCAACTGTCTTTTTAACCAGAAGGCACTGTAAAAACACAAATCAGCAACAATCAATCCAAATAATTGTTTAATGAATTAAAAATATATTTAAACAATCTATTCATTATAAATAATCTGATTTGCACTTACTGTAACGCGCTTTAAAAGAGCCGATAACACAAGAAACACTTAAACACAGACAGATGGCTGCTAATGAAATACTTGTTCATTTAACCCCGGAAAATGAAGCCTCCAGATTAAATGCACTTTATCAATATGAAATTCTGGACACTACTGCAGAAGCTGGGTTTGACAACATTGCTCTGCTTGCATCAGCATTATTCGATAGCCCGGAGGCACACATCTGTTTTGTAGACGAACATGATGTATTCTATAAAGCCAGTACCGGCACCAGTAAGACGGGCAGGACTCCAAGAGCTAACAGCCTTTGTGCACATAGTATCCTAAGTACGGAAATAACCACATTTTGTGAGAGGCAAAAAATCTCAGATGACATCGCATTTTATGTGGCCGCACCAATTATTAATAAAGATGGATTTGCTTTGGGTACCCTTGCTGTATCAGATCATAAACCTCATCAGGAAGCTACCGGACAGCAGTTAAATATGCTGGGAATGCTGGCCAGTCTCATAGTGGAAAAGCTGGAAACACGATTAGCTGATAAAAAAATAGCGTTAACCTACAATGAGCGACTGCGCACGCTGGCGCATGATATCAAAAATCCGGTGACTTCCATTTCTTTATATGCTCAACTATTGGGCAGCAAGGAGATGAACAAAGAAAAAGTATTTTCTATGGCAGAGCGGATTGATAACAGCATAAAACGTATCGAAGAAAAACTAAATAACCTGTTTATTTAGGCAATATCAAATTGGCTAAATAAACAGGCGCAGAATTTTAAACCTCGGCCAGGTATTTATGTACAAAACTAATTGCCATCGAACCTTCGCCTACTGCGGACGCTACCCTGTTCATCGCACCTGCACGTACATCGCCCGCAGCAAAAATACCGGCACAGCTGGTTTCCAATAAAAACGGGTCACGTTTAAGTTTCCAGGTTTTATTGAATTTTTCATAATCCCGGAGTTCCCTCCCTGTCTCAATAAATTCTTTATTGTTTTTAATGATATCGAGTTTAATCCAATCCGTATACGGCTTGGCGCCGATAAAAATATACAAGGCGCATGCCTTAACAGTTTTTGTTTCTTTTGTCTGCACATTAAACAGCTTCAGCTCATCCAGGCAATGGTCGCCTATAGCTTCAGAGACTTCTGTATGCGGCAGGATATGAATATTTGGTGTATGACCAATCTGATCTATCAAATAAGAAGACATCGTAGCCGACAAGCTGTCTTTACGGATAACAATGCTGACATTAGCTGCAAATTTGGAGAGGTACATGGCCGACTGTCCGGCAGAATTTCCCCCGCCAACAATATAAACATCCTGATCCTTACAAGCCGCAGCCTCGGTAGTTGAAGCGCCGTAATAAATTCCTGCACCAGTAAAATCTTCAACGCCCTTCACTTCCAGCTTCCGGTAATCCACCCCTGTAGTAATGACTACTGAACGGCAAAGGATCTCTGGTCCATCTTCCAGTATAATAGTTTTATACCCATCTTTTTGTTTGATATCACTAACCGATTGCGGTGAAATAAATACAGCACCTAAACGTGATGCCTGACTCATCCCTCTCCTGGTGAGGTCTGCCCCGCTCAATCCCGTAGGGAAACCGAGGTAATTTTCAATTCTCGAACTTGTACCGGCTTGTCCGCCTGGTGCCTTACGTTCAATCAGTAATGTTTTTAACCCTTCAGAAGCACCGTAAACTGCTGCAGCTAATCCTGCAGGCCCGGCGCCAATAATTACTACATCATAAACATCATGTATTATTTCCGGGTTTTTACCGATCTTAGAGGCTATTTCTTTAATAGAAGGTTTTGTTAAAAAAGTCCCGTCTTCAAAAAATACCAGCGGCAGGCTCTCCTCCGCCAGTTCATTGATCTTAAGCAGGTTTGCCGCATCCGGATCTTTCTGTACATCCATCCAGCGGTAAGGGACAAGATTACTTGCCAGATAATCCTTTACCAGGTGCGAAAGCGGTGAGAACTGGTAACCTACCAGCTTTATTCCCTTAAATTCCGGAATGTAATCCCCTTGCCAGTCGCCCAGCAAGTCGCTGATTACCGGATATAGTTTTTCTTCTGGCGGGTCCCATGGTTTAATCAGGTAATAATCCAGCTTTACATCATTGATCGCTTTAATTGCAGCGGCAGTATCAGAATAGGCCGTCAGCAATACCCTTTTAGCTTCCGGAAATATTTTAATCGCCTTTTCTAAAAACTCGACTCCTTCCATTTCCGGCATACGCTGGTCGCATAAGAAGAGGGCAACCACATCCGAGCTATTTTTAAGGTCAATCAAACTATCCAGCGCTTCCTGCGCAGAAGTTGTGCTTAAAATCTTATATTCCTTACCATATTTTGTTTTCAGGTCACGGCTGATCGCACGTAAAACCTGGGGATCATCGTCCAATGCAAAAATTACAGGGAGGTTCATATCAATCTATTATAAACGAGTTAAATATTATTTAAAATGGATTTTTAATTATCAATTGGAAAACAGACAGTAAATTCGGTACAGCCGGGTACAGACTTGACTTTTACGCTTCCATTGTGCTGGCTGATAATACGCTGTACCACTTCCAGTCCCATTCCAGTCCCCTTGCCCATCGCTTTAGTAGTAAAAAACGGATCAAAGATACTGTATATTGTATCTTCAGGTATACCTGGTCCATCATCAGTTATCGTTACTCGCACAAACTCACCGTCACGTTCAGTTTTAATAGTAAGCACCCCCTTTTTGTTAATCTCCATTGCATCCACAGCGTTATCGATCAAGTTGGTCCACACCTGGTTCAGCTCACCGATCAATGCTTTTACAGGGGGCAGGCTCTCATCATAATGTTCGATTACGCTGATATTTCCTTTCCTGATTTTATAACCCAGCATAGTCAGCGTATTTCTGATACCAATATGAATATCCGCAAATTCCTTCACCTGCGCACGGTCCATATGTGTAAAAGTCTTGATAGAACTTACCAGGTCCGCAATGCGTTTGGACGACTGCTGTATATCTTCAACCATCCGTTCAGTAACGAGCAGATTGCTTAACCAGTTGAAAACCGGGGATACACTTTCTGCAGGGATAGAATCTGAAAATGCTTCCAGATCAGTAATGCTAAAATTAAAATCGACGAAGCTTTCCGCAATCACATACCCGTTTTCGATATCATGGTCACTAAACCAGTCTGCGATCTCATCTTCCAGTACCGTACGCTGTTTTAAAGTGAGCTGTGTCCGTCCGGTCTCTGCAAGCAAGCCGAATAACCTGTTAATCAGCACATTTATTTGCTCTTCATCAATATTGATCAGGGCCATCTCTTTAAACATCTTTGGCTCCAGCCTCAAATGTTTCTTCAGGGAATCGGAATCACGTACAATTGCGGAAGCCGGATTATTTAACTCATGGGCCAGTCCGGCGGATAGCTTACCCAATGCCATCATCTTTTCATTTTGTTGCTGCTGCGCTGTAAAGTTCCTTACCCGGTTACTCATTACATGCACCAGTGCCTGAGTAAGCTCAAAATGATCTTTTATCATCTCCTGTACCCTTTCCGTTGGAAAACTCATCAACTGAAGTTCACCAACAGCTGACGCAGCACCGATAGCGATCTTTCCACGTGAATAGGGCAAATAACCGGTTACTTCCCCTGCGTGAAAAATAACAAATTCCCGTTTTGTCCCATTTTGCATGAAATAAAACTGGATTCCACCTGCAACTACCACATGCGGCCCCGTAATAGGGTCACCTGCCGCAAACAGGAGTTCACCATCAGGAATTATCCGGTCCACAGAATTATCCATAAACCACTGTAGTTGTGCATCGGGGACATTACTAAAGACATCCAAAGATTTTAACCAGGATAGAGAAACAGTTTGCATTTCATAAAATTAGTCAAAAAACTTTATTCAGCAGCACAGCAACAGCGGGCTTAATTCGATTAGTTATGTTCTGCTGGTGACATGGGACTTAACAAAACAGGCCCGTAAAAAATTACGGACCTGTTACCTGTTAAAAATAATATAAGATCAATTACGGTAATTCCGCATATACAAGCTGGGAGACATGCCTGTTATTGATTTGAATACCCTGTTAAAATTGGTAATATTCGTGAACCCACAATTCAACGCTGCATTGGCGACACTTTCATAACAGCCAGAATTCAGCATTTTACTTACCTCATTTACACGAACCTTGTTCAGGTACGCAATAAACGTAACACCCGTATGTTTTTTGAAGTGCCTGCAAAATGCTGGTGCAGTCATATATGCCTTGGAGGCGATAGAATCCAATGTAATATCTTCACTAAAATGTTTTGAAATATAAGAATAGATAGAGCCCATACGCTGTACATCATAATCAGCGTGTACACTGCGTTCCTGTTTGGACGAAAGCGGACTTAAGTTTTTCAAAGTGTATAACGACTTTAAAAGTTCAAAGAATTGCAGCAGTTGTTCCAGATGGCTCGTGTACTTAATACTCAACATCCTGCCTGATACATCATCAAAGGAATGTGGAGGGATCCGGAATCCACTGTAATTATCAGTAAAAAATGAATGCACATCATTTAGTTCAGGCAAATTGAACAAAGTAGACAGTTTACCCTTCGGATTGAAAAATATAGTTAACGCATGCACTTGTTCTTTATTCTTTTCATGGAAATAAGACGGGGCACTTTTAAATACATGAGGAATATTCGCACCAATTACATAAACCTCATTCGCACTGAAATTATGGACTTTATCACCCACCATCAGCGTACCTTCGCCTTTTTGTATCAATGTGATCTGGATCTCCCCGTGCCGGTGCAGGTGCGGATAGAAATAAGGAAGGATTTCTTCCTGTACAATGAGTGTATTATCATCTGATGCGAGTATGTTAAAAGGTAATACTTTCATATATCAATAATTTTGAATACAGTTAATAGAATAATAAGTTCATTACAAGGTATCCCACCATACACGATCTGTTAATCTGGCTGAATGCTGTGGCTGAGGATTGGTATTGATTTCAGTTTGCGGATACAGCAGCCGTCTTGGTATAGCGGATAAAGCATTATTAACTGGTGTTAACCTTGGAAAACCTGTTCTCCGCCAGTCGGTAAAATTTTCTACCGACAGAAAATCAGCAATCTTCTTTTCCTGCATGATCTGCTCCAGGGCACTGCTGGCAGTCAGCGTACCCCGGGAAGCCAGGTAAGCACTCTGTGTCGCCGCTGCTATGCCAAGTTTAGTCATATGTGTAGTTATGCCCGACTGATAAATGGGTTGTGCAGCCGTAAAACCAGATCTGATCAGCGTAGCTTCGGCTTTCAGGAATAAAGCCTCGGTATAAGGAAACAGGTATTGCGTAGATCCGACAGCTGCATAAGCATTTCCTAATAAAGAATAATTGGCCAGCACGCCCAGTGTCGGAGTTCCTATAACCCTGCCAGTGTAAGTCCCTGTATTTCTAGCAGGTGCAATTAATAAAGGCAAGCGCGGGTCTGCCCGTTTCACCAATGTATCTACAATTGCCGATGAAGCCACCAACGTTGTAACAGGTAACATATTCGCATACCACCTGGCCTGTGAATTTGAACCTCCCGGGTAAATAAACCTCATTTCGTCGGCTGCTGCTGTCATTCCATTTTCCAATGCAGCGAGGGCAAGCTCGGCTTGTGCGGCTGCAGTATATCCAGGTGCTTTCGTCAGGTGCATGTAGTAACGTGCTTTAAGCGTATAAGCAAGCTTTCTCCACTTTACCATATCTCCTGCATAGAAATAATCATCCGCCCCCGGTTTTGCCCCTGCATTAGCAGCAATATCAGCAATCCCCTGATCGAGAAGTGACTGAATGCTTTTGTAAATATCTTCCTGTTTATCATATGCAGGAGTCAGGTTTCCTACACCCGACAAGGCCTGGGAATAAGGGATATCTCCCCATAAATCTGTCGCAATCCCCAGTGTATGGGCAGTGAGAATTTCTGCGATAGCTTTATAATTAAGGTTATTGTTGGCTTGTCCTTTGTCCTTCAGTATTTTCAGGTTTTGAAGACAGGTACTGTAAACCGTAGCCCAGGTACTGTTTCCATCTGTGTTTACAGCATAATAGGTTCCGTAATTAGGTACTACCTGGTTATAAGCGATCATCTGCATATAGTGATTAACGTAGGTAGGCACCGCAGCCTCGCCACCTGCCTCCAGGCTATTGGTGATATTGAATTCAATGGGCGATAATAACAGTTTTTCCTGCACATCTACCGGATTGTTCGGATCTGTGTTGATATCAACAAACTTCTTGCAGGAAGTACCAGACAATACGGCGAGGATAGTGAATAGATATATAATTTTTTTCATAAAGAATTAGTTTTAGTTGTCGTGAAGCCAATACAAGGTTTTCCTCAGCTTTTGTTGTTCACAATTTGAGCACCTGGCTCTTTTAATACACTTTTATTAATTGCAATCTATTGCAGCTCTAATTTTCCGTAACAGATTCTCATCTGATTCTGCGTTTACACACCTATTTAAAGGTCACGTTTAGCGTAAAGTTGAACGATCTTGAAGTCGGTACCGGATTACCTACTACACCTTGTGAACCATTGCCAGTTCCATAACTACTTACTTCAGGGTCAGAACCTGTGAAGTGCGGTGCATGGATCCAAAGGTTCCTGCCTGTAACTGTAAAAGAGGCATTGCTGAAAGGAGATTTAGCTAATAACTTAGCGGGAACCGTATATCCAATACTCGCATTACGTAGTTTTACATAAGTACCATCCTGTATGGCAGCCTCATAAATCAGATTTAAACGTTGATAATAATCTTCCGCAGCGATCACCTTAGTATTTGGCTGCCCGGTAGATTGTACGATACCAGCAATCACTCTGTCTTCACGGTTTTCCGTAACCTTCGGCGTACCATAGAACCAGCCATAACGGTCATCAGAGTTGAATATGTCGCCACCTTTCCGCACATCGAAAAAGAAGCTTAATGAAATCGGCCCGTAACGGAAGGTATTGTTCATTCCGGCGAGGTAATCTGGTTGCAGGTTACCAATTTTCTGGTTTACGGAACTCACAATTGGTAAACCATTATTATCAATCAACAGTTGCCCATCATCTGTACGTGCATATCCATAATTATAAAACACACCATAAGGATCACCTACAAATGCCCATGTTTGCCCCAGGGATAATGATGTAGTGCTGCTGTTTACTTTAGTTACCTTATTCTTGATTTTGGTAAAATTGAAGGTCGCATCCCAACTGAACTTGCTTCCTTTAACAGGAGTTACATTCAGCAAAGCCTCTATACCTTTGTTATACATATCACCAGCATTGATCACTGTTGAACTGAAACCTGTAGATGCAGCAATAGGTACTGAAGTCAGCAAATCTTTGTGCCTGCGATCGAAATAACTGACTTCAAACCCGATCCTGTTCTTCAGAAAATTCATTTCCAGACCAATCTCTGCTTCGTTGGTACGTTCATTTTTCAGCGTCGAATTACCCAGAGTCGTATTGAGCAGGAAGCCTGCGTTTCCACCATATGGGAATGATCCAGCAGTTACGAAGGAAGTGCTGCCCGCATAAGCGCCAACGTTATCATTACCTACTGCCGAATAAGAAACCCGCAGCTTACCAAAACTCAGTGCCGGTATTTTTAAAAGCTCAGAAAACTGGAATGCTACAGATGCTGAACCGTAGGGATAAAAATTATTATCTAAACTAAGCTTGGATGTACCATCATACCGACCCGTCAGGGACAGGTTTAAAAAGGTTTTATAGCTGATGTTCGATTGTGCATAAAATCCGATTTTCCTGACTTCACTGTAACTTTGACCAGCCGTAATGGTTGAACCGTTTTTGACATTATCAAACCCTGTAATGGTAAGACCTGTACCCGATATGCTGTGTGACTGAGAGAAAGTTGAAATGATATTATTCCCCAATAATAAGCTTACACCAAAGTTATTAAACGTCTTACGCCCTTCTATAATCAGGTCACTATTAAACTGCCTGAAATTACTCGCCCGCTCTGTAATCAGTCCGGTTGTACCCAGGGGCACACTTGGTGCTTCAAAGTAATCTACCTGCTCGGCATAAATATCAGCCCCTGCACGTTCTGTAACCGTGATCCAGCTTACCGGGTTGTACGTAAAAGTCATTACAGGGATAAACCTGTTGATCTTTTCATTGTTATATACATTATCCAGATTCCAGTAAGGATTGTTACGTGACGCCCTGAACACGCGCTGGTTACCATTAACATCTACGGCAGGCAGCGGGTTCCAGGTAGCCGGCGAAGTATATACCGTCCACAGCGGGCTGGTCAGGTCATATCCTTCATTGATGCGGTGGTTTGAAGAGTTGACATAAGTTAGCTGGAAGATGCTGTTGATTTTGTCAGTGATTTTGTTGCCATATTTAACGAACAGTGAATTTCTTTTGTAAGTAGTTGTCGGCACCGTTCCCGTCTGGTCTAAGTTCGAAAAAGACATAAAATAATTCGCCTTTTCTGTTCCTCCGTTAACGTTGGCAGTATTGGTAAATGTTTCTCCCGTTTGGAAGAAAGCATCCATCGGGTTTTTGTTATAAGTAACGATACCCTGGGCTTCGAGGTCGGAAATCAGTGGTCCCCATACCGTACTAGTCTTTTGGTTGGCTGCTTCACCATCAAAATAAACACCCCTGTCTCCAAGTGCATACTTAGTTTGTATTTGGGGATAGATCGGGTTTTCGAAAGAGTACTGTGAGTTGAGCGTAACCTTCGGTTTAGAATTTAATGCACCGTTTTTGGTTGTAATAATTACTACACCACGACCGGCATTGGAACCATATAAAGCTGATGCTGCCGAACCTTTCAGTACGTTGATACTTTCGATTGTTAACGGATCTATATCAGACAACCTGCTCACCCCACCACCAGAACCTGCGTTTCCTGTCTGGCTGTTATTGATAGGGATACCATCGACTACAATTAAGGCCTCATTATCTCCGGTCAGGGAACTGCTGCCACGGATTACAATACGTGAAGAACTGCCTGGCTGACCAGTCGATGAGGTAATCTGTACTCCCGAGACACGGCCAGTCAGCGCATTCAGTACACCAGGCTCTTTAGTAGAACTTAAAGTTTC
>Ga0247813_10001082_pt1 | contig 21665 bp, 17 predicted proteins | sample UWRJL169409C1_FD_180719 | JGI IMG/M metagenome (GOLD analysis project Ga0247813, IMG submission 180719) | Plant litter microbial communities from Arlington Agricultural Research Station in Wisconsin, United States - UWRJ-L169-409C-1 | ecosystem: Environmental > Terrestrial > Plant litter >...
TCATATACATCTTTCTTGAATTTCTCGAAACCTTCCATACCGTTTTTAGCTAAAGTAACTTCAAAGTCATTTAACATTAGATAATCTTTAAGAACTGCCCCAAAATTAAGGTCATCTTCTACTAAAAGTATTCTTTTGTTATTATTTTCCATATTTTAATTTATTAATGGTATTTTTATTATAAAGGTGCTACCTTTTCCTTTTTCGCTTTCAACATATACTTGACCATTGTGATCCTCTACTATTCTTTTTACATAAGCAAGTCCTAAACCGTGTCCTTTTACATTATGTAAATCTCCAGTATGCTCTCTGTAAAATTTTTCAAAAACTCTTTTTTGAGCTATCTTACTCATACCGAGACCATTATCTTTTACTTTTATCAGAATCATGTCTTTCACATTTTCTGTAAAAATTTCTATTTCAGGAATACCAGGGGAATATTTTATAGCGTTTTCTAAAATATTTACCAATACGTTTGTAAAATGTACTTCGTTGATTAAAGAAGTGGTTCTTGCAGCATTAAAATGCTTTACAACCGTTCCTTTTCTATCTTCCAAAATTAAATTTACGTGCTCAATTGCATCATCGATTATATCGTGAATTGCTGTTGGCTCTTTTGTAATGTCTAACTCTCTTTTTTCTAATTTAGAAATACGAAGAACATTTTCAACCTGGGCATGCATTCTTTTATTTTCATCCCGAATCATTTGCAGATATCGAAAAACTTTTTCTTTATCTTCAATAATTTTAGGATTCTTAATTGCATCAAGTGCTAAATTTATCGTTGCAATTGGAGTTTTAAACTCATGCGTCATATTATTTATAAAATCTGTCTTGATTTCAGAAATATGCTTTTGACGTAACAATTGATTCAATGCACTTGTATATGCAACTATTATAATTAATGTAAAAATTATTGACAATATTGTAATACTCAACAATTCAGACAATAAGAATTTCTTTTTATGAGGGAAAGTTATATATAACTCATATTTACTATTTCCTTCGTTGTCAGTATATATTGGCACATGATAGCTTGCATCTTTATCATAATGAAATCCATCCGACTTCACTTTTGTCACTAAACCGCTGTTTAGAACACCAAACTCAAATTTGGTCTTTACTTCGTATTCTAATAATTCCTTTTTTAAGAGCTTTTGAAGCTTATCTTTTGTAATTCGACCTTCTATAGGTGTCAGTGAAGCAATATCCTTGTATTGAATTTGCTGCTGTACTTTATTTAAAATATCTAAACTACCTGATTTTTCAATTTTTAGATCCGGAATAATACTTTGACCTAAACTGTTATTGTCTATTCCGTTATTGTTATTATAAACTTCAGTGACTCTTTTTGAACTGAAGTTTTTAAATCTTTCACTACTAAATTTTTTATTAAATAGTGAACCATTTATATCGTAGTCTTCAGATGTAAGTGTATTAGAGTATACAATTGTTTTATTTGTTTTTGTATTTCTCTGTACATAGAGAACTTCTAATAAATCTTCTTTTTTTGGAGTCTTGCCTGTACTGTCTTTTATACGGTTGTATTTGTCGTAGAAACTGTATTCCTCTTGTTGTTCAAGTTTATCAGCAACATTACCAATAACTTGTGTTACGTGGTATTTAAACTGCTCATCGTTGTTTTTAAACGAAGAGTTAAACCAATATACCTGTACCAGAATGATTCCAATTAAGGACAAACTCATAAGTAAAACAAGTATTCTAAAAAATAATTTATTCATCGAAACAAAATTAATATTTTAACAATATACTAAATAATACATTAACCAAATATTAACATTTAAGACTGATTTTGTTTTATATTTAAAATTTTAAGAATTTTAACAACTTCTTCTTTAGCAATTTTAAGATTACTGTTATTAATTACAAAATTGCTTAAAGAAATTCTTTTTTCGTCATTCCATTGCATTTTTATTCTGCTTAAAACTTGTTCGCGTGTGGTATTATCTCGCTTCACAACTCTTTCGATTCTAATTTCTTCCGGCGCAGTAACGGTTATAATTACATCACATTCTTTATAACGACCGCTTTCGAACAAAATTGCGGCCTCATAAATTACATAGTCGTGGTTTTTATTTTCTTGTAGCCATGATTCAAAATCGCTTTTTACTGCAGGATGAACAATGGCATTGAGCTGTGCTAATTTCTCAGCATTATTAAAGACAATCTCAGCAAGTTTTGCTCTGTTTAAAACATCATTTTCAAAAACAGAATCCCCAAATGTTGTCTTTATTTCTTGTACTATCTTTTCAGCTTGCATTACTTTTTTGGCTGCATCATCGGCAATGTAAACAGGAACGCCCATTGTCGCAAAATAACTTGCAATTGTGGTTTTACCACTTCCTATTCCGCCTGTTAAACCAATAACTTTAGTCATACTATACTTTAAAAAACATACGAGGAAAAGCTTCTTGTGGTTTTTTCTTTAAAAGAATAATTTTTATGAACGACTTTAAAAATCCTTTTCCATAACCATAAAACTGCTTCCAAACTGCAATTACAGATAAATATCCAATTTTAATACTTTTATTTTGAATACTTGATGTAAGAAAAATAATAACGAAATATACAAAATATAATTGTAATAAAATATCGATATTGAAAATTAATAGTAAAAAAGCTAATAATAACCCCAGTATAAAAACCGAAGGAAAGAAGAATGTTAACTTATTATGTTCTGGATACCAACTATTTAATATAGGTCTCGCAATCCCAAATTTATTTACCTGAATTGAAAATTTTTCCCAATCTATCCTACGTTTATGATAAACATACGCCTCTGGGAATAGTCTGGTTTCAAAACCAAGGTTCCATAAACGGATCGAAAGGTCCGGATCTTCGCCGGGATGGATGTTTCCGAAGCCTTTTGATGCTTCAAATGCCTTTTTTGAAATTCCCATATTGAAACTTCTAGGCTGGAACTTATTAATTTTTTCAGATCCACCACGAATTCCTCCTGTTGTAAGAAAGGAAGTCATAGCAAAATTAATTGCTTTCTGAATATCCGAAAAACTATCTAATGCTTTATCAGGACCTCCAAAACAATCTACATAATCTGCATCTAATGCTTTTCTAACTTCAGTAAGATAATTAGGCGGAATAATACAATCCGAATCAAAAATGATAAAATAATCACCACGTGCCTTTTGCATTCCGAAATTTCTTGAATCACCAGGTCCTGAATTCGGCTTAAAATAATAAGAAATGTTCAATTTTCCCTGATAGGTCATCACCACATCTTTGCATGGTATTGATGATCCGTCTTCTACAAGAACAATTTCAAAAGCTTCATTATAATCAGATTTAGACAGACTTTCTAAAAGTTCATCAACTTCATCTGGGCGATTATACACGGGTATAATTAAAGAAAAAATCATAACGGGATGTGCGGTATTAAAGTGGCAATTTTTAAACTTCAAAATTTTAACAAAGATATGTTATATTCATAAAAAAACCATCAACTTTAGGTTGATGGTTTTTTTAATTATGCTATTTTTTTATCTACTTGATACTTTCGATTTCAACAACTTCATTTGTATCTGCTTTGTAATCTACTCCGGCAAATTCAAATCCAAAAAGATTTAAGAAATCGTTTCTATACCCAGCTAAATCTCCAATTTCAGGTAACGTTTCAGTTGTAGCTTCTAACCATAGTTTAGCCACTTTTTCCTGAACATCATCACGCATTTCCCAATCGTCGATTCTGATTCTTCCTTTTTCATCTACAGGAACTTCAGATCCATTGTATAATCTGTCCTGAAACAAACGTTGGATTTGCTCAATACAACCTTCGTGAATACCTTCTTCTTTCATAATTTTATACAAAAGAGAAATATACAATGGAATAACCGGAATGGCAGAACTTGCCTGCGTTACCAATGCTTTGTTTACAGAAACATAAGCTTTTCCTCCTATTGATTTCAAACTATCTGTAATAGAGAACGCTGTAGCCTCTAAATCATCTTTTGCACGACCAATTGTTCCTTTACGGTAAACAGCCTCTGTAAGTGATGGCCCAATGTATGAGTAAGCTACTGTTGTCGCTCCGTCTGCCAATAAATTTTCAGCTTTTAAAGCATCGATCCACATAGTCCAGTCTTCTCCGCCCATTACCGCTACAGTATTTGCAATATCTTCTTCATTTGCCGGAGCAATAGAAACTTCTGTTACGTTTCCTGTATGAAAATCTACTGTTTTATTGGTAAAAGTTTGTCCGATTGGTTTTAAAACTGAACGGTGTAATACTCCAGTAACCGGATGTTGACGAACCGGTGATGCTAAACTATAGATTATAAGATCAATCTGACCTAAATCAGCTTTGATTAAATCTAAAGTTTGTCTTTTTATTTCGTTTGAAAAAGCATCTCCATTGATACTTTTTGCATACAAACCTGCTTTATGAGCTTCTGTTTCAAATGCTGCAGAATTATACCAACCTGGTGAAGCTGTTTTACCTTCAACTGGCGGTTTTTCAAAAAATACTCCAATAGTTGCGGCATCAGATCCAAAAGCACTTGTAATTCTTGAAGCTAATCCAAAACCTGTTGAAGCACCAATTACTAATACTTTTTTAGCACCGGCGATTGGACCTTTTGATTTAATATATTCTATTTGATTTTTAACATTTTGCTCGCTGCCCTTTGGGTGTGCAGTCAAGCAAATAAATCCTCTCATTCTAGGTTCTATAATCATATTTTTGTATTTATTCGTTGATTGGGTCAATCCTATCATTAAGATAATGAGTAACCTATTTACGTTTGTTTAATTCTCTTTAAGTTGACAAATATAAATTATTTCTTTAGTTCAACAAGGCTTTAGCATGATTTAAAGCCGAATCAGAAACAACTGCTCCTGACAACATTTGAGCAATCTCTATAACTCTTTCGTCCTGAGACAATAGCTTCAATTCTGATTGCGTATCGTCATCTACTGTAGATTTAAAAACTTTAAAGTGAGAATCTCCCTTTGCTGCTATTTGAGGCAAGTGCGTAATGGCAAAAATTTGCATTGTAGCACTCATTTCTTTCATAATTTCCCCCATTCTAATGGCTATTTCTCCTGAAACTCCGGTGTCTATCTCATCAAAAATTAAAGTAGGTAATTTTGAGTATTGCGCCAAAATAGCTTTAACAGCCAACATAATACGGGACATCTCTCCTCCTGATGCTACTTTTTTCAGTAAGCCAAAATCAGTTCCTTTATTGGCAGAAAACAAAAACTGAAGTTCGTCTTTACCATTCTGAAAATAGGTTTCCGATGGCAAAAGCTCCATATTAAAACGAACGTTTGGCATTCCTAACGTTTCTAAAATCGAGATAAGTTTTTGAGATAAAACAGGAATTGCATTCTGTCTGTTTTCATGAATCTTAGCCGAAAAAGCGTCTAATTCAATTGCTTTTTGATCTATTGCTTTAGATAACAAAGAAATTTCTTCTTCGATATTATCAAGCTCTAATAAAGTATTTCCCAGATTCGCCTGAATTTCGATCAGTTCATCTACAGAAGTTACCTGATGTTTCTTTTGTAAGTTATAAATCAATTGCAATTTCTGACTTACAAATTCTAGTTGTACCGGATCATTTAATAATTTTTCGGAAGCATTTTGCAGCTCTTTAGAAACATCGTCAAATTCAATCGCTAAACTTGTTATTCTCTCAAATATACTTTGGTATTCTGGAGAAAAAAGGGCGATTTTTTGTACTGCCGTTTTGATTTCATTAAGATTATGAAAAACTCCAAATTGCTCTTCGTTAGCAATTACAAGAGATTTATCAATTGCTTCTTTTATAATTTCAACGTTATTTAATTTCTCGAAATCGGCTTCTAATTCTTCTTGTTCGCCAGATTTTAATTTAGCCGAAACTAATTCATTCAATAAAAAAGTATTATACTCCTGTTCTTTTCCTGAATCACTTTGTTTTTTCAGTAAAACATTCAATTTAGACTTATCTGATTTATAAGATTTCAATACTGTTTGATACGATTGAATAATATTAAAATTATTTGCAATTGCATCAATAATTTTAAACTGAACTCCTTCATCTGAAAGTTCCTGAGTTTGTTGCTGCGAATGTATATCAATCAAAAATAAACTTAAATCCTGTAACTCCTGAAGATTTACCGGACTATCATTAATAAAAGCACGAGATTTTCCTGAAGGCAAAATTTCTCTTCTAATGATGGTATCCTCTTCGTAATCGAGATCATTTGCTTCAAAAAATTCCTTAAGATTATATTTTGAAATTTCAAAATGTGCCTCAATAACACATTTTTCTTCTTTATTTTTTAATGATGTTAGATCAGCTCTTTTTCCTAAAACTAATCCTATTGCACCTAATATAATAGACTTACCAGCACCCGTTTCACCTGTAATTATAGAAAAACCTCTTGAAAAATCGATAGTGAGTTTTTCAATCAGGGCATAGTTTTTAATTGACAAGGACGTTATCATAAGGAAATTGTATAAATATAAAAGTTAGTTAAGATAGTAAAATTGAGGATCAATTAAAATTTAATCTGAGACCATTTAGTAGAATTCAACGGAGACACTTTGTTCAGTACATCTGTTAAATCTCCAACGGGAATATTAGGCCCACCTGAAAAGATAGAAACAATTTCATCTGACTTTGCATCAAAAAATACTCTGGTTAAAAAGGCATTTGGTTTAACTGAATTCAATTTTCCCATGATCATTACAGCATTCTTAATTTTTTCTTTTGATGCCTTTAAATCAAGACTCATTCCGTCTAAACCTGTGTGATACGCATACATCACCTGACGTAAATCGCTATACATTGGCGAGATCATATCATTTATCAAATAGTAACGATTCTGAAGTCCGTCAGATTGACTCCAGCCTTTAGAACCGCCTTGTTGCGCCACACTGGCAATATTTTGAGCAGTTTCTAGATATTGATTCCCTGCTCCCATTTGAAAAGTATCGGCATCCATTGCCAAAATTAGGTAACTGTAAAAAGATACTACAGAAACTAAATTAGACTCAAAAGTGGCTGGGTTAAAAAGCAAAGGCTCATACTCTATGTAGCGAAAATTAAAGTCTTTATCGTTGTAATTTAAAACAGGCGAAGAATAAGTTGAGTTAAAAATTAATCGGGATGATTGTACCTGAATTGTCCCTGTAAACTGATCAGAACCACCTGATGACAATGTAATATACATTGAACAATTGATTCGTTCGTTTTGTTTTAATACCGATCCTGTCCAGTCTGTTTTATTTACAAATTCAGACAAAGAAGTTTGAAGTGTTTTAAAAACCTGCTGATTAGGATTAGGAAGTCTTTCTGTATTAATAGTTACGGTACAGTTTAGCTGTTGTGCTTGTGTAAAGCCAAAAATTAAAAATACAAAAAGAGTAACTATTTTATTCATGCGAAAGATAATATTTGGTTCCAGCTGCAATTATAAATCATTATGGCTTTGAAAAATGCAAAATCACTTTATTTAAAATATCAACAGCAACAGATTCTTTTGATTTTAATTCCATCGGTTCGACTTTAAAATTATGATCAATAAAAGTTACTTTATTGGTTTCTTTTTTAAAACCTGCTCCTTCATCTTGTAAGGAATTTAAAACAATCAAATCTAAGTTTTTTTTCTGAATTTTCAACTTAGCATTTTCAATTTCATTTTCTGTCTCTAAAGCAAACCCAATTAAAAACTGATTCTTTTTTATTGCTCCCAGTGATGCTAAAATATCTTTTGTTTTTTCGAGTTCGATCGAAAAATCACCTGATGCTTTTTTTATCTTTTGTAAAGCTACAAATTTAGGTCTGTAATCTGCAACAGCTGCTGCCGCAATAGCAACATCTACATCATTAAAATACAAATGACACGCATCATACATATCCTGAGCCGAAATTACATCTACAACTTTAACTAAACTGTTTTTAGCTTTATAATGTGTTGGCCCTGAAACCAAAATGACCTGCGCTCCAAGACTAGCTGCTTGATGAGCAATATCAAAACCCATTTTTCCGGAAGAATGATTTCCAATAAAACGTACAGGATCTATTGCTTCGTATGTTGGTCCGGCAGTAACTAGTATTTTTTTCCCTTTTAGAGGTAACTTGCTTTCTAAATCAGCTTCAAGAAAAGCTACAATATTCTCAGGTTCAGCCATTCTGCCTTCACCGGACAAACCGCTTGCCAATTCTCCGCTTTCAGCCGGAATCATTACATTACCAAACTGTTTTAGAGCAGCAAAACTAGATAAAGTTGAAGGATGTTTATACATATCCAAATCCATTGCCGGAGCATAATAAACAGGACATTTAGCTGATAAATAACAAGCAATTAAAAGGTTATCGCAATTTCCTGTAGCCATTTTAGATAAAGTATTCGCGGTGGCAGGAGCTACTATCATTAAATCAGCCCAAAGACCTAATTCAACATGATTTGTCCAGACAGCATCTTCATCATCCTGGCTAAAGAAATTAGAATGTACAGGATTTTTTGATAACGTAGATAACGTAAGTGGAGTTACAAAATCCTTAGAAGCAGGTGTCATTATCACTTGGACATGTGCACCTGCTTTTATGAAAAGTCGTACTAATGAGGCTGTTTTATAGGCTGCAATTCCACCAGAAACACCCAGTAAAATTTTTTTCCCGTTTAAAACTGACATTATACTATAATATTATTTGTTTGAACTTCTGTGGTAAGTTTTACCGTCTAACCATTCCTGAACTGCTAAAGCGTGTGGTTTTGGTAATTTTTCGTAAAATTTAGAAACTTCAATTTGTTCTTTATTTTCAAAAACTTCTTCAAGACTGTCATTATAAGTAGCAAACTCTTCTAACTTCTCAGTTAATTCTTTTTTAATTTCAGAATTAATTTGATTTGCTCTTTTAGCCATAATGGTAATTGCTTCATACACATTTCCTGTTGGCTCTTCAATAACTGTTTTATTGTAAGTTATTGTATTTACAGGAGCATTCGTCTTTTTTAAATCCATGACTTTATTTTATTTAGTAAATTTTTGTAAATCTGTTTCAACTCTGGCATTCATTTCCTCTGCCTGCACTTTATATTTTGTAGCACTATTAAACTTAATTAAGTTATTGTAAGCTACTTTTGCCACATTTAAACGTTCTTCCATTTTTGCAGGAATACTGTTTATTGCTAATTTGTATGCCGAATCGTATTTGTAAAAAAGGGCATCTTCTTTAAAAGGTGTCCCGGGATAATCAGCTATAAAATTATCAAAAGCCACTAAAGCTGATTTATAATCTGAAATTGTATTGTATCCTTTTGCATTTTCATATGCTTTTTTCTCTAATTTTCCATTCAAAACTTTTACAGCTTCATTTGCCTGCGCGATGTATTCTGAATTTGGGTAATTATCAATAAAAGTTTGAAATTTTTCTAATGCTTTTTGAGTATCTGTTTGATCTAAACTATAAACAGGAGCCAATTTTGAATAACTGTAAGCGCCTAAAAAAGCTGCTTCCTGTACTTTTTCGCTTCTTGGATAGCCTGAAACAAAGCTTTCGAACTGATATCCTGCCAAATAGTACTGTTTTGACTTATAATAAGATTGCGAAAACATATAAAAAAGTTTCTCTGCCTGAGGTTTTCCTCTGTAAGAAGGCGCTAATTGTTCAAAAAGACGAATAGCTTTTGAATATTTTCCTGCTTCGTACATCTTCGTTGCCACTTCAAATTTAGCTGCAACATCCTCATTTTTTAATGCTTTTTGATATTCACTACAAGAACAAAAAAGGACAACAACAATTAATAGAGATACTATTTTTTTCATTTTCTTACTTTTATTATGATTTCTTAGACAATTATGCCAAAGCAAAATCACACCGAAGTTCCGGTGGCAAATTTAGTTATTAATTTAGCTACTACAAAATATTTTTTGGTATATTAAAATACCGGCAATCTCACTCTTATTTTATGCTGTTTTTTACAAATTCATTCAATCGGTTTGCTAACGATTCATCAACACTTACCAATGGCAAACGCACTGTGTTCTCAGCAATACCAAGGGCTTGAAAGACTTGTTTGATTCCTGCAGGATTTCCCTGTTCGAAAATCATATCAATACAGTCTGACAAAATGTATTGTGTTTTAAACGCTTCCGTTACCTTTTTATTTAGTCCTAAACGAATCATTTCTGAAAATTCTTTTGGAAAACCTTGCGCAATAACCGAAATTACACCTGCTCCACCGGCTAAAACAATTGGCAAAGCAATCATATCATCTCCTGAAATTACAAGAAAATCTTTTGGTGCATTTTTTATCAATTGCATTGCCTGAACAACATCACCTGCTGCTTCTTTTATAGCGACAACATTATCAAAATCATTGGCTAAACGAATTACAGTAGACGGCAACATATTGCTTGAAGTTCTTCCCGGAACATTATATAAAATTACCGGAATTGGAGAAGCTTCTGCAATGGCTTTAAAATGCTGATAAATTCCTTCCTGTGTTGGCTTATTATAATAAGGAGAAACAGAAAGAATGGCTTCAAAAGCTGAAAAATCTCCAGTTTTTAATTCCTCAACAATCTGCATTGTATTATTTCCACCAACACCAAGTACCAAAGGCAATCTTCCTTTGTTAGTATCGATTACTGTTTTTATAACTAATTCCTTTTCGGCTTGTGTTAAGGTAGCATTTTCTGCCGTTGTACCCATAACCACAAGATATTCAACCCCTCCGTCTATCGAAAAATTAACGATACGCTGTAAAGCTTCGATATCAACTGAAAAGTCTTTTTTAAATGGAGTTACAAGCGCAACACCAGTTCCTATTAATGATTGCATATTCTAATTTATAATTTTATTTTATACTCTTTAAATACTTAAACAATTCGAAAACGAAAAGTTTATAATTTTGTACAGCGGTATCAATCATCCATCGATTTAATCTTTTATCTACAGATGCAAATCCCACTTTAAACCTGGCTTTCGACTGGTTGGTTATCATCATCAAAATTGCAGTTTCGATATCATAATAACTAATCAAAAGATCAAATTCTGCCGCGATAAATTCATTCAAAAAAACTTCGGTAATTTCCCCCTTCCAATTGATATGTTTTGCACCAAATGTAGGGATCAAATACGTTTCTTTCTCTTTAAATTTACTCCTATACGCTACAACTTTTATATTCTGAAGTGCGATTCCCTGCAGAACAAGCTCGTTTACCAATTCTTTTGAATGACGAAAATTACTTTCATCAATCAGTAAACCAATTGTTTGTACATTACTGGTAAAGACTTCATTTTTGAAATTATTCAAGTTTTTATTTAATGTTTTTTTTACAAAAAATTCCTTTATATAATTTAAAAACATAGTACTTTTGCCAGATTACAAAATTAATTATTTAAGTCGCATTTAAGATGGTAAAACTAAAAAAGTATAACGGATTTTTAAAACTTTTTGTTATATTCTTAACACTTTTTTTTATAACTTCTTGCAGTCAGAGAAATTACAATCTGACGAAGATAGAAGGAAAACAACTTCCGATCACTGAAAAAAACGCTGAAACTCCAGCAATTGAAAATTTTATCAAACCTTATCGCGATCATATCAATAAAGATTTAGACAGCGTTTTAGCTTACTGCCCGGAAACTTTGGACAAAAGTACGGGGAAATGGCAAACGAGTATTGGCTGTTTATTGGCTGATGTTTGTGTAGAAAGAGGAAATCTTGTTTTTAAAGCACGTGAGAAAAAAAGTATTGACTTATGTCTTTTAAATCATGGTGGAATTCGCGCTATTTTACCAAAAGGAAATGTAACGTCAAGAACTGCTTTTGAAATTATGCCTTTTGAAAATAATCTGGTTGTGATAGCTTTGAAGGGAGATCAAATTCTTGCAATTGCTGCTTATATTATTAAGGAGAAAAAACCTCAGCCTTTATCCGGAATGACATTTACAATTGCAAAAGATAACACAGCCAAAAATATTTTAATTCAGGGAAAACCTCTTGACGTTAACAAAATTTATTATGTGGCTACAAATGATTATTTAGCAAACGGCGGAGACAGCATGAGTTTTTTTGCCAAAGGTGTTGAAAAATTTGACCTGAATTATAAACTTCGAAATGTATTGATTGATTATTTTAAAGAAGTTGATACAATTCCGGTAGCAAAAGACATTAGAATTACTGAAGAATAAAAAGATCAAGCGCATATTTAGAATTAAAAAGCAAATCATTTCTATGCGCGTAAAAAAGTTTTAGTCACAGATTAAAGGATTAAAAGATTAAAAAACTGTGTCAATCTTTTAATCTGTGGCAAAAAAAAATTAACAAAATAAAATATCGTTTCCGCAAAAATATATAAAATGAAAAGAAGAGAATTTATCGAAAAAACAGCTGCAAGTACTGCCTTATTAAGTTTAGGTTTGTCATTAAGCAGTTTTGAAACTAACGATATCAAGCACTTAACGATTCTACATACTAATGATGTTCACAGCCACATCGATCCGTTTCCGGCTGATGATCCTCGTAACCCAAACAAAGGTGGTGTATCGCGAAGAGCAGCTCTTATAGAAACTATTCGTCAGGAAAATCCAAATGTTCTTTTGCTTGATGCAGGCGATATTTTTCAGGGAACTCCGTACTTTAATTATTATGGCGGGGAACTCGAATTCAAATTGATGAGCATGATGAAATATGATGCGTCGACTATTGGAAATCATGATTTTGATAACGGACTCGATGGTTTATATGCTCAAATGCCGCATGCTACTTTTGAATTTATTAATTCTAATTATGACTTTAAAAACACAGTCATGAACGGACTTGTAAAACCGTATAAGATTTTTTACAAAAACGGCATTAAGGTTGGTGTTTTTGGTGTAGGAATTGAACTTGCAGGTTTGGTAGACAAACAAATGTACAAAGAGACTGTATATAATAATCCTGTCGAAATTGCTCAGGATATGACGCAATTGCTAAAGAAAGAAGAAAAATGTGATTTGGTGATTTGCCTTTCGCATTTGGGTTATAAATACAAAGACGACGAATCTAAAATTTCTGATTTAAAATTTGCGGCGCAAACTCAGGATATCGATTTAATTATTGGTGGTCATACGCATACCTTTTTAGATAAACCTACGATCGTAAAAAATAAAGCAGGTCAGGATGTTTTGGTAAATCAGGTGGGATGTTACGGAATAAATTTAGGCAGAATCGATTTTTATTTCGATAAAGATAAAGCACACACTAACCAGGGAAGATCAATTATTGTATAATATGTTTTTATGAATTTTGGCTTTTTCAATGAAATACTCTACCATAAAGAAATAAGCCAAAATTTGAGTAACGTCGCGGATTAAAATTAAGACAACTGAGTATGAAAAGTATCTGTTGAAAATGTAGAATATATCTGAAAAGATATAACTAATTGCCATTAGGGACATTATTAATGTTATCTGTGTTCCTTTTGTTATATAGCTTACAAATGAAAAATAACTTAAAACGCTTAGCACAATTCCGTAAAAAGCATAAACAATATTGAACTCCTTTACATTGTCGAACTGTAAACTCAAAACAGAAACGAGTAGATAAACAATAAAAACAATCACAATAGATACGGGTAAGATATCTTTTTTTGTCAATTTTATTTTTTCATGTTTTCTTATAAAAAGTGTTACTATTAAAAGATAAACTACTAAAAAACATAGTACTCCGCCAATTTCAGAAACCTCAACAGCCATTAAATCAAAAACCTGACCTACAAAGCAAAACAAAAAAATTAAACTTTCGGTTTTACTTATTTTAAACTCGCTGCTTATTAAAAAATAAATAAATATTGCGGGGAGAACAACGGCTTTCGCATAGAGTGCAAAATTATTTTGTTGTGTACAATCGAATATAATTGTACACAGTAATGCTAAAAAGAATAAAATCAAAGACGGCTTATTCGCTTTCATTTAATTTGTTTATAAAATCTTCCTCAGACAAGATAGGGATATTTAATTTATTAGCCTTTTCTAATTTTGCAGGCCCCATGTTATCTCCGGCTACGACAAAATCTGTTTTGGCAGAAATTGAACTTCCCACTTTACCTCCATTATCTTCAATGACATTTTTTAACTCATCTCTTGAAAATTGAGTAAAAACACCCGAAACAACGAATGTTTTTCCAACGAATTTTAATGTAGCATTTGGGTTGATTTTTTCAACAATTTCAAATTGAACGCCGTAACTTTTTAGACGCTCAATTATTTTTTGATTCTCTTCGTTTTCAAAAAACTCAATTACACTTCTGGCAATTCTTTCTCCAATTTCATCTACCAAAATCAAATCCATTAAAGAGGCCTTGCTCAGTGCATCGATATTTTTATAATGCTTGGCTAATTTTTTAGCCACGGTTTCTCCCACAAAACGAATTCCGAGTGCGAACAATACGCTTTCGAATGGAATTTCTTTAGATTTTTCTACGCCGTTTACGAGATTTTCAGCAGATTTTTTTGCCATTCTTTCTAAGTGCAAAATATCCTCGACTTTTAATTCGTATAAATCGGCATAATTATGAACTAAACCATTCTTAAATAACAAAGCTACTGTTTCACCTCCAAGACCTTCAATATCCATTGCTTTTCTTGAAATATAATGTTGGATTCTGCCTATAATCTGAGGAGGACATCCATAAAAATTAGGACAGTAATGGTTGGCTTCTCCGGCGTTTCTTTGTAATTCAGTTTCGCAGATTGGACAATGTGTAATATATTTTGTTGGTTCAGAATTTTCCGGACGTTTTGATAAATCGACAGCGATAATTTTTGGAATTATTTCACCTCCTTTTTCAACGAAAACGGTATCATTTATTCTGATATCTAATTTTTCTATTTGGTCTGCATTATGCAAAGAAGCTCGCTTTACAATTGTTCCGGCTAATTGTACAGGTGTTAAATTTGCAACAGGAGTTATTGCTCCTGTACGACCAACCTGATAGGTAATAGAATTTAATTGGGTTGAAACCTGTTCTGATTTGAACTTGTAAGCTATTGCCCAACGAGGTGATTTTGCAGTATATCCTAATTCTTCCTGGTATTGAATGCTGTTTACTTTTACCACAACACCATCAGTTTCGTACGGAAGATTATGGCGGTGAACATCCCAATAATCAATGAAGTCAAAAACTTCCTGCATATCGTTGACTAATTTTGCTTCGGTTGGCACTTTAAATCCCCATTTTCTGGCTGATTCCAGTCCTTCGAATTGAGATGAAAAAGGTAAATTATTACCTGTTACAAAATACAGCAAACATTCTAACGGACGTTTAGCAACCTCGGCACTGTCTTGCAATTTTAAACTTCCTGATGCAGTATTTCTTGGGTTTGAATAAGGTGTTTCTCCTATTTCGATTAATTCCTGATTCATTTTTTCGAAACCGGAAAATGGCAGAATAATTTCGCCGCGAATATCAAATCTCTCCGGATAATTTCCTTTTAATTGTAAAGGAATTGAACGTATTGTTTTGATGTTGTTGGTAACCTCATCGCCTTGAAAACCATCACCACGAGTTAAGGCTTGTACTAATTTTCCGTTTTCGTAAGTAATACTTATCGAGGCTCCGTCATATTTTAACTCGCAAGTATATTGAAGATTTACGCTTCCGAGAACTTTTTGAATTCGGTTTTCCCAATCCAGCAAATCTTCTTTCGAATAAGAATTATCCAAAGAATACATACGATATTGATGCGCTATAGTTTTGAAATTCTTGGTTACCATTCCTCCTACTCGCTGCGTTGGAGAATGTTCGTCAAAAAATTCCGGATGTTTATTTTCTAAATCCTGAAGTTCTTTTAGTTTTATATCAAAATCGTAATCAGAAATTGTGGCATTATCTAACACGTAATAATTGTAATTGTGCTGATTAAGTTCGTCTCTTAAAGTCTGAATGGTGTCTTGAATATTCATATAATATTAAAATACTGGAGGTTGTGATTTAGAATAACTGAACATCAAAATTAGGATTATTTTTGTTGAAAAACAGCAAAAAATGAAACTTTTATAAAATCAAAAATCAAGTTGCAAAACGATGCAACTTGATTTTCTTCTTGCCCATTATTCTTAAAAAGAATTAAACAAAACCAACTTCCAAATGGTTTCTTCGCTCTATGTTTTTATTCTAATAATCCCCAAATTACAAGAACAAAACCATAAAACTATTTTTGAATAATGATAAAGTCTGAGCGTCTGTTTAATAAATGTTCTTCTTCAGTACATTTTACTCCATTTTTACATTTATTAATTAATCTGCTTTCGCCATAACCAATTGCGCTTTCTATTCTCGAAGCGTCAATACCCTGTGCTACAATATAATCACGTGTCGATTTTGCTCTGTTGTCTGAAAGTTTCAGGTTATAAGCATCTTTTCCTCGAGAATCTGTATGAGACTCGATTTTGATACGGATATTAGGAAACTTTCGCATAATAAAAACTACTTTGGCCAATTCTTCAACAGCTAAAGGTGTTATATCGAATTTATTGTAATCAAAATAAATGGGGTTAACATCTACTTTTTCTACCCCTTTCTTTTTCACTACAAGATCATCGTAATTACTTAGTTCAAAATTAACATCTGTAATTTCTGCTTCATTTTCCTTTGTAGTTTCTACTGTTTTTTCGTCGTTACTATAATTTGTTTTTGAAGCCACTAGTCGAACTGTTTTATTACAAGGCACTGTAACAGCATATTTACCTTCGTAATTTGTTTTTGTTTCTGCCAGAATCTCATTGTATGAATTATACGCCACAATGGTCACGTCTGTTATTGGTGATTTTGATTTATGATCGATTGCTTTACCTGAAATATTCTGGTTGCAAACTGGTTCTCCTTTTATGAAAGAATAAATATCATCATCGCCTTTACCGCCTGCTCTGTTAGAAGAGATATAACCATAAGTACCCGTTTTATCAATAACAAAAGTAAAATCGTCTTTGTTACTGTTTATAGGAGCTCCTAAATTTTTTGGTGTAGAAAAACTTCCATCTGATAAGAACGAACTTTGATATACATCCAGATCTCCCAAACCATAATGTCCGTCTGAAGAAAAATAAAGTATTCCGTTGCGGAAAAACGGGAAAAGATCATTACCGATAGTATTGATTTTAGGACCGAGATTTTGAGGTGAACTCATCGTTCCGTCATCTGCAATTTTCACCACATACAAGTCGGTTTCGCCATAACCTCCGGGCATATCTGATGCAAAGAAAAGCCATTGTCCGTCATCACTTAAACTAGGATGTCCAACTGAGTAGTCATTATTATCAAAGAAAACTTTTTGTGGATTTTCTACTTTTCCATCTACTATTGAACCTTTAAGGATTTGAAAATTATTAACGCTATTTCCATCAGTAACTAATTTGTTTTTCTTGACAATATTCGAGGAGTAATAAATTGTTTTTCCGCTGGCATCAAAACTTGCTGTTGCTTCATGATATTTTGTCATTATATTGGGTATAAACAACGCATCATTAAACAAACTTCCGTCGGCTGGATTTCTCTCAGCTACATACAAATTTAGAAAGGGCTGATTGTTCCAATTATACAATTTATCGGCAAACCTTGTTGTATCTCTAGCCGATGTAAATACGATTCGATCCTGATAGAAAGTAGCTCCAAAATCTGATTTACTGGTATTGATATCTAAATTTTTAATCGAATAAAGAGACTTCGCTTTCGCCAGACTATCCAACTGCTTTTTTTGAGCCACGTATCTGTTGATTTCTTTCTGATCTCCTTTTTTGTTTAGATATTCCTTCGTGATTTTATCTGCATCATCATAATCCATCACCGCTTTCATTGACTGGATATAACGCAGGTAATAGATATCTGTTAAATTATTGCCTTGTACTTCATACAATCTTTTATACCATTTTAAAGCATTTCTGGCATCTGAAATAAAGTAATACGAATCTGCAGCATTTTTTAACGTTTGAGCCGACGGATTTTCGATATTTTGCAGACATTCTTCGTAAGCTTTAGAAGCGTCTACATAAGAATAGTTTTTAAACAATGCATCGGCCTTTTTTAAATTAGTCTTTTGAGCAAAACTGAAAGTAATGCTCAAGACTAAACTAAGGATATATAGTTTTTTCATAGGGTTTTAGATTTAGAAGAATCGAGGAGATTTAATTTTACTTTGGTTTTTAGTAAATTGATAACGCAGAATGATTTCGTGAGAACCATCGTTGTATTTGTTCAATTCACTAACTGTGTAATCAAAAGCATACCCAATATAGAAACTTCTGGATATTTGAAAACCCGCCAATATACTCACAGAATCATCTGTTCGATACGATCCGCCAATTACAAATTTCTCTGCAATCATGAAATTCGCCGATATATCAGCCGTCAGCGGTGCTCCGCTTACTGCTTTTACCAAAAATGCCGGCTTAAACTTTAAATTCGGATTCAAATCAAAAACATAACCTCCCATTAAATAATAATGCAAACGATCGTAATCTATAGATTCCTGAACATCGTCGTAATAACTATTTTCTATAAAACTTGGAATTGAGAAACCTAAATACCATTTATCAGTATAATAGTAAATCCCTGCTCCTACAGCTAATTTCATTTGATTATCTATGTTTTGATTTAACAAAACATCATTATTATTATAATATCTACCCTTAGACCAGTCTATATTCAGCATTCGCATACCGGCTTTAAGACCAAATGCTAACCTTTTTTCATATCCTAAAGGAATTGAATAAGAGAAGTTACCATCAACATACAATTCGTTTGAAGGACCAATTTTGTCATTAACGACGCTTAACCCTAAACCAATCATCTCGTTTCGAAGCGGTGAGTGAATAGAAAACGACTGTGTTTCTGGAGCTCCATCAATTCCAACCCATTGAGAACGGTGTAAAAGTGTTGCTTCTAATGTACCGGTAGACCCAGCATAAGCTGGATTTACCGACATTGTATTGTACATATATTGTGTGTACTCCGGATCCTGTTGCGCACTGGCACAAAATGTAATAAAAGAACATATTAGGATGAAATACGTTTCTAATGATTTTATATATAGTTTCATAACGATACTTATTAAGTTTAATTAATTAGATGATTAATACAGTGATTATCTCATTATAGATAACCAGCCTTTTTTAACCGTTCCATCTCCAATGGTTATCACATAAAAATAAGTACCTGTTGGCAGCATATCTCCTCTATTAATAACTCCGGATACATTGGCCGTTCCGTCCCAATCATTTTCATAATGTTGTTTACTATATACTAATGAACCGTATCTGTTATACACTTTCAACTCGTTGTTTGGATAGGATTCGATACAATCAATTCTGAAAAGATCATTCGCTCCGTCATTGTTTGGAGTAAATTCATTGTACACTGTCAAACAAACCGGTACAACAGTAACTGAAGCTGAGTTGTTTGATGCATCAACATCTAAAGGAGTCGAAATTTCGACCGTTGCAACATTTGTATAATTACCGCTTGGCAATACTTCTGCAACAATTGTAAGTACTACGCTTTGTCCTGCGTTTAAAGCTGGAATTGTCCAAAGCTGTGTAGTTAAATCATATGTTCCTGCAGTTGTACTGGCGCTAACTAAATCAAATCCGCTTGGTAATAATTCGCTAACTATCGTATTTATAAAATTACCTTCGCCAACATTGTTCACCGTTACAGTAAAGGTAATCTGCTCACCAAAATTAGGTGCAGGGTTATTAACTGTATTGGTTATTGTTAGATCAGAACAAGTAGCTACGTTTACATTTAATGATTTGATGGTTCTTTCATTACATGTATTAATGTAAGCAACACTCACTTTTCCAGGTCCAATATCGGACCACGATACGGTTACAGTTCCGTCAGCGTTTCCTCCACCAGAAGTAATGGTACCGTTTTCGATTGTCCAGATATAATCTGATTTTCCGTTAGCAATAGAATATGTAATTCCCTGGAAAACACATGGTGTATCATCTGTAGTAGTGATTGGAACCATTGCATCATTTTCAAAAGAAACTGCCACTCCTAATCTGGAAACTCCATCACAACCATTCGTTGTATTGCTAAGTGCTGCAGCATAATATGTTGTCGCTGTAAGCGGTGTATTTGCTGCTAGCGGTGTACCTCCATTTGCAGAAGTATACCATACTACATTTGCTTCATTTACAACTATATCTTCTATTGTTGGAACTGCTGATAAACAGAATGTCTGAGTTGTTCTTGGCGTAGTCACTAGAAGTGGTGTATTTATAATTACCGTAATTGCTAATCGTACCGGATTTTCGCAACCTGATCCACTTGCAACAACACCGTAATAAACACCATTCGCTAAATCTGCTGTTGATGGAATTGCTGTTCCTCCTGTCGGTGTACTGTACCAAATTACATTGGATTCATTTACCTGAATATTAGCAACCTTTGGTGCATTTACAGAACAGAAGTTTTGAGTAAGAGAATTCGTTGTTGGAGTCGCCATTGGATTTACAATGGTAATACTAACCATTAAACGAGTTGCGCTTTTACATCCTGTTACCGGTTCTGTAATCTCTCCATAGTAAGTACCAGAAGTTAAAGCTGTAGCTAAAGGAATCGCTGTTCCTCCGGTATCAGTAGTAAACCATGATACATTGCTTTCATTGACCTGAATACTTGCAAATGTTGGATTACTGGTTGAACAGAAATTTTGGGCTGTATTGTTTGTTGTTGGATTATTTGAATTTCCAACAGTAACAGTTACTTTTAGTCTGACACTGCTTTCACAATTGGTCGTTGCATCTTTTAATGCTGCAAAGTAGTCTCCGCTTACTAAAGCTGCTGTCGACGCAATTGGCGTCCCTCCAGTTACTGCGTTATACCAAACTACATTAGTTTCGTTTATCTGAATACTCGCAACAGTTGGATTATTTCCTGAACAGAAAGTCTGACTCGCCTGAGTAGTTGTTGGTGTAACAGGATCTGTTACATTAATCGTTACAGGTAGTCTTAGTAAACTCTCACATCCTGAAGCGTCTCTTATAGCTGCATAATATGTTCTGCTTGTTAATACTGTAGTTGATGGAATTAAATTTCCTCCGTTTAAAGCATCATACCAAACTATATTTGTCTCATTTAACTGAATACTTGCAATTGTTGGCGCATTAACCAAACAGAAATCTTGTGTTGTATCTGCCGTTGTTGGCGTTCCGGGATCGCTTACTGTTACCGCAACTTCTAATCTTACTGCACTTTCACAATTCGTTGTTGCATTTAAAATTGAAGCAAAATAAGATGCATTTGTTAATGGTGTAGTGCTGGCAAGTGCAGTTCCGCCTGATGAAGCGCTGTACCAAACTATGGTTCCAACCGCTGGTGCATCAACCTGAATATTGGCAATTGTTGGCGCATTAACCAAACAGAAATCTTGTGTGGCATCTGCCGTTGTTGGCGTTCCGGGATCGCTTACTGTTACCGCAACTTCTAACCTTGCTGCACTTTCGCAATTCGTTGTTGTATTTAAAATTGAAGCAAAATAAGATGTATTGGTTAATGGTGTAGTGCTGGCAAGTGCAGTTCCGCCTGATGAAGCGCTGTACCAAACTATGGTTCCAACCGCTGGTGCATCAACCTGAATATTGGCAATTGTTGGCGCATTAACCAAACAGAAATCTTGTGTGGCATCTGCCGTTGTTGG
>Ga0247813_10001083_pt1 | contig 21655 bp, 20 predicted proteins | sample UWRJL169409C1_FD_180719 | JGI IMG/M metagenome (GOLD analysis project Ga0247813, IMG submission 180719) | Plant litter microbial communities from Arlington Agricultural Research Station in Wisconsin, United States - UWRJ-L169-409C-1 | ecosystem: Environmental > Terrestrial > Plant litter >...
AAGACGATGCCCCAGACGATGTCCAGGACGCCACCGAGATCGAGGATGCCGTATCAGCCCCGGCTCCCGCTCCCCGCAAGCCAGCCGGCCCTAAGAAGCCGCGCAACTTCAAGATCATGAAAGAGCTGAAGTTCGACGACGTGACACCTTCATTGGAAACGTTCATCAATGAGAGAAAGCCTGACAACCATCTTGATCGCTATCTGTGCATCGCGTACTGGTTCAAACATAACAAAGATCTTGAAGACCTGACCACGCCTCATTTCTTCACCGCATACATGCACTACCAGTGGGCGCTGCCGGCAAACGCAGATACGCCCGTGCGCGACCTCCGCCACCAGAAGCGGCAACTCTTCGTCGCCGGAACCACGGCAGGGACAAGCACGATCAGCAACGCCGGAGAACGTCGCGTTATGGGATTGGGCAAGGCTGAGGCTTGAGCAATCTGGAGAGATTTATCGAGCCAATTGCGGGCTTCTCATCGAAGCCGGCACCGTTTGCCGTGGAGGTTTTCGCCTGGTACCTTCATGAGGTCAAGCAGAAGGAGCGTTTTCAGACGGCGGACATTGGACCGTGCTTTGACGAGGTCCACATAGCGAGGCCGATGAACATTTCGATGATCCTGTCTCGGCTCTGCGAAAAGAAGCCGCCTCGAGTTATCAAGGATGCGAGGGGATACCGCCTTCACCAAACGGCACGGCAGGAGCTGTCGACCAAGCTGCCGCAGCGTGCGACATCTGTCGTTACGACGGTGCTCCTGAACGATCTGCTGACGCGTGTCACTGATCCGGCTCAAAAGACGTTCTTGACGGAAACTTTGAACTGCTTCAAGCACCACGCATACCGGGCAGCCGTGATCATGGTGTGGAACCTAGCCTTCAGCGATGTACTCGACCGCATCCTGACGAAGCACCTTGCCGCTTTCAACACTGGCGTTGGCACGCACAATCTGAAGAAGCCCGTCACCGACCGCGTCGACTTTGAGAAGCTGAAGGAGTCTGAGATCATCAAGATCGGCGCGGCGACTGGCGTCCTTGGCAAGGAGACCGTCAAGAAGCTCGAAGAGAAACTCGGGAAACGGAACACTGCGGCGCACCCTTCGACCGTAGTCGTGAGTGTGGCGACCGCAGAAGAGGTAATCTTTGACTTCGTCGAGAACATCGTTCTCCGGCCGACTCTCTAAGTCGCGTCATCGAATTGCGCAAAGGCGATCTCGCCTCGATCGCCAGCAACATTCACGAGCCCGGCGCGATGGCCGCAGCTACCCGGACCGATGGTGCTGGGTGTTCTGGCCGGTTCGCCGACGTGGTGGGTCTTTGGCAGCGCCGTGTGTCGGTTTCTGGGCTGCTTTGACTTATGCTCGCACCGCCGCATCAACCCTGAGAAGTGCTGCTGTGCTGGTGATTTCGCCATGTGGCAACGACATTGGCATGACACAGCAGTCTGGCCGCCGATCTGCCCGCTCGGGTGCGCTGAGGCCTCTACTCGCAAAGCTCCTATGTTGCTCCCAGCCCAAAATTCGGCGCGAGCCTCAGGAGCCGAATACACGCCTAAACCGTTGTACCGCATGAGCTTTCGTATCCGCGTCCAGTTCAGATTGCGCTTGACAGCGGACATTTTTCAGCCGGCGCTCCATCCAGCTGGCCGACGTCGGAAGTCAAGCCGCGCATGTCGTTGCGACCACGCACGAAGGTGGTGGGAAGCGATGCGATGGGGTTCCAGGCCGTCGATGCTGCGCGCGCCCCTGAAGCGACGGCAGGCGATCGGCAACAATGCAAGGCCCCTCGAGCAAACAGCCAAACCCCATGTCCCGGCAGTACCTGAACGTCCCCTACGCGCAAAAAGACGCTGCCAAGTCGCTCGGCGCGCGCTTCGATGGCACTGTCAAGCGCTGGTACGTCGAGGATGGCCGCGACCTGGCTGTGTTCGCCGCGTGGCTGCCCTCGGTGCCCGCGCCCCCACAGTCCACAGGCGAACTGGCACTGCCAGGCGCCGGAGGCGCCATCGCCCATGCCACTCCGAAAGGCATTCCCCTCTCTCGACTGCTGGGCGGCGTCGCCGAAGCTGTCGCCCATGCCTTCGCCAAGGGCGTGTGGACGCTGGTCGAAGTCGTCGAAGCACGCGCACGCGGCCACATCTACCTGGAACTGTCCGAACGCGACAGCAGCGGCCAGCCCATTGCCAAGGCCAGGGCGGTCATTTGGCGTTCGACGGCGTCACGCATCCTCCCCGAATTCGAGAGGGCCACGGGCGCCGTCATTGGCGCGGGCATCAAGCTCCTGGTCCAAGCCAAGCCGGTGTTCAGCGCGCAGTACGGTTTCACGCTGGAGATCGACGCCATCGATCCGGACTACACGTTGGGGGACCTCGAAGCACGCAAGAAGGAGATCCGCGACCGGCTCCAGCAGGAAGGCGTGTTCGACCACAATCGCCGGCTCACGCCCGCGTGGGACTACCGAACCATCGTCGTCGTTGCGCCGGAGGACGGTGCTGGCCTCGGCGACTTCCGCAAGGAGGCTGAGCGGCTGTCGCGCTTTGGCATCTGCCGCTTCGTTTACGCTCACAGCCGCTTCCAGGGCGAGGGTGCCGCCCGCGAGATCGTCGCTGCCATGGCGACCGCCCTTGCAGCCTTCGGCCCCGCCGATCCGCCGGACGCCATCGTGCTCATCCGCGGCGGCGGCGCGGTCAATGACCTCGCCTGGCTCAACAACTACGACCTCGTCCGCTTCATCTGCGACCTGGACATCCCTGTCCTGACGGGCATTGGCCACGAACGCGACAACACCCTGCCCGACGAGGTGGCCCACACCCGCTTCGATACGCCAAGCAAGGTGATCGCCGGCATCGAGCAGCACATTCTGCGGCGCGTGCGCGAGGTCAGCGCGGCTGCCCGGGACACCTTCGCCAGAGCAGCGCGCATCGCGCAACATGCGCGGGCCGAGATCGAACGCCGTGAGGTCCAGATCCGCGCCGATGCCAATGCGCACCTGAGTCGCGCGCGGCATGGCAGCGCTCAGACGATGAACAGCGTGGAAGCGGCCTCTGTGCGCCGGATCCACGAGGCATCGGTACGCAGCATCGCCCTCCTGAACCAGACTCGCACCGATGCGGCGCGGCACTTGGCAACAGCCAAGCAGCAGGTCCCCGCGCTTCTTAATGCCCTGCGTGTGCGATCTCAGGAAAACGTGGGCAACGCCCGCGGGCACGCGAACCTGGCCTTTCAGGCCGTTCTGGCGCGCAGCGGCACCGCGACGCGCACCGCCCGACAGACCGCGGACGACCGGATACAGCGCCTCGCCGAAAGAGCGCAGGGGGCAGTGCACAGAGCCAGAACCGGCACCGAAGCGCTCATGCGCGAAGTGACCGGCCAGGGGCCTCAGAAGACGCTGGGGCGAGGCTTTGCGATCGTGCGCACGCCCGAGGGACAGCCCGTCACGGCCCGGGCGCACGCGCAATCGCTCGCGACCATCGACATCCAGTTCAGAGACGGCAGGATCACCGCCCAACTGGGCCGCAAGCCATGAAAGAAAAGCCAATGACGACGAGTTTTCGTGATGCGTACGGCGTGCTCCAACGCCATGCCGAAACCCTGCGCACCCAGGACGAACCGAACATCGACGACCTGCTGACCATCGTCACCGAATCCGTCAACGCCTACAAGGTGTGCCAGCAGCGCATCGATGCCGTCGAGGAGGCCCTGAAGGCCGCGTTGGACGGTGCCGGCGTAGAACCCGTCACAGCGACGCCGGCGGCCACATGGTCACCGGCGCCGGTTCCTGCGTCTGCCAAAGCGCGCAACAGCGCACCGCCGGCGCCCGCGGCCGCAGCCGCGTTGGATGACATGGACGATGACATTCCTTTCTGACGTCCACCAGCGACCTTGTCGCTCTCACCGCTCGACCTCCAGTCAGAGGGCCGTGAGATCGCTCGCGAAGGAAGCCGGGTCTACGAGGCACCTGCGGCCCAAAGCCGCGAGAACTCGGCAGGTGTCCATAGGGTTCGGCTCACGCTGGGCGACGACGTTCATTCAACCATGTCGTGATCGAGCAGTCGGTGGTCTGCCGCAGACTGAGGCCGTCAAGACGGGCGTCAGAAGACGATTTGACGACACTGCGGCCGCACTTCGCGCGGTTTAGGGCTTGCAACCTGGTCGCGGCCGATCTTGTGGAAATTTCAATGATTGATGGGCGCAGCGGTAGCCCACGCGAATCGGTCGATCGTGCGCAGTTGGACTGGGCCGTTCATGGTCCTCAATGACTGTGCAAAGCTGGCGCCTGCCCGGCGCAGTTCGCATGCCCATCAGCTGACCCGTAGGCGCCTCGCATCCAATTGGGTTGAAAGCGCTCCACCCGCTGCTTCGAGTGCAGGCTTCACGCTCTCGAGCGCCCCCCCGCCGTCGCAGGGCACGACAGCGCCAGAGATGTAGCCCGCATAGGGTGAGGCAAGGAACAGCGCCAAGTTGGAGATGTCGTCGAGCGAGCCGAAGCGCTGCAGCGGCACCTGGGTGCGCGCGAACTCGCGGCCTTCGGGCGTCGGTGCCATCAGCTTGCGAAATCCCTCGGTGCCGTCGATCGGGCCCGGCGAAATCGAATTGAGCCGCACACCCTCGCTGCCCCACTCCAGCGCAAGCACGCGCGTGAACTGGTCGACGCCGGCCTTGGCCGCACTCGCATGCGCCTGGTAGCGCATCGGCACGAAGGACTGCGGCGCGGTAATGTTGATCACCGCCGCGCCCGGCTTGCGCAGGTGCGCGTGCGCCTGGCGAAGCACATGGAAAGTGCCGACCAGGTCGATGTCCACCACCACCTTGAAGCCGTTGGACGACATGTCCTTGGCCTCGCACAGGAAGTTGCCCGCGGCGCCCGAGATCAAGACGTCGATCGGACCGAATCTGGCCGCGGATTCGGCAAAGGCCGTGCCCACCGCGTCGAAGTCGCGCACGTCCGCCACCACGCCATGCACCTGGCCGCCGTGCCGGGCCAATGCATCCACCGCCGCGTCGACATTCTCGCGCTTGCGGCTGGCCACCGTCACGCGTGCCCCCTGGCGCGCGAAGGCATTCGCGATGCCGAAGTTGATGCCCGTGGTGCCGCCGAAAACGACGACGTGGCGGCTCGTAAAGTCAATGCCGATTTGCATGTGTGCTGTGTCTCGAAGAGGACCGGTGCGAAGCGCCGTCAGTTGAAGCCCGAACGCGGCGAGGCCGCCGCGCCGCTGCCGTACAGCGCGAGCCGGCGGCAACCCGCGAAGATCGACTTGGGCGTGAGGCCGTAGATCTGGCGGATCGAATGGCTGAAGTGCGTCGCGTCGGGGTAGCCGACGTCAAGCGCGATGTTCGTGAGGTTGGCGCTCTGCGTCACGTAGTAGAGAACACTGCGCGCGCGTTGCCAGGTGCGGAAGCTGCGAAACGGCGAGCCCACTTCGGCCTTGAACAGGTGAAGGAAGCGCGACACCGACAGGTGGCAGGCCACCGCGCATTCCTCGGCCGAGGTGTGGCTGTTGGGGTCGCACTTGATCTTGTCGACCACCGCGCTCATGCGCTTGTCGATCACACGGGTCGGCAGCGCGTTGCCGAAGAAGTTCTCGTCGAAGTCCTCGGTGCGTGCGTACTGGCGCGTGGCGCAGCGTTTGAACTTGTCCAGCGCCTCGCGCATGGTCGCGAGCGCCTTGGCGTCGTACACCGCGCCGCGACCGGTGCGGATGGGCTCGGGCAGGTCGCGCAGGCGCACGGTCTCCGACTCGATCAGGATGTTGCAGATCATCCGGTCCTCGGACTCAATGCGGTGGCCCACGTAGGGCGGCACGACCGACAGCAGGCTCTCCTCCCACGCGCCGCCGTCCACGCAGATGCGATGCGGGCTGCGCAGCGACACGTAGATGCTGAAGGCACCAAAGGTGCGCACCGAGGGCTCGCCCAACAGACCGACGTAGAGCACGCGATCGGCGTTGAGCCACATCACGCGCTCGGATGGCGCTGGAGAGGAGCCCCGCGAGGGCCGCAATTCGCTCGGATCGATCTGAATCTGCATGGTGTTGTCTCCTGTTTATATTGGCGGCGCCGCATCAAGGCTTGCGTCGAGTCGTCAACGGTGCTTGGCCAGCTCCAGTTTGCCAAGCTGCGCGCAATGCACTTCGTCCGGGCCGTCGGCCAGGCGCAGCAGGCGTGCCGTCGCGTAGGCCGAGGCGATGCCGAGATCGTTGTTGGTCCCGCCGCCGCCATGCGCCTGGATCACCCAGTCGATCACCTGGCAGGCCATCTGCGGCGCCGCCACCTTGATCATCGCGATGTCGGCCTTGGCGACCTTGTTGCCCACGGTGTCCATGCGGTGCGCGGCGTTGAGCGTCAGCAGTCGCGATTGCTCGATCAGGATGCGCGAATGCGCGATGCGCTCGAGCGTCACGCCCTGCTGCGCAATGGTCTTGCCGAAGGCCACGCGCGAGAGGCTGCGCCTGCACATGCGCTCGAGCATGCGCTCGGCCAGTCCGACCAGCCGCATGCAGTGGTGGATGCGGCCCGGGCCGAGCCGGCCCTGCGCGATCTCGAAGCCCCGGCCCTCGCCCAGCAGCATGTTCGAGGCCGGCACCCGCACATTCTCGAACACCACCTCGGACGCACGGTCCGGCACGCCGTAGAAGCCGAACACCGCGATCGGCCGCACCACCTTCACGCCGGGGCTGTCCATCGGCACGAGGATCATCGACTGCTGCTGGTGGCGATCGGTGTTGTCCGGGTCGGACTTGCCCATGAAAATGCAGATCTTGCAGCGCGGGTCGGTGGCGTTGGTGGTGTACCACTTGTGACCGTTGACGATGTAGTCGTCGCCGTCGCGCACGATGCTCGACTCGATGTTGGTCGCGTCGCTGGACGCCACCCCTGGCTCGGTCATGGCGAAGCAGGACCGGATCTCACCCGCCAGCAGAGGTACGAGCCAGCGCTGCTGGTGCTCAGGCGTGCCGTAGCGCGCCAGCACTTCCATGTTGCCGGTATCGGGCGCCGAACAGTTGAAGACCTCGGGCGCCAGGTGGGAACGGCCCATGATCTCGCACAGTGGCGCGTACTCGAAGTTCGTCAACCCCGCGCCGTGGCTCGACTCGGGCAGGAACAGGTTCCAGAGCCCGGCTGCGCGCGCCTTGGGCTTGAGCTCGTCGAGCACCGGCGCCACCTTCCACGGCCCCAGCGTCTCGGCCTCCCGGTAGTAGCGCTCCTCGTGGGGATAGATATGTTCTTCCATGAACGCGCCGAGGCGCTGCTGCAGATCCTGAACCTTGGGGGAGAACTCGAACACATGAACCTTTCTGGTGGCGTGATGCCGGTGGCGTGTGGTGCGTGGAATGAAGAAGCAGCGTGGCGTCAGCGCTCGCCGCGCGGGAAGTGCGCCTCGACCTGGCGCCAGGCGGCCTCGGCGATGGGCTGCGCCTTGGCACCGGTCTCCAGCGCCTGGGCGCTCGATGCCGTGCCGTCGCGCGCGCGCTTCAGGATGCCTTGCAGGATGGCGGCCAGCCGGAACATGCTGTAGGCCAGGTAGAACTCCCAATGCGCGGGATCGACCGGCGCGCGGCCGGTGCGGCGGCAGTAGGCGTCGAGGTAGCTGCGCTCGTCGGGGATGCCCAGCGCCGCATGGTCGACGCCCGCCATGCCGCGAAACTGCGCGGCCGTGAGTCGCCAGGGCAGCGCGTGGTAGGCGAAGTCGGCCAGCGGATGGCCGAGTGTGGACAGTTCCCAGTCGAGCACCGCCAGCACGCGCGGCTCGCTCGGGTGGAAGATCATGTTGTCGATGCGCAGGTCGCCGTGGAAGATGCAGGTCTCGTCGCCGGGCGGCACGTGGGCGGGCAGCCACTCGGTGAGTCGTTCCATCGCCGGAATCGGCTCGGTGACCGAAGCCTGGTACTGCGCGGTCCAGCGGCCGATCTGGCGGGTCAAGAAGCCGCCGCTGCGCCCGTAGTTCGCCAGCCCGACCGCCGCCGGGTCCACCCCGTGCAGCGCGGCCACCACGCGGTTCATCTCCTGGTAAATCGCGCTGCGCTCGGCGCGCTCGCAGCCGGGCAGCGCCGGGTCCCAGAGCACGCGCCCCTCGACGTAGGCCATCACGTAGAAGGGCGTGCCGATCACGGAGGCCTCGGCGCAGTAGCCCAGCGCGCGGGCCACCGGCACCTCGCTGCCGTCCAGCGCGGCGATCACGCGGTACTCGCGGTCGATCGCGTGGGCCGACGGCAGCAGCTCGCCGTCGGGCTGTTTGCGCAACACATAGCATGTGCCCGATGCGTCCGTGAGCCGGTAGGTCGGGTTCGACTGTCCGCCTGGAAAGCGCGCCAGCGCGGCAGTGCCACGAAATCCCGGGATGTGGGCCTGCAGCCACATCGACAGCGCCTGCACGTCGAGCACCCCAGCCGATGGGTTCGGGGAAGTCACAGCCGCGTTATTCAACATTCATGCCCTCTCATTTGAAGAATGGTATGGCATTATTGTCAGACAATCTACACGGGGTTTACGCCGACGAAGGCCTGCGCCACAGCGGCGCCAAGAGCCCGCCCATGGCATCGCCCTCAGTCGCGGAACTTGGGCGTGCGACGTTCGCGCACGGCACGCAGGGCCTCGTCCAGGTCCTCGGAATACAGCATCGCGGCATTCCAGGTGGCGATGTAGTTCAGCCCATCCGCCACGGGCCGGTCGCGCACGTAGGAAATCATTTCCTTGGTGCCGCGCAGGCACAGCGGCGACTTGGCGGCCAGTTGCGCGGCGATATCAGCCACCGCGGCTGCGAGTTCGGCCCGCGTCGTGTGGCAACGGTTGACCAGCCGCATCTGCGCCGCCTCGGCGCCCGAGAAGCGACGCGCGGTGTAGGCCAGCTCGCGTGCCAGGCCCTCCCCCACCAGCCGCGGCAGGCGCTGCAGCGTGCCCACATCTGCCACCAGTCCGACGTCGATCTCCTTGACCGAGAACCAGGCCTCTTCGCAGCAGTAGCGCATGTCGCAGGCAGTGACGATGTCGATGCCCCCGCCCACGCAGGCCGCGTGGATCTCGGCAATCACCGGCTTGCGGCACCGTTCGATGGCGCTCACCGTGTCCTGGAGGTCGAGGATGTTGCGCCGCGTCATCTCTCGCGACCGGCCGTCGCAGGCATCGGCAGTCTGTGCCTTGAGCTGGTCGAGCATCGCCAGGTCCAGCCCGGCCGAGAAATGCGCGCCCGCCGCCGACAGGATGCCCACGCGCGCGGGCGGTGTGGCGTCCAGCCATTGCATCGCTTCGCGCAGCTCGCGCCACATCGCGGCGTCGATCGCGTTGGCCTTGTGCGGCCGGTGGAGCTCAATGCGGGCCACGCCGGCCGCCAGCGAGAGCTTCAGGGTGTCGAAGACCGGCAGGCGCTGATCGTTCATGTCCGCATCCATGTGAATGTTCATTCGGGGTTGTCGTCGAAATGCTGCAGGTGGGCCTGTCGCAGCTCGAACTTCTGGACCTTGCCGGTCGAGGTCATGGGCAGTGCCGCGACCGGCACGATGGCCTTGGGCACCTCGAAGTGCCCAAGGTGGGCGCGGCAGTGGTCCTCGATCTCGGCTGCCCTCACGCCCTGCGCCGCATCGAGCACCACGAAGGCAGTGACCGCCTCGCCCCAGCGCGCATGCGGCAGACCGACCACGGCCGCACCACGCACCGCGGGATGGCGCAGCAAGACTTCCTCGACCTTGATCGAGGGCACGTTCTCGCCGCCGGTCTTGACCATGTCCTTGATGCGGTCGAGGAACAGCAGCTCGCCATCCTCGTCCCATTGCCCCAGGTCGCCGGAGTGGTGCCAGCCAAAGCGCGACGCATGGGCGGTGGCCTCGGGGTCCTGGTAATAGCCGAGCATCACGTTCGGCCCGCGGTAGACGATCTCGCCCACCTCGCCCGGGCCGAGCAGCCGGCCATCGTCGGACATCACGCCCAATTCATCGGCCAGTGTCGCCACGCCCCAATAGGCACCGAAACGCTGCAACTGCTGCTCGGGCCGGAAGATGGTGGCGGCGGTGTACATCTCGGTCTGGCCCGAGCACAGCGCGAAGCGGGCGCAGAAGCTGTCGAGCAGGGTGGTCAGGAGCGTCTTCGACATCGGCGCCATGGCATAGATGCACAGCTTCAGGCTTGACAGGTCGGTGCTCGGCCGGTCAGGATGCGCCAGCAGCGCCCGGTACATCATCGGCAGACCCACCAGCAGGCCGATGCGGTGCCGTGCGATGGCCGGCAGCACCGCATCCGCGTCGAAGCTACGCATGAGCACCGAGCTCGCGCCGCACAGCAGCGCCGACAGCAGCACCACGTGCTGCCCGACATGAAACAGCGGCAGATGGCAGCTGAACACCTCACCCTCCACGCCCATGCCCCACTCGACCAGGTTGGACATCAGCACCGAATGGATCGAGGCGTGCGAATGCATCACGCCCTTCTGGCGGCCGGTGGTGCCGCTGGTGTACATGATCTGCACCAGCGCGTCACCGTCGATGGGGGTCTCGGGCTGCGTGCGCGGAAAACCGGCCATGCGTTGATCGAACGCAACCCATTCGGGCGGCAGCCCGACCGCGGCCGGCGAGCAGACCGTCACCGCCAGTTCTGCCGCCTCGACCCGCGCGCGCAGCGCCGCATCGGCCAGCAGCCGCCCATCGGCCACCAGATGGCGCGCCTGCGAATGCGCGAGGATGAAGCCGACGGCTTCGGGCGCGAGCGCGGTGTTGATTGGCACCCACACGCCGCCGGCCTTGTAGACGCCGAACATCGCGACCACCATCTCCGCGGAGTTGTCGCACAGCATCGCCACGCGGTCGCCCGTCACCAGGCCCGCGGCGGCCAACGCGTGCGCCATGCGGTTGGCGTCCTCGTCGAGCGTGCGGAAGCTGGTGCGCTGCTCGCCTTCGATCAACGCGTCGCGCGTACCGAAACGGCGTGCGGCGCGGTGCAGCACGTCGCCCAGCGCCAGGCGGCCGATGCGCGCCCGCGACGCCAAAGCTGCGGGCGTCACTTCGACACGCTGACCGGATCGAGGTAATCGCTCACGAGCGCCCACTTGCCCTGGACGATCTGGGTCATGCGCACCCTCTGGTTGCTCAACCGGTTGTCCTTCGAGACGTTGAAGCCCGGGTTGCCCAGTGCATCGGGGCCCAGCTTGGTGGCCTCCATCGCGGCGTTGAAACTCTCGGCCGTGAGTGTCTTGCCGGCCTTGTCGGCGACCTTGGCGAAGGTCGTCATCGCGTAGTAGGCGTACATCGAGTACAGGCCCGGGTCGTCACCGAAGCGCTTCTTGTAGGCCGCGAACCATTCGCGCACGGCCGGATTGGCGTCGTCGGCGTACGGCAGGGGGATGAAGGTCGCGCCATAAACACCTTCCATGGCGGCGCCGCCGAGCGTGGGCACCTGCTGCGAATAGTTGGCCGCCGTGCCGAGGAAGTCGGGACTGAAGCCGATCTTGCGCGCTTCGCCCACCGAACCGATGAACTCGCGCAGGGTCGAGGCGTTGAAGACCAGGTCGCAGTTCGCCGCCTTGAGCCGCGCCATCTGAGACGAAAAGTCGGTGGCGCCGCGCTTGTAGGTGGTCTTCTCGGCCACCGCCATGCCCTTGGCCTTGAGGTAGGCCTCGACACCCTCGAAGGCCTCGCGGCCGTAGTCATCGTCCTGGTAGATCACGCCCACGCGCTTGTACGGCTTCTTCTTCATCATGAAGTCGAGCGTCGACGCCGACATCGAGAAATACGAAGGCGCGAGCGCGACCTTGTACGGACTGGGCGGCTCGTACAGGTCCTTCGAGGCGCCTTGCGGCATGAAGTTGAAGACTTTGTTCTCCATCAGGAAGGGCAGTGCGGCCATGTTGGTCGCGGTGCCCAGATGGCCCAGGATCGCGAACACGTTCTCCTGCGTGACCAACTTCTGCGCGGCCAGCACCGCGCGCTTGGGCTCGTAGCCGTGGTCCTCGACCACCAGCCGGACCTTGCGGCCCTGGATGCCGCCCTTGGCGTTGATCTCCTCGACGGCCATGTTCATCCCGTTGCGGGACTCCTTGCCGTAGTTGGCGATGGGGCCCGACAGGTCGGTGATCGTGCCCAGCACGATCTCGCTGTCGCTCACGCCCTTGCCCTGGGCGAGCGCAAGGCCGGCGACCCCGAGCAACAGGGCCGTGGTGATCAGGTTTCTGCGCAACATCGATGTCTCCTTCTGTGGGTGGTGATCGGCTCAGGCGGGCTTGCGGTCGAAGACCGGTACCCGCTTCTCGGCAAATGCAGTGACGCCCTCGACCGCATCGGGCGTGTGACCCGATGCGACCATGGCGCGGTGTTCATGGTCCAGGTGCTCGGCCAGCGAATGCAGCGGTGCGGCATCGACCAGCCGCTTGGTGCGCCCGAGCGCGCCCGTGGCGCCGCGCGCCAGCGACGCGACCAGCGCGTCGGCACGCGCGCCCAGTTCGGCGTCGGGCCAGACCGCCGACACGATGCCCCAATCGAGGCAGCGCTGCGCCGACAGCGGCGCGTTTGTGAAGAAGATCTCCTTGGCCCGCGCCACGCCCACGCGGCGTGTGAGGAACCACGAGGCGCCCACGTCGGGCGTGAGGCCGATGGCCGAGTAGCCGCCGCGCAGCTTCATCGATTCAGCCGCCAGCACGATGTCGGCGCAGAGCGCCAGACCGATCCCGCCGCCGCCGATGGGCCCGTTGAGCGCACTCACCACCGGAATCGGCAGGCCTGCGAGCCGCTCGATCGCGCGATGCAGCGGTGGGATGTGGGTGTCAAGCAGCGTTCCCATGTCGTCGCGCGAGCGCACGAAGTCACCGATGTCGCCGCCGGCGCAGAAATGACGGCCCTCGGCGCGCAGCAGCAGCGCACGCACGGTGGCGTCCTCGGCCACCGCCTCGACCGCCGCGATCAGCGCGGCCGAGAGTTCCAGGTCGAGCACGTTGGCGCGCTCGGGGCGGTTCAGCGTGAGGACGGCGATGCCGTCACGACGGTCCAGCAGCACGGCCGAAGACATCGGGAGAGACCTTTCGGATCGCCACGTCGGCGACATGACCGCAGCGTAGGCACGGCCCGAGGGAGCGTCTTGTGTCCAGACGCTGCGGCCTGGGCCACCCTCCCCCCGAGGAAACACCGATGTCAGACCGGCGAGATGCCGCGGCGCTTGTCGGGCCGGCCGCAGCCGGCCTCGCGCGGCACGCGCAGGCGACCCTCGCGCACCGCGGCCCGCGTGGGCTGCACCCGCGGTGCCAGGTCCATGACCTCCTCGGTCTTCTGGCGCGTGAGACGTGTGGCTCCTTTGACGCACCCCCGGCGCCCAAAGATGCATGACCCATCCGGATTGTCTGTGGATATTGACAGACAATATTTTGGACCTTCACCGTGCGCTCCCCTTGGAACACCGGCCCGGCTGCTTCTAGAATCCATGCATTCGCCGGGCTGCCGGCGATTCCTCACTGCACCGCGCGAACCCGCATGAACGACTCAGAGAAAGCACCTGCCATCCGCGCCGAGGGCGCCAGGCAGAAGGCGGCCGAGGAAAAGACCGCGCATCCGCGCAGTACCCCCGACCGCGTGGCCGATGCCATCAGCAAGGGCATCCTGATGCGCCGCTTCACGGTCGGCCAGCGGCTGATCGAGGCCGACCTGACGCGCGACCTGGGTGTGAGCCGCAGCACCGTGCGCGAAGCGCTGCGCATCCTCGCCTCGAGCGGCGTGGTCGACCTCACGCCGCACCGCGGCGCGGTCATCCGCTCGCTGTCGCGCGAGGACGCGACCAGCCTGCTGGGCGTGCTGGAGGTGCTGTCCGGCCTGGCAGCGCGACTGGCCGCGGCCAACATCGGTCTCGGCCATAACGCGCGCCGCTTCGAGGCCGCGGCACAAAAACTGATCCGCGCCGAGAGCCCCGAGGCACTTGACCGCGTGCTCGACGAGCGCGCGAATTACTACAAGGTGATGTTCGAGATTGCCGACAGCAGCGAGCTCGACCGCGTGCTGCCGCAGGCGCGCGCGCACCTCTTCCGTGCCCAGTTCTATCACTCACTCACGACGGCCGACCTGCGCTCGATGGTGGCCGAGTACCGCGCCATCACCGAAGCGATCCTCGAAGGCGATCAGGACAAGGCCGAGAAACGCATGCGCCGGCACCTGCAGAAATCAGGCGAGCGCACGCTGCCGCGCATGGCCGTCTTCACGCTGAACTGAGCGCTCAACGGCCTTGCCACCGCGCCGGTCGTTTTTGCGCAAAGGCCGCCGCGCCCTCGCGCGCGTCCGCCGATGCGTTGACCGCGGCCGCGATCCCGCGCTGGCGCTCGAACATCTCGTTGTCGCTCCAGGTGCGCGAATCCTGGACGATCTGCTTGCTCGCGGCCACCGCCAGCGGCGCGTTGGCGTCAATGGCCTGCGCCAGCTCCAGGGCGGCAGCCAGCGCCCCGCCCTTGTCGACCAGGCGGTTGACCAGCCCCCAGGCCTGCGCCTGCTCGGCCGTGATCGGGTCGCCTAGCAGCGCCATCTCCATCGCGAGGTTGGCCGACAGACGCTGGGGCAGGCGCATCAGCCCGCCCGAGGAAGCGACCAGGCCGCGCTGGGTCTCCGGCAGACCGAAGCTCGCGCCGCGCGCCGCCACCACCATGTCGCAGGCCAGCACGATCTCGAAGCCGCCGGCCACTGCATGGCCCTCGACCGCGGCGATCAGCGGCTTGCGCGGAGGGGCCTCGCAAAGGCCTGCGAAGCCAAGCCCCGCAATCGCCGGCTCGACGCCCTCGAAGGCGAAGGCCTTGAGGTCCATGCCCGCGCAGAAGCTGCCGCCCGCCCCTGTGAGGATGCCCACGTGCAACCCGGGCTCGGCGTCGAGCCGCTGCATCGCCGCCGCGATGCCTTGTGCGACCGCCGTGTTCACGGCGTTGCGCACCTCGGGCCGCTGGATCGTGACGACCAGCACATGCCCCTCGACATGCGTGCCGACGGCCTGCATCGGCGCGCTCATCGCAGCCCCTTGCTGCCCGGCAGCGCGGTGCGCAGCTTGCCGACGATGCCGCTCGGAAAGAAGTAGACCGACAGCACGAACACCAGGCCGAACCAGAGCATCCAGCGGTCGGGGTGGAACAGCTTGGCCAGCAGCGGGACCGACGAAAGCGAACCGCTCAGGCCGCCCATGAGACTCTGCAGGTAGTTCTCGGCCACGATGAACAGCACCGCGCCCAGCACCGCGCCATAGACCGTGCCCAGCCCGCCGATGACCGCCATCAGCAGGATGTTGAGCATCACGTTGAAGCCCACCGTGGTCTGCGGCCCCACGTAGCGCAGCCACAGCGCCATCAGGATGCCCGCACAGGTCGCCAGCGCGGCAGCCAGGCAGTTGATCGCGATGCGGTAATAAAGGGTGCGATAGCCGATCGCCTCGGCCCGGAAGTCGTTCTCGCGGATCGCCTCGAGCACGCGCCCGAAGCGCGAGTTCACCACGCGAAGCATCAGCAGGAACAGCGCCGCCGAGACGAAGAAGATCAGGTAGTAGGTGAGCACCCGGCCATTGATGGCCGTGCCGAGGACCGGTTCCTCGAACACCCGGAAGGCCGGCGTCAGCACCTCGGGCAGGCGAAAGGTGCGGCCGTCATCGCCCCCGGTGATGCCGCTCAGGCGCATCACCAGCGCCCCGAAGGCGGCGCCGAAGGCCAGCGTCATCATCGTGTAGAAAATGGCCTTCACGCGCAGCGAGATCAGCGCGATCAGGAAGGACAGCAGCACCGACACCGCGATGGCGGCCGCGGCGCCGGTGGCCATCGCGGTCCAGGTCGGGCCCATCTTGTACATCGCGATCGCCACGCCGTAGGCACCGATGCCGTAGAACATCGCGTGGGCGAAGGAAACCACACCGCAGTAGCCCAGCAGCAGGTCGAAGGAGGCGACGAGCACGATGAACACGCAGACGGTGGCGGCCACGTTGAGCGAGCGAGCGCCGGAGAACAGGAAGGGCGCGGTGGCCAGGTAGAGCAGGATCAGCAGCAGCAGCGTGGAGAGCATGCGGCTGCGCGGAAAGTCGCCGGAGAGGAGTCGGGTCAGCATGATGGCGGGCCGCAGTTCTAGTGCTTGTGAACGGGATAGAGCCCTTGCGGGCGCCAGAGCAGCACGACCATCATCACGAGGATGTTCGACACCAGTGCCAGGTCGGGCAGCAGGAAGCTCACGTAGTTGGTGCTCAGCGCAATGAGCATCGCGCCGGCGAAACAGCCTGTGACCGAGCCCAGGCCACCGATGATCACGATGATCAGCATCTGCACGAGCACCTCCGCGCCGATCGCGACGGTGAACTGCTCTCGGTAGAAGGCCCACATCACACCGCCCAGGCCCGCGAGCGCCGAGCCCGCGACAAACACACCGACGAAGATGCCGCGGATGCGGTAGCCCAGCGCCTCGACCATCGCGCGGTTCTCGACGCCCGCGCGGATCAGCAGGCCGACGCGCGTGCGGTTGAGCAGCAGCGTGAGGCCAATGAACACCACCACCCCCACCACCACCGCCACGAGCCGGTAGCGCTCGATGGCCACGTCGCCGAACAGGAAGGAGCCTCGCACGGCCTCGGGCAGCGGCAGCAGCATCTGGTTGGCACCAAAGATCACCAGCACCAGTTGCTCGATGACGATCATCGAGCCGATCGTGATCAGGATCTGCTTGAGGTGGTCGCCGTACACCGGCTTGATGAACAGCCGCTCATAGACCCAGCCGAGCGCGGCCGTGACCACCATCGCGAACGCGATCACGGCCACGATGGCCGCCAGGCTGGCCCACACCGAGGGGGATTCGAGCAGGTGCCGCAGCGGCCCGACCAGCAGCGTCGCGGTGTAGGCGCCGACCGCCACGAAGGCGGCATGGCCGAGGTTCATCACGTCCATCAGGCCAAATACCAGCGTGAGCCCGCTGGCCATGATGAACAGCATCATGCCCATGGCGAGCGCGGCCACCGTCAGCGTGATCCAGGTGGGCACACTGCCGATCACCGGCAGCGCCATGGCGATGAAGGCGAGGATGATCGCGCCGGGCACGAGGTCGCGGGTGCGGCCCGGCAGGGCCGCGAGTGCGGGCGAGGACGTCGCCGTCTCCGGCGTCAGGGTCGATTCGATGGCAGCCATGGGCTCTCCGTTGGATGGGCGCGGGCTAGTGGACAGCGCCGGCATGCAGGCCGAGCAGCCGCGCCTGCAGCGCTTCGTCGGCCGAAAGCGCCTGCATGCTGCCGGCGTGCACGATGCGGCCGTCGTCCATCACCGCGACGTGGTCGCCCAGCGACCGCACGAAATGGAAGTTCTGCTCGACGAGCAGGATGGTGGTGTCCCGGGCCTTGAGTTCCTCGAAGGCCTGCGCGAGGTTGTCAACGATGGCCGGCGCCAGGCCCTTGGTCGGCTCGTCGATCAGCAGCAGCTTGCGCGGCTCGATGATCGCCCGCGCGATCGCCACCATCTGCTTTTGCCCGCCCGACAGCGTGCCGCCGGGCCGCAGCCAGAAGCGTTTGAGCGCGGGGAACAGGCCGAAGATCCAGTCCAGACGCGCCTCGTCAAAGCGCCCGCTGATGGCCGCCAGGCGCAGGTTCTCCTGCACCGTCAGCCCCGAGAAGATGCCCATGTCCTCCGGCACGAAGGCGATGCCGCGGCGCGAGATCTCGGGCGTCTTGTCGGCGGTGATGTCGGCGCCGTCGAACATGAGCGTGCCGCGGCTGGCCTGCCACAGGCCCATGATGGTGCGCAGCGTGGTGCTCTTGCCCGCGCCGTTGCGCCCCAGCAGCACCGTCAGGCCGGCGCGCGGCACCACCAGGTCCACGCCCTGCAGGATGTGGTATTCACCGATGTGCGTGTGCACGCCCGCAAGCGCGAGCAGCGGCGAAGCTTCCTGCGCGCGGGTGTCTTGTATGCGAGCCTCAGGCATGCGCGGCCTCCGGGCGGGGTGCGGGCGTGCGCTTGACGCCCAGGTAGGCCTCCTGCACGATGGCCGAGGCCATGACCTCGGCGGGCAGGCCATCGGCCACCAGCCGCCCGTTGTGCAGCACGACGATGCGGTCGGCCAGGGAATGGATCACGTCCATCTTGTGCTCGACCAGCAGAATGGTCTTGTCGCCGCGCGCCTTGAGGCGGCGGATCAGCTCCAGGATCACCGGCACTTCGTCGACGCTCATGCCCGCGGTGGGCTCATCGAACATCACGATCTCGGGCTCCAGCGCCATCAGGATCGCGACCTCCAGCTTGCGCTTGTCGCCATGCGGCAGCTTGGCCGCGACGTCGTCGCGCCGTGCGGCCAGACCCACCTGCGCGAGGTAGGCATCGGCCTGCTCGATCAGGTCGCCACGGCTGCGCCACACGGCGAGCATGTTGAAGCCCGCACGATGGCGGCTTTGCACTGCAAGCCGCACGTTCTCTGCCACGCTCAGCCGCGGAAACAGGTTGGTCAGCTGGAAGGCGCGGCCGATGCCGCGCGTGGTGCGCTGGGCTGCGTTCAGGCGCGTGATGTCCTGGCCCTTGAAATACACCGCGCCCGTGCTCGCCCGGAGCTGGCCCGACAGCAGGTTGAAGTAGGTGGTCTTGCCCGCGCCGTTGGGGCCGACGATCGCGGTCAGCGTGCCGGCCGCGAACTCCGCCGTCACGTCGTCGACCGCGGCATGGCCGCCGAAGCGGATGCCGAGCCCGCGGCTCGCGAGCGCGGGCGCCGGCCGGTCCGCGGTGGCGCAAGTGCTGGAGGCGCTCATGCTCAACGCTTGACGGTGATCGGCAGCGGCATCTCCGAGGCCGGGATCTCGCGCACCAGGTCGAACAGGTCCCACTCGCCGGCAGGCGACTTCTTCATGCGGAACTGGTACTGGGCCTGCAGCGCCTGGTGGTCTTCCTTGCGAAAGCTCATCTTGCCCTTGGGCGTGTCGAACTCCATGCCTTCCATCGCCGCGATGAGCTTGGGCGTGTCGACCGTGCCGGCCTTCTTGATGCCCGCGACGATGGCCGCGGCGGTGACGAAGCCGCCTGCGGTGAACAGGTCCGGCGGCACCTGGTAGCGCTTCTGGTGCTCGGCGACCAGCCAGTCGTTCATCGCGTTCTTGGGGAAGCCGTAGTAGTAGAAGGTACCGCCGGACACGTCCAGGCCCTTCCAGGGCTTGGCGTTCTCCAGGTTGGCGCCGCCGATCGACAGGAACTCGATGCCATAGCGGCCCGGATTGAGTTCCGAGATCTTGCGGATCGGGTTGGGGGCGCCCCAGATCACCACCAGGTACTTTTTGCCCTGCAGGTCCTTCATGCGGTCGAAGATGCGCTGCATCGGCGCAGTGAAGTCCGAGGTCGACAACGGGATGAATTCCTCGTGGATGACCTTGGCCTTGCTCTTGGTGGAGACCAGCGCGTCCTTGAAGGCCTTGACGCCGTCCTTGCCGTACACGTAGTCGGGCGCGAGGAAGGCGACGTTGTCGCCGTCCTTCAGACCGGCCGCGCTGGCCAGTGCGTCCTGGAAGGAGTTGCGGCTGGCGCGAAACAGGTACTTGTTCCAGGCCGAACCGGTCAGCGAATCGGCGATGGCCGGCTCCACCATGAGGATCTTGCCGTACTCCTCGGCCACCGGTGCCATCGACAGCGCTCCTCCCGACCACGAGGTGCCCACCGCGATGTCGGCCTTGTCGTCGGCCAGCGCCTCGGTGAGCATCGCCTTCGACAGTTCGGGCTTCATCTGATCGTCCTTGACGATCACCTCGATCTTGCGGTTGAGCAGCGTCATCGAGCCCTGCGTGAGGTACTCCAGGCCCAGGCGCAGTCCTCGCTCGGTGTCGCGCGCATAGGCTTCCGACGGCCCGGTCTTGCTCGCGATCAACGCGATCTTGATCGGCTTGTCCTGGGCCAGCGCCTGCGGCGCGATCCAGCAGGCGAGCGCGGCGGTGGCCGCGACGATGAGTTTCTTCAGCATGCTTGTCTCCTTATCGATGTATCGGATCTCTGCCTGGCCATGCGGCAGCCGTGCCTAGCCCACGGCGCGCTGCTGCCCTCTCCAGTAGGGCTCGCGCAGCACGCGTTTGAGCACCTTGCCGCTCGGATTGCGCGGCAGCGCGTCGACGATGTCAACGCTCTTGGGGCACTTGTAGTGCGCGAGGTTCGCGCGCATGAAATCGATGATGTCGTGGGCACCGACCGTGGCGCCCGGGCGCAGCACCACGCAGGCCTTGACCGCCTCGCCCCAGGTCGCATCGGGCACGCCGATGACCGCGCCGTCGGCGACGGCGGGGTGCCGCATCAGCACGTTCTCGACCTCGGCGGGGTAGATGTTCTCGCCGCCCGACAGGATCATGTCCTTGATGCGGTCGTTGATGTAGAGGTAGCCATCCTGAAGGTAGCCGCCGTCGCCCGAACGGAACCAGCCGCCGTTGGCGTTGCGACCCTCCGGATAGGCCGCGGCCGTGGCCTGCGGGTTGCGCCAGTATTCCTTGAGGTTGCGGTCCGACTCGATCCAGACCTCGCCGACCTCGCCCTCGGGCAGGTCCTGCAGGCCGGTCGGGTCAACGATGCGCAGCCGCCCGCCGCCGATGGGCCGGCCGGCCGACCGCAGCAGCTCGGCATTGCCCGAGCGATGGTCCGCGGGGAACAAGAAGGTCGCGGGCCCCGAAACCTCGGTCAGGCCGTAGACCTGGAGGAAGTCGCAGCCAAAGAGCGTGAACGCCTGCTGCAGCACCGTCTCGCTGACCGGCGAGCCGCCATAGGCCATGAGCTGCAGCGTGCCGAAGTCGTGCGACTTCGCATCGGGCACCTGCAGCATGAACAGGATCATCGCCGGCACGACGAAAGTGTGCGTGATGCCGTGCTGCGCGAAGGCTTGCAGGTAGGCCTTGGGATCGAACTCGGCGTAGGCCGAGGTCTGGCCGCCCGTGTAGAGCGTGAGCAGCAGCATCGTCATGCCCGCGACGTGGAACACGGGCAGCGGATTGCCCAGCACGTGGCGGTGGTCGAATTTCCATTCCTTGGACACCACGCGCGAGGTCGACAGCAGCCCTGCGTGCGAGAGCACGATGCCCTTGGGCAGGCCGGTGGTGCCCGAGGAGTAGAGCTGCAGCGCCGCATCGTGCGTGTCGGCCGCCACGGGGGTGAACGCCGCGGACGCGCCGCCATACCAGTCGGCCAGCGAGCGCACGTCGCCCGTGGCCGCGCCGGTGCAGACCAGCGTCTTCACGCCCGGCAGGTCGGCCTTGGCCACCACTGGCAGGAACTCGGCATCGGCCATCAGGAACACCGCCTCGCCGTTGTTGACGATGTATTCGATCTCGGGCGCCGCGAGCCGCCAGTTGACCGGCATGCACACCGCGCCCAGCTTGCACGCGGCCAGGGTGACGAGGATGCATTCGATGTGCTGCTTGGTCAGCACCGCCACGCGCGTGTCGCGCTGCACGCCGGCGGCGGCCAGCGCGTTGGCCAGGCGGTTGGTGTGGGCCTCGACCTCGCGGTAGCTCAGGCGCCGCTCGCCGGCGCGAAAAGCGATCGAATCGGGGCGTTCGGCCAGTTGCCGCTTCAGGCTGTCGATCAGGGTTTGGTCTTGCATGCGCTGTCTCCTTGTTTTTTTGTCTGACCGGCGGGCTCAGGCCACCTCGAAGAGCGCCGCGGCGCCCATGCCGCCGCCCACGCACATCGTGGCCACCACGTACTTCACGCCGCGCCGCTTGCCTTCGATCAGGGCATGCCCGACC
>Ga0247813_10001084_pt1 | contig 21654 bp, 12 predicted proteins | sample UWRJL169409C1_FD_180719 | JGI IMG/M metagenome (GOLD analysis project Ga0247813, IMG submission 180719) | Plant litter microbial communities from Arlington Agricultural Research Station in Wisconsin, United States - UWRJ-L169-409C-1 | ecosystem: Environmental > Terrestrial > Plant litter >...
TCTCCTCGAGAACATTGATAGAGGGATTATTTGGGATCATACCCGATGCTTTACATCAGCGACTCACCATCCGTCCCGGCTTCCCTGCAAGCTGGGAGCATGCAGCTATCACCACACCCGATGTAGTGTATAAATTTAAACGCAGCGGCGCTACGGATCAATATAATTTTAAGCTTTCTTTCGCCAAGCAGTTAGGCTTAAACCTACAATTAAAGGCCCGTGGAAATACGGTTGCCTCGGTACTGGTGAATGGCAAAAAAGCTTCCTGGAAGATTATTGATCATGCTGTCGGCCAGCCGATGATAGAAATCAGCGCCCCACCAACCGAACAGTACGAGGTAAAGATCATATGGGCGGGAGAAGGACTTATCCAACCATTTATTAAGCCTGTATATGCAATCGGCGATCACCTGTCTATAGATTTTAAAGGAACAACGATTATTAAAGTGAATGACCCTCAACAGGTATTTAAGTCTGTCAATTTCACAAACAACAATTTTACCGCAGTTACAGGGAAGCTTGTTGGTAACCGTACGGCATTTGTGCAATTGAAAAAAGGAAGTTATACCTGGTGGTACCCGGTATGTTTCGAATTAAAAGCACCGGTATCAGTTTCGCCGCTTACTGAACAGGAAAGCGGTAAAATTACTTTCCGGATGATCAATAACAGCAATCAACCTTTAAATGGGGTATTGTCAGCAAAAGCATATTCAAACCAGGTGACATTACAACCCGGGGATACTTCATCGCTGATTACCCTTTCCGGAAATCAGGTTGTTGCGGGAACGAATCAATTGATTTTTGACGGAGGGGAGCCTACCGCCCTGGAAGTAACGAACTGGAATATTATGCAGCAGGCAGCAGGTCAGCGCAGTATTGATCTCAGCGGCTTTTTTAATGACCAGGTAACGGAAATCTTCAAACATAAATATCTTTCTCCAAGACCTGCTGTACCAACCTTGCAGCTTCCATGGCAGGGAATCGGCGATTGGCCCCATGCGCTGGAGATTGCGGATATCGATGATGCCGGTCTGCGTAAAATGGCAGGTACGTCGAACTTATTTACGCTTCCGCAGGGCATTCAGTTTAGTACCCCCGGCGGTGCGGCTAAACGGAATATCCTCTTTACTTCGCAGTGGGATAACTTCCCATCGGCTGTCACTATCCCTTTAAACGGAAAAGCTGCGCATGCCTACTTCCTGATGGCCGGGTCTACCAATCACATGCAGAGCCAGTTTGATAACGGAAAGATCGTAGTCACTTATACCGACAATTCTACTGAGGAACTGATTTTACGCAACCCGGAAACGTGGTGGCCGATTGAAGAGGATTATTATACGGATGGGTTTGCGTTTGATCTTAAAAAGCCGCGTCCGCCCCGTATTCACCTGAAAACAGGAAAGGTGGATCAGGGTGAAAGGAAAAGCAATCCTTTACATCAGACAATAGGGGGCGGTGCGGCCACGGTTGCCGACCTTGCTCTTAATCCACAGAAGACATTAAAAAGCCTGCAACTGGTTACGCTTGCAAACGATGTGGTGATCGGATTGATGAGTGTGACCCTGACCGGTCAGGATTTATAAACCGGATAAAAAATACATACATTAAATAAAACCTGATGAACCTAACTATGAAAAACCGATTGTTTTTACTGACGAGTATATTAATTTTATTGAATTGGAACCCTGGTTATACACAAAGCCGTTCAGAATGGGTAAAAAAAGTGGGAGCAAGAAAGATACCCTCAAAAACGAACATATTCAGTGTGAATTCTTATGGAGCGGTCAGTGATGGCAAAACTTTAAACAGTAAAGCCATTCAGCGTGCTATCGACGCCTGTGCGAAGGCAGGTGGAGGGATTGTAACTTTCAAAAGCGGAACCTATCTGACCGGTTCGGTTTTTATCAAGAGCGGAGTACATCTAAAAATTGACAAAGGTGTAGAAATCAGGGGGAGCCAGGATATTGCCGATTATCCCGAGATTGATACCCGGATCGCTGGTATAGAGATGAAATGGCCTGCGGCACTGATCAATATTATCGATCAGCAAAACGCAGCTTTAACGGGCGAAGGATCAGTACATGCGCAGGGTAAAGTATTCTGGGAAATGTACTGGAAGCTAAGAAAAGAATATGATGCGAAAGGGTTACGCTGGATAGTGGATTACGATGCGAAAAGACCAAGGACGGTACTCGTTTCCGGTTCATCTGATATTACTTTAAAAGGGTTGACATTGCAGCAGGCAGGTTTCTGGACAGTGCAGATTTTGTATGCCGACCATGTAACAGTTGATGGGTTGCTGATCCAGAACAACATAGGCGGACATGGCCCAAGTACGGATGGGGTGGATATTGACTCGTCGTCGTGGGTGCTGGTACAAAACTGTGATATTGACTGTAACGATGATAACTTTTGTCTGAAGGCAGGACGTGACTGGGACGGGTTACGGGTAAACCGCCCTACAGAATATGTAGTGATCAGGGATTGTGTTGCACGTAAGGGCGCCGGACTGCTGACACTGGGTAGTGAGACATCGGGCGGTATCAGGCATGTACTAGCGACTAATCTGAAAGGGAATGGTACCGGAAATGCGCTCAATATCAAATCGGCTACAACCAGGGGAGGAACTGTTGAAGATATCTATTTTGAAAATATTACTATGGATAGCGTCGGCACTTTTCTGCAGGTCAATATGAACTGGAACCCGGCATACAGTTATTCTAAACTGCCTGAAGGCTACAATGAAAATACGCTTCCTGCGCACTGGAAAAAACTACTGGCAAAAGTTGAACCGGCAGAAAAGGGCATCCCGGTATTTAAGGATGTATACATTTCCAATGTAAAGATCAAAGTTGCCAAAAGGGCGATCAACGCAAACGGGCTGGAACAGTCGAAGCTGGCGAATTTTAACTTAACGAATATCAGCGTCAATGCCGCGATCAGCGGACTGATAGATCACGCGCAAAACTGGAATTTCAAAAATGTTCGTATTACCGCAAGGGACAATAGCAGCATCGAAATTAAAGATGCATCAAACAGTAACCTGGCCTTAACTTTTTAATCCCCGTCTATGAAACGCTTATCCTTCTATTTTTTATCTATTATTTCTCTGCTGATCTGTTATTCAGAGGTAGAGGCGCAGCGGCAAATGGAAAAGCTCGGTCGTGGTATGGTAGCCCTGCGTACTCAGGACGATGCGGTTTATCTGGGCTGGCGCCTGCTGGGAACAGATCCGGAAGAAATCTCGTTTAACCTGTACCGCAAAAGCGGCAATAAGGAAAAGATTAAGCTGAATGCAACCCCGATTACTAAAACCACTGATTTTAAAGATACCGGGGCAGATATGAAAGTTATTAATTCTTACTCCATACGCCCTGTACTTAAAGGGGTGGAACAAAAAGAAAGCGAACCATTTGTTTTGCAAGCGAATGATTCGGCAAACGGATACCTGACTATTCCATTGAAAACCCCGGCAGGATACTCCCCAAACGATATTTCTGTCGGCGATCTTGACGGTGACGGGGAATATGACATAGTGCTGCACCAGACGGGTAAAGCACATGACAATTCACATAATGGTTATACTGATCCTGCTATTTTCCAGGCTTACAAGATGGACGGGACTATGCTCTGGGAGATTAACCTGGGTAGGAATATCCGTGAAGGAGCGCATTATACACAGTTTATGGTTTACGATCTCGATGGGGATGGAGTGGCGGAATTTGCATGTAAAACAGCAGACGGTACAACAGACGGCAAAGGAAAAGTAATTGGTGATGCGACGAAAGACTGGCGTAACGCCAGCGGGAAAATACTGAGCGGACCTGAATACTTCACAATTTTTAACGGGAATACGGGTGAGGCAATGGCGACCACTGATTATATTCCCGGCAGGGGAAATACGAAAGGATGGGGCGGCCGTGGCGGAAACGGAGGAAATGATGATAACGGGAACCGGGTTGATCGGTTTACGGCTTGCATTGCTTACCTTGATGGCAAAAAACCAAGTGTGGTGATGTGCCGGGGATATTATGGCAGGACTGTACTGGCTGCCTGGGACTGGCGCGGGGGGAAATTAACTTCCCGCTGGGTCTTTGATACGAAGGATGGTGCTAACCCGTATTCTGGTATGGGCAATCATAACCTAACCGTAGCAGATGTGGACGCAGATGGGAAAGATGAAATTATTTTCGGGTCGATGTGTGTGGACGATAATGGTAAAGGATTATATACTACAGGGTTACGACACGGGGATGCAATCCACGTCAGTGACTTGGATCCTGAACGTCCCGGACTGGAAGTTTTCGGGGTTCATGAAATTGAAGACGGAACTAAAGGCCCCGGTGCTGTACTGTATGATGCAAAAACCGGCGCTGTATTGTGGCGCGGGGCCGAAGATGAAGATGTTGGCCGTGGTGTAGCGGAAAATATTGATTCCTCGCTGACAGGTGCCCAGCTCTGGTTTTCAGGTTCTAAAGGTTTGCTGGACTTAAAAGGGAACCGTATTGGTGCTAATCCGCCATCCACTAATTTCCTGATCTGGTGGGATGGTGACCTTTCGAGGGAACTGCTCGATGGAAATCATATCGATAAATATAATGGGGGCAGATTGTTAACGGCAACGGGCTGTGTATCCAATAATGGAACTAAGGCGAACCCTGCGTTGAGTGCCGACTTGTTAGGGGACTGGCGGGAGGAAGTGATCTTCAGGACGGCAGATAACCAGCAGTTGCGGGTGTATAGTACCACGATACCGTCACAACACCGTTTATATACATTGATGCATGATCCACAATACCGTTTGAGTATCGCCTGGCAGAATGTAGGCTATAATCAGCCGCCACATACAAGTTTTTACCTGGGGAACGGCATGAAAAAAGCACCCCGACCAAATATTATAACTATAAAATAAAGAATATGTCAGTACAAAAAAAGTATATGGGCTTCATGCTCGCAACGTTAATCGTGTTGTCGTCTGCTTTTACATTATTAAAAGATAAGCCGACGCTGTATCTCATCGGGGATTCTACGGTAAAAAATGGAAAAGGTAAAGGCGATGGCAATATGTGGGGTTGGGGCGATTATATCGCTGGTTTTTTTAATAAAGATAAGATTCATATAGAAAACCATGCTTTAGGTGGCACCAGTACGAGGACTTTTCGTTCGAAAGGGCTATGGGACAGTGTGCTGGTTAAGATCAAACCCGGCGATTATGTTCTGATGCAGTTTGGGCATAACGATGGCAGTCCGCTCGATGATACGGCACGTGCCAGGGGAACGATAAAAGGGGTAGGGATGGAAAGCAGGGAAATTTATAACCCGATCACTAAAAAACAGGAAGTCGTGTATACTTATGGCTGGTACCTGCGTAAATTTATTACCGAAGCAAAAGCCAAAGGGGCAATCGCTATTGTGTGTTCACCAATTCCACGTAATCAGTGGAAAGATGGCAAAATTGTCAGGGGTGAAGCCAGCTATAGCACCTGGGCGGAAGAAGTTGCGAAAGCTGAAGGGGTAGATTTCATCAATCTAAACAAACGCACATCAGATAAATATGATCTGGCGGGTGAGAAGGTGGTTAATGGCTATTTTCCGGGCGACCATACCCATACAAATGGTGAGGGTGCGAAGGTGAATGCGGCATCAGTTGCAGAGGGTATTGCCGATTTAAAAAAGTGTCCGTTAAAAAAGTATTTGCTTAAATAGCCCGCTATGAAATGTTTATTCTCAATTATATTGTTGTCTTTCTGCGTTTTCAATGGCTATGCACAGCAGATCAACCGGCAGAAGTTGGTTAGCCGCCATACGGTCAAGATCAGGCAAATGGATTCTTTATCCTCACTTTCGGTAGGGAATGGCAAATTTGCGTTTACTGTGGATGCCACTGGTTTACAGACTTTTCCTGATCAGTATCAGAATGGTGTGCCGCTTGGTACGCAGTCTGAATGGGGTTGGGACAGCTTTAAAGATACTGCGGGTTACCATATCGAAGAATCTCTGCGTGGCTATCAGCAATATGGCAGGAATATCACTTATGTGGTGCAGATTAAAACACCCGAACGGAACAAGGCGGCGTCGGACTGGTTCCGGCAGAATGTGCACCGCTTACAGTTGGGGAACGTCGGTTTTGCGATTACCTTAAAAAACGGAAAACCTGCATCGGTGCGGGACATCAAAAATATCAACCAGCAGCTGAATTTGTGGACAGGTGAAATACAAAGTAATTTCACAGTTGAAGGTGAAAAGGTAGAAGTGTTTACTGTAGCGCACCAATCGCACGACCTGATCTCGGCACGTGTTAAATCTTCACTGGTAAAATCTGGTCGTTTGAAAATCAGGATCCGTTATCCTTATCCTACCGGGACCTGGGCCGATGTAGGAAATAATTATGCAGATGTAGCAAAGCACCGGTCATCCGTTTTTTCTGCCGACCAAACCCATGCCTTATTAGTCCACCAACTCGATTCTGCCCGTTACTTCACCGCGCTGCACTGGAAAGGAAATGGAAAAATCGAAAAAAGCGTTCCCCATGAATTTATAGTGGCACCGGATAAAAACAGCGATACTTTTGAAGTGAGCGCTCTGTTTACACCTGAAAAACCTAAAGCACTCTTACCTTTATTTGCGGAAACACAAATCAATAGTCAGGATGGCTGGAAGAATTTCTGGATGAGCGGTGGGGCGGTCGACTTTAGCGGGAGTACAGACCTGCGTGCAAATGAACTGGAACGGAGAGTGGTTTTGTCTCAATATTTAACCAAAATCCAATGTGCCGGGAATGTTCCGCCGCAGGAGACGGGCCTGACTTATAACAGCTGGTTTGGAAAGCCTCACCTGGAAATGACCTGGTGGCATATGCTGCACTTCTCCCTTTGGGGAAGGAGTCCGCTGATGGAAAAGCAAACCGACTGGTATTTTAAGGTAGCGAGTGGCGCAAAGAAAATTGCAGAGCGACAAGGCTTTGACGGTATGCGCTGGCAGAAAATGACTGATAACAATGGAAACGAAACCCCGTCGTCTGTCGGTTCCCTGCTGATCTGGCAGCAGCCTCACCTAATTACTTTTGCGGAACTGGCACGCCGGGCGCATCCTGATAAGGAAACACTAAACAAGTATAAAGACCTTGTGTTTGGTACCGCAGATTTCATGGCCTCTTTCGCATTTTATGATAAAGAAAAGGGCAGATATTTCTTAGGCCCCGGTTTAATCCCAGCTCAGGAAAGGTTTAAAGCCGAAGAAACCTATAACCCGACTTATGAACTTGCCTATTGGAACTGGGCCCTGAACATCGCACAGCAATGGAGGGAACAATTGGGAATGAAAAGAAATGAGAAATGGGACGATGTGATCGATAAGCTTTCGCCGCTGCCCGTGCAGGACGGTGTATACTTGGCTACGGAAAGTGCGAAGGACTCCTATACGAATCCGGAATTTAAAACAGATCACCCTTCAGTGCTGGGGACTTATGGAATGCTGCCGGAAACGAAATTGCTGGACAAACAGGTGATGCGTAAAACATTTGACCTGGTATGGAAAACATGGAGCTGGAACGATACCTGGGGATGGGACTTTCCGATGACGGCCATGTCGGCCGCAAGGTTGGGATTACCTGAACAGGCGGTCGGAGCCCTGCTGATGGATATCAGGACAAATACGTATCTTGTGAACGGACATAATTATCAGGATGAAAGGCTGAGGCTGTACCTTCCCGGTAACGGCGGACTCCTTACCGCCGTAGCGATGATGTGTGCGGGCTGGGACGGTAACCATGATAAAAATCCGGGCTTTCCGAAAGACGGAAAATGGAAAGTGGTATGGGAAGGTTTGAAACCAATGCCATAGACCCGATACAGAAAACAGGATGCTACAGGTTGCGGGTTTTCTGAATTAAGCCTATACTAGCAATAAAACCAAATATGCCCTGCATTACAAAGCAGGAATAGCCGATACCTATGAGTATAACTATCTCTCCATTATATAAATGGCTTTTCACCAGCTTTTGCCTGGTCTTCTTATTCGCCGGTACAAGTAGTGCCCAGACAGTTTCCCTTGCTGGAAAATGGCGTTTTAAAATTGATTCTTTAGACCAGGGAATTGTACACAAATGGTATTCGACCCCTTTTATTGAAGAGGTAAAACTTCCCGGTTCAATGGCGGAAAACGGAAAGGGGAATGATATCACTTTAAAGACAAAATGGACAGGCAGTATTTATGACAGTTCATACTATTTTAACCCGAGGCTTGCAAAATTCCGCCAGCCGGGAAATATCAAAATCCCTTTCTGGCTTACACCCGCAAAACACTATACTGGTCCGGCATGGTACCAGAAAGAAGTTATCATTCCCAAAGGGTGGAAAGGCAAAAGAATTATGCTGGAACTGGAATATGCCCATTCGGAAACAACCGTATGGGTAGATCAGCAGGAAATTGGTATGCAATATACTTTTGTAACTGCACAGAACTATGATTTGAGCAAACAACTTGATCCGGGGAAACATATCCTGACGATCCGGGTAGACAACCGGATTAAAGCGATTAACGTAGGACAAGACTCACATAGCCTGACCGATCATACACAAGGTAACTGGAATGGTATTGTTGGGAAAATTCAGCTTACCGCAGGGCCTGTACTCCATTATGATGATATCCAGGTGTTTCCTGATCTTAAAAACAAACAGGCAAAGGTTTTGATTGCGCTGGCTGGTCCGCTTAAATCAAATTTATCAGGTGAATTGATTGTATCCGGACATAGTTTTAACAGCAGTAAAAGCCATGATATCAAACCTGTCCGTACAGATTTTACATTAAAAAACGGGAAAGGTACAGTTACGGTGATCCTGCCGATGGGAGATAAAATGCTGACCTGGGATGAGTTTGATCCTGCGTTATATGAGCTTAGCATTGTAGCAAAAGCAAAAAACGGGGAACCGTCCGAAGGTAGGGTGACCTTTGGTATGCGTGAATTTAAAGCTGCTGGCAGACAGTTCACTATTAACGGCAGACCTGTCTTTTTGCGTGGCACGGTGAACAATTGCGAGTTTCCGCTGACCGGTTATCCTGCAATGGACGAAGAGGCATGGACCAGGATATTTAAAATTTCTAAGGCACACGGTTTGAACCATATGCGTTTCCATTCGTGGTGCCCGCCTGAAGCAGCTTTCAAAGCTGCTGATAAAATTGGTTTTTACTTACAGCCTGAAGGTCCAAGCTGGGCTAATCATGGTACTTCTATTGGTGAAGGAAAACCGATCGACCAGTTCATTTATGATGAAACCGGCCGGATGGAAAAAGCTTTTGGTAACTATGCCTCCTATTGTATGCTTGCATATGGCAATGAACCGAGGGGTAAACAAGTGGAATACCTGACAAAATTCAATGACTACTGGAAAAAGAAAGATTCAAGAAGGTTATATACCGGCGCTTCAGTAGGAGGGAGCTGGCCTGTGATTCCGAACAATGAGTTTATGGTACGTGCGGGCGCACGTGGCTTAGCCTGGAACAAAATGCCGGAAAGTATTACGGATTACGCACCGCTCATTGAGAAATTCTCTGTGCCGTTTGTTGCGCATGAAATGGGTCAGTATTGTGTCTTCCCGGATTTTAAAGAGATCAAAAAATACACAGGGGTTTACCGTGCGAAAAACCTGGAACTGTTTGAAGAAGACCTGAAAGATCATGATATCGGCGATGAGGCGGAACGGTTTCTGATGGCTTCAGGTAAATTGCAGGCATTAGCCTATAAAAATGAAATTGAAAAAGCACTGCGCACACCAGGTTACAGTGGCTACCAACTGCTTGCATTAAATGATTATCCTGGTCAGGGAACAGCCCTGGTAGGTGTATTGAATGCATTCTGGGAAGAAAAAGGATATATCACCGCTAAAGAGTTCCGTCGTTTCTCTAATACTACGGTACCGCTGTTACGTACGGCTAAGTTTGTGTACGGAAATGATGAAAGTTTTGAAGGAGCAGTAGAAATTACGCATTATGGTAAAACCGAAATTCCAAACGCAAGAATTTCCTGGAAAATCACAAACGAACGTTCTTCGGTATTGCTCTCCGGTAACTTGGATCCGATGACTATCAGCATAGGCAGCAGTATCCCTGCGGGTAAAATCAGCTATGCTTTAAAAAATATCACTAAGGCCGAAAGATTGAAGCTTGAAGTGAGTGTAGACGGTACAGAGTTTACGAACGACTGGGATTTTTGGGTTTTTCCAAAAACATTACCGGTAGTGAAAAACGAAGTATATTACTGTACTGTGCTGGATCAGAAAGCAGAATCTATCCTGAATAAAGGTGGTAAAGTATTCCTGAACGCAAGCGGTAAAGTAGTTAAAGGAAAAGAAGTAGTGCAGACATTTTTACCGGTATTCTGGAATACCTCGTGGTTTAAAATGAGGCCGCCGCATACTTTAGGTATTTTATGTGATCCGAAAAGTGCTGCTTTTAAAAACTTCCCTACTAGTTTCCATAGTGACTTTCAATGGTGGGAGATCGTTAACAATGCACAGGTCATGAACCTGGAAGATTTTCCGGCAGGTTTCCGTCCGTTGATCCAGCCGATTGATACCTGGTTCCTGAACCGGAAACTGGGGCTGGTTTTTGAAGCTAGAGTAGGTAAAGGAAAACTGATCGTTTCAAGTGCAAACCTTTCTGCTGAGGGGGAACACGGACCGGCTGCTAAACAATTGTATTATAGTTTACAAAAATATATGAGCTCTAAAGATTTTAATCCCGTAAATAGTGTGGATATTGCTGTGGTGAGGGACCTCTTTAAAACAGGTTCAAAATTAGTATTTGATACCCATACCAAAGATAGCCCCGATGAGCTGAAACCCAAAGTAACCAACCCGTAACCCGTTTTTTATTTCTAACCAAATTTGTAACATGAAGAATAAAATAAAATTAAGCAGCACGATCTTCATTGGATCACTGTTCTGTTTTATGCAGCTGCAAGCACAAAAAACACCTTCCAAAAGTTCTGTCCTGAAGGTAATGAAATCTACGAACCAGTATTTCATGAAAACCTGGCCAGATCCGGGACTGGCGATTAAAACTAATATTGTACGTCCAAGCAACATCTGGACAAGAGCGGTTTATTATGAAGGGCTGATGGGATTGCATAGTGTTAAACCACATAAAGATTATTATGACTATGCGGTAGACTGGGGTGTGAAACACAACTGGGGCCTTCGTGGCGGAGTACCTACACGTAATGCGGATAACCAGGCCTGCGGACAAACTTATATCGATTTGTATAACATCGACCAGCAGCCGGAACGTATCAAGGATATTAAAGCATCAATGGACATGATGATGAAGTCGGGTAAAATTGACGACTGGAGCTGGATTGATGCTTTACAAATGGGCATGCCGGTATTTGCGCAGTTAGGGGTATTATATAAAGACAATGCGTATTATGAATATATGTACAAAATGTACATGCACAGTAAAAATGTAGAAGGTGGCGGTTTATACAATGCACAGGAAGGCCTCTGGTGGCGTGACAAGGATTTTGTGCCGCCTTATAAAGAACCGAATGGTAAAAACTGTTACTGGTCTCGCGGCAATGGCTGGGTAGTTGCAGCTTTGGTAAGGGTACTTGATATCATGCCTAAAGACGCACCTCACCGGGATGAATACCTGAAAACCTATCAGGAAATGCTGGCCGCTGTAGTACCGTTGCAACGTACAGATGGTTTCTGGAATGTTAGTTTACACGATGCTGATCACTTCGGAGGAAAGGAAACTTCCGGAACAGCATTGTTTGTTTACGGAATGGCATGGGGAATCAATAATGGGTTCATCTCTTCAGCAACTTACAAACCAGTACTTGTTAAAGCCTGGAACGCAATGGTTAAAGATGCAGTGCAAAAAGATGGTTCCCTTGGTTATGTGCAGGGTACAGGAAAAGAACCTAAGGACGGGCAGCCTGTAACTGTGAGCAGTCGCCCTGATTTTGAAGATTACGGATTAGGCTGTTTCTTATTGGCTGGTACCGAAGTTTCTAAAATGAAAAAATAAACATGCGTAGAATTTACTCGATAGCGCTTTTGTTTTTTATCCCTTTGCTTGCAAGTGCCCAGGGACTCGGCAATTACCAGTCGGCCTTTAAACGGGAAGGCAATACCTTCTCTTTAAATACCACCAGAGGCAAGGTAAAGATAGATCTGTGCGGACCTGCGGTATTCCGGATCCGTGCCAGCTGGAATGGTAAATTTGAAGCAGATGAGCACCTGATGGTGACCAGGTATCAATGGGATGAGGTAACAGCCAGTGTGAAAGACCTGTCAGATCATTTTTTGATTGGTACCGCACAGCTGACGATCAGGGTAATGAAATCCCCTTTTCAGCTGGAAGTTTATACTAAAACAGGAAAACTGCTTTCTTCAGATAAATTGAGTAATGGCTCGGTGTTTAAAAGCGGCGATGCTGTCAGTTGTACAAAAGTATTACAGGCGGATGAACATTTTTTCGGCTTTGGTGAGCGGATGGATTTCCTGGACAGGCGCAATAAAAAACTAACACTGAATGTAGGCCGTGGTAAAGGATTACCACATGCAATCGGCGCTTATAATATACTGGAAGCAAATTACAGTCCGGTGCCTTTTTTTATGAGTACCCGGGGCTATGGTATATTTATGCATAACTCGTTCGCTACGGAATGGGATATGGGTGCTACGGAAAAGGGAAAATATACCTTTGGAGCTGTAGACGGTGAAATGGATTATTATTTCTTTTACGGACCTGATTTTCCATCATTATTAGCGCATTATACTTCAGTAACTGGCAAGTCGCCAATGCTGCCTGATTTTGCTCTAGGCTTACATGCCGGAACTTACAGCGGCGGTACCTGGGGATATGAAGACCAGACATCGGACAGTTACGTGGTGGCCCTGGCGAAAAAATACAGGGATATGGGGATTCCGGTCGACCTGCTGTGGTTGGACTCAACCTGGCGCCTGTTCGGTGAGAACGGGGGAAAAGGTGCGACATCATTTGAGTGGCGGGAGACTTTTAAGGATCCCAAAGCTATGTTCGACAGCATTTATGCCATGAACTATAAGATGGTAGGCCTGCACATCCGGCCCCGTTTCGATAATGCGAAAAAACTTAACCTGCTTGACCAGGCGAGGGCTAAAGGATATACTTACCCTGAAAATGGGCAACCGGGAGAATTCGTAGATTTTTTTAATCCTGAAGCTGCCGCCTGGTGGTGGAACAATGGAGTAATGCGGGTGGCCGGTATTGGTGCGAAATTCCTGAAAACAGACGAAGGTAGTGCTTTTGGGGCATTGGCAAACGAAAGTGAGAAGGTAGGACCCACCGGTAAAACAGCGGAACGTTTACATAACTTATTCCCGATCGCATATGTAAAAGAACCTTTTGAGCAGTTTCAGAAATTAAATAAAATTCGTGGATTAAACCAGACCCGTGAAGGATATGCCGGCATCCAGCGATATCCTTATATTTTTGCGGGCGACTGGCCAAGTGAGTGGCAGTATTTTGCGCCTGTAATTAAAGCGGGACTAAATATTGGTCTTTCCGGTGTAGGCTCCTGGGCGCATTGCATGGGCGGATTTGAACATGTAGCCGATCCTGAATTGTATATCAGATGGGTCCAGTTCGGTATGTTCAGTCCGATAGCGATGGTGTTTGGAATGGACCATGCCGGATATAAGGAGCCATGGAATTACGGTGCAGATGCCTTACGTAATTTCAAAAATTACGATTTACTGCGCTACCGCCTTAGACCATACTTATATACTTCTATGTATCAACAGCACAAAAGCGGGATGCCGCTAATGCGTGCGCTGGTTTTAAATAACCAGGAAGATGAAAATACCTATGAAATTGCAGATCAGTATTTGCTTGGCGACCAGCTGCTGGTTTGCCCGGTAACTACAAAAGGTGCTGTTACCCGTTCTGTTTATTTGCCAAAAGGCACCTGGTTTAACTACTGGACAGGTGAAAAGATGGAGGGCAGCAAGTACGTTCATGTAGTTGCGCCGCTGGATACGATACCCCTGTTTGTAAAAGGGGGAGGAATCATCCCGATGCAGCCGCAAATGAATTATACCGGAGAAAAACCTGTAGATGTAATAACATTGGATGTATTTCCGCATGGTCAGTCAAATTTTAAATTATATGAAGATGATGGTACTTCCCTTGATTACCAAAAAGAGGTATTCTCCATAACAAATATTACATCACTCAGAACTACCTCGGGTTTGACGCTATCGATAGCGAAACCTGCGGGAAATTTTAAACCGTCTGTACATACTTACCTGGCCAAAATACATTGGTCTGGTGCTGAACCTGACTCGGTAAGGGAAAATGGAAAAAAGCTGTCCCATAAAAATATAATGGTAACTGATCAGGAAAATGGCTGGTACTACGATGCCGGAGCTAAGATACTGTGGGTGAAAACTAGTGAAAACAACAACAGCGCTATTGTGCTGCAGGTGAATTAAAAAATTTAGTAATGAAAGTAGCATTTAAAATGAAGCTAAAACCTGGATTTAGCGATGAATATAAAAAGAGGCATGACGAAATATGGCCGGAGCTTTCCGTCTTATTAAAAGCCAATGGAGTAAGTGATTATACGATTTTCCTTGATGAAGAAACAAATACACTTTTCGCAGTACAACAACAGTCTGGGCAAAGTTCACAAGATTTGGGTCAGCAGGAAATCGTACAGCGCTGGTGGAAATACATGGCGGATATTATGGATACCAACGCCGATAATTCTCCGGTAAGCATTCCTTTGAAAAACGTTTTCCATCTGGATTAACGTGTTGATCTGTTAGGGTAACAGCTGGTTTGATACACAGGCCGGCAGAAAGTATTGATAAACATGAAGAAAGTCTTTTTAAATTTTGTATTGCTGGTTTCAGTTATTTGTGCTGACGGACAGGTTTTGCCTAATAATGGATCCCCGTGGCCGGTGATCGAAAAACAAATGCGCCCCTGGACCCGCTGGTGGTGGATGGGAAGTGCCGTTGACGAAAAAAACTTATCAGTAGCTCTCTCTACTTACGCTAACGCAGGTATGGGCGGTGTGGAAATTACACCGATCTACGGTGTAAAGGGATTTGAAGACCGGTATATCGATTTTTTGTCGCCAAAATGGATCACCATGCTGGATTATACCGTGAAAAAAGCAAATGCTTTAGGCATGGGTGTGGATATGAATACAGGTACAGGATGGCCATTTGGCGGTCCGCAGATCACTCCTGAATTTGCCGCTTCCAAATTCATTATCCAGCAATATCAATTGCAAAAAGGACAAACTCTTGCAGAACCAATTCTACTCAGGGATGAAAAACAGCGAGGCATGGCTACTGTATTGCAGGCTGTTACTGCTTATACTAAAAACGGATTGCCGGTTAACTTGTTAAGTGATGTAGATAAAAACGGTAATTTAAATTGGAAAGCGCAGCAGGACTGTGAGATTTATGCGTTGTTTTCTGGCAGGACGTTACAAAAGGTTAAACGGGCTGCTCCGGCAGGTGAGGGCTACACGCTCGACCATCTGGACAGACCATCAGTTGATGCCTATTTAAACAGGTTTGATAAAGCATTCGGTAAGCGCCCGCAGGGTGTAAGGGCGTTTTTTAACGATAGTTATGAAGTGTACAAGGCGAACTGGACGCCTTCATTTCTGGCTTTTTTTAAACAGTTAAAAGGATATGATTTAAGTCTTTATATTAAGGAGTTAACTGGGAATGATTCTACCAGTACCGTGGTTGGACGTGTTAAATCAGATTATCGTGAAACGATGAGCAACCTGTTACTGGATAATTTCACTAAGAACTGGACTACCTGGGCGCATGGTTATAAGAGTATCACCAAAAACCAGTCTCACGGATCACCAGGCAACCTGCTCGATCTTTATGCGGCGGTGGACATTCCTGAAACGGAGATCTTCGGCTCCAGCCGTTTCTCTATTCCCGGGCTGCGCAGAGATAAAGCAGATGTACGTAATGTAGACCCTGATCCGATGATGAGCCGTTTTGCGAGTTCTGCGGCGCATACCCAGGGTAAAAAGCTGGCTTCCTCTGAAACTTTTACCTGGCTGACAGAACATTTTAAAACGTCATTTTCACAAGCCAAACCAGAAGCAGAACAGTTGTTCCTGTCTGGTATAAACCATATTTTCTATCACGGTACCACTTTTACCCCAACAGATGTTCCTTTTCCCGGATGGCTGTTTTATGCCTCAATGAATGTAGTACCGGCAAACAGCCTGTGGCCGCAATTGAAAGGAATGAACGATTATTACAGCCGCTGCCAGTCCATACTCCAGTCTGGTCAGTCCGACAATGAACTGCTGATCTACTGGCCTGTGTATGACCAGTGGGGGAAACAGAAAGGTACTGAAATGACATTACCTGTCCACGATGTGGATGTGTGGCTATATCCGACCGAGTTTTATAAACAAAGCGTAAAACTGCAGCAGGAAGGTTATTCATTTGACTTTGCGTCCGACCGTATGCTGGCTGCTTCAACCGTAGTAAAAGGTAAAGTCAGCACAGCGCCGACGGCAAGCCCGTATCAGACATTAATTATTCCGGAATGTAAACTGATGCCTGTGCAAACTTTAAAAGATATTTTAGCTTTGGCAAAAGCGGGAGCTACAGTAATATTTCAAAAACTTCCTGGTGATGTACCTGGATTAGGCGGATTGGAAAACAACCGAAAGTTATTTAAAGCACAACTGGAGGTATTAAAATTTACGGAAGTAATTAAAGGTGTGAAACACTTTAAATTAGGAGCAGGATCCGTGATTGTTGCTGCGGATATCAGAAAGGGGCTTGAATTTAAGCAAATACAGGGAGAGCCGCTTATTGAAACGGGACTGAAGTTTATCCGGCGTAAAGTGGGCACAGGAAGATATTATTTCCTGGTAAACCATACCGATAAAGTGATAGATCAGTCAATCCCCGTGAATTACGGAGGAACACAAGTAACGATCATGGATGCGCAGACCGGAAATTATGGTCTCGCCCAAACCGCTGTCCAGGATAACAAAACCAGTGTAAGGATACACCTGGAGCCGGGTGAAACCTTGTTCCTGAAAACTGGCAGCCAGCAGGCTGTCCGCAAGGCGAAGGGTAAAAATACAAAAGCCAGTACCCCTATAATGTGGGTTTATCTTTCCGGCCAGGGAGAGGCAGTTACTTTTGAGCAGGCCTGGAACCTGCATTTTACAACAGGCGGACCTGTACTTCCTGCGGATCAGAAGATGGCAAAACCGCAATTGTGGACTTCTCTAAGTGATTCCCAGCTGCTGGCGTTCTCCGGAACAGGGGTTTACAGCACAACATTTACGCTTCCTGCGAAAAATCAAAGAGAATATGAACTGGACCTTGGACAGGTGAATGAAACCGCCCACCTGTGGATCAATGGAAAAGATGCGGGTTATGTATGGAGCATTCCCTTTAAGAAAAGGATAGGGGAGTACCTGCAGCAAGGCACCAACACCATCAGGATTGAAGTGGCCAATTTAATGGCGAACAGGATCGCCGATCTGGATAAAAAAGGCGTGCAATGGAGGAATTATCATGAAATCAATTTTGTAAACATCGATTACAAGCCATTTGACGCTTCAGCGTGGAAACCCATGCCTTCAGGATTAGCCGGCCCGGTAGTGCTTAAAGGCTATAACGAGTAAGTAAAAGCTGTCCGGGAACGATTGCGTACTTTCCGCAAAGTTTAACTGTTCTGATATTTATAAACTTTGTACTTTAAACTGCCAATTTAAACCGTATGAAGCTAAACGATTTTTTCAGCTATATTCATGTAGATGGATATTCTGCGATACCGAAATACCTGCAGTTAACAAAGTCTGTGCTGTCAGCAATAGAACTGGGCAGATTAAAAAAGAACGATACCCTGCCTTCAATCAACGAGGTAAGTTATGAACTTGAAATCTCTCGTGATACAGCCGAAAAGGGATATAAGCACCTGAAAAACCTGGGTATCCTGGGTTCCATACCTGGAAAAGGTTATTACGTTTTAAATGAAGACTACAACCAGAAATTAAAGATCTGCCTGGTTTTTAACAAGCTAAGCAATCATAAAAAGATTATATATGATGCTTTCGTAGAGGCATTGGGCGAAAATGTTGCCATTGATCTGTATATCTATAACAATGATCTTTGCGTTTTTAAAGAACTGATTACCGCAAAAAGTGAACAGTATTCGCACTATGTGGTGATTCCGCATTTTCTTGCCCCGGCAGGTGATGAGTATGAAATACTAAATTCCATACCAAAGAATAAACTTATTTTGATGGATAAGATGCTTCCGGGCATTACCGGGGAGTATGGTGCCGCTTACGAAAACTTTGAGAATGACATCTTCAAGGCACTTGAAAAAGCAATCGAACCACTGAATAAATACCATACTTTAAAACTTATTTTTCCTGAAGACAGCTATTTCCCGAATGAAATTAAAGACGGGTTTACGAAGTTTTGCAGGCAGTTTGGCTTTATTCAGAAGGTAGTGAGCGACATCAGTCTGGAACCAATCAGCGAAGGAGAGGTTTTTATCAACCTGAAAGAAGATGACCTGGTAACCCTGATCGAGCGTATCAAAGAACTGAAACTTAATATCGGAACACAGGTAGGGCTGATCTCGTACAATGAGACCCCCTGGAAGAAAATTATCCTGAACGGGATCACTACGATATCAACAGACTTTCAGAAAATGGGACAGATCGCAGCCAACCTGATTCTGGAAAACTCCAGGGAACAAATCGAAATACCCTTTTATTTAACTCTGCGGGAATCGCTTTAAGCCGCTAAACTGCTACCTTTGCGGCGATGGAATATTTCAAAAAGCTGCTAGAACTGCTGAAAACGGAAAAAGAGGAAGACCAGAATGCGTATCGCAAACTAACGGAATCCAGTACAGTGGCAGAACGCCGTGCGAATGGTTTGACCTGGTATCCCATCGCAATCAGAGGTTCAGAAATGAGCAGAGGAGATTATGTGACGGTAGAACTGGAACGTACTACACACCATGAGATCAGTCACCAGTTACGGTTTGGCGCCTCTGCCGTACTTTTTTCCAATCATGATCCGAAAATCGACCGGCTCGAAGGCGTGATCTCTCATCAAAGCGGAAACCGGCTGAAGATTACTTTACGCACAGATGAGCTGCCTGACTGGACCCGGGATGGTAAACTGGGTGTGGATGTATTGTTTGATAACAACAGTTATGATGAAATGCAGAATGCCCTTAAAACGGCAGGCGCTCCATTTGATAAAGCGGAAGACGGACGCCTGGTCAGGATACTGACTGGTGAAGCCGCACCTTCATTCAACCCTAATACAGTAACCTATATAATCCCGGGATTAAATACTATGCAGCAATCCGCTGTGGATAAAATCCTTTCCGCACAGGAACTGGCCATTGTACATGGCCCTCCGGGAACAGGGAAAACTACTACATTAGTTCAGGCAATTAAAGCCATGATCAAACAAGACCATCAGCAGATCCTCGTAGTTGCACCCAGTAATACTGCGGTGGATTTATTGAGTGAAAAACTTGCTGAAGAAGGTTTAAATGTACTCCGTGTAGGAAATCCTGCCAGGGTTTCTGAAAAACTGATGTCACTGACGCTCGACTATAAAATGGCTGGCCATCCCAGCATGAAGGAAATCAAAAACCTGAAAAAGCAGGCCGGGGAGTATAAAAACATGGCCCATAAATACAAAAGGAATTTCGGGAAAGCAGAGCAGGAACAGCGTCGCGCTTTATTTACCGAAGCGCATAAGATCATGAAGGAGGTCGGGAACACCGAGTTGTATATTATGGATGACCTGGTTGGCAAAGCCCAGGTTGTTACCGCTACGCTGGTAGGCTCCAACCATTATACCATCAGGGGACGCCAGTTTCATACCGTAGTGATCGACGAAGCAGGGCAGGCATTGGAACCCGCCTGCTGGATCCCTATCCTAAAGGCAAAAAAAGTAGTTTTCGCAGGTGACCACTGTCAGTTGTCGCCAACCATAAAAAGCAACATAGCCGCAAAAAACGGCTTAAGCACCACCTTGCTGGAGAAATCTGTTGCATTGCATCCTGAAGCGGTTGTGCTGCTTGAAGAGCAGTACCGGATGAATGAGCTGATTATGGGTTATTCATCAAAAATATTTTATCAGGATAAACTTAAAGCCCATGAGTCTGTTGCGCACCGGGTGTTGACGGCCGACGAGCCAGCGCTGTCTTTTGTAGATACAGCCGGTTGCGGATTTGAGGAAAAAAGTGAAGGTACAAGCACTGTTAACCCTGAAGAAGCGGTATTCCTGCTGAAGCATTTAACGCAGCTGGTACAAAAACTTGCTTTAACCTGCACTATGGAAAATTTTCCTTCTATAGCTGTTATCGCCCCTTATAAACAGCAGATTTATGTGCTTAAAGATTTACTGCTGAATGCGCCCGAACTCCAGCTCTACGCTGAGAATATCACCATAAATACAATTGATAGTTTCCAGGGGCAGGAAAGGGATATTGTATACATTGGCCTGACCAGAAGTAATACTGATGGGGTAATCGGCTTTCTGTCCGATATCCGAAGGATGAATGTGGCGATGACCCGTGCGAAAAAGAAGCTGGTAGTGATTGGTGATAGTGCGACACTGTCAAGATCTGACTTTTACGCAGGTTTTATTGGCTATGCAGAAGAAAGAAATGCCTACCAGAGTGCCTGGGAGTTTATCGAAATGTAAGTCAGCTTTACTGCCTTTTGTTAAGTATGAGCTTACCTCTTATTTTTATTGTTTAAGAACGGCAGAACTGCTTCCTGATAATGGTCTGTGAATAAGAATGATTTTAAATTAATATTGTTCTGGTTAATTATTCATGCGGGTATTTGTGTATTGTTTAATTTGTTATATTAGTATAGCTGATTGACATACTTTATTGGCTGTAGCAAACAGATTAAATATTAAAAATTAAGTTCAAATGGGATTACTTGACTTTTTAAATGATGATAATGCTGACTGGAACAGGGATGAAAGTTATATTGGTAAACTGATTACTTTATTTGCTGCCACTCCCGCAGTTTCAAAAGCTTATTTCGGACTGCTGTATGACGAAGATCACAACCCTGACCTTTTTCTTGCGGTTGAACTGGAAGAAGAAGCAGATGAACTTGAGCCGATGACAGACCAGCTCAGGGCAAACTTAATGCCCGAAAGAACGATCAATTTTGTTTCTGATACCGTAGAACCGGAGTTAATGGGTTACATTGTGGAAGGTAATTTCCCTTTTTATGTTAAACACAGGACGCACCCGCTCAATCTGGCGATTATGAAATACTGGTTTAACCCCCCAAAATATAAAGCGGATCTGATCAGGCAGGTAAAAACAGGTACGGTAACGACGTTATTCAAAGATTTTAATCCATTTGGTGACAGCCTCAATTTTCAGACTTTTCTCAGGAACGGTAAGGAATTTATTCCTCTATTCTCCGAGGAAGAAATGATTGCCAAAAGCGGTATGGTTGAATTACCGGAAGATCTTACCATAATGACATTTGACTGGATCAAAATCAACGAGGCGATCCGGGGAAACTTCAAAGAACATTTTTATATTCTCAATCCGGGTACTTCTTTTGAAGTGGAATTTGTTGCATAACAT
>Ga0247813_10001088_pt1 | contig 21628 bp, 19 predicted proteins | sample UWRJL169409C1_FD_180719 | JGI IMG/M metagenome (GOLD analysis project Ga0247813, IMG submission 180719) | Plant litter microbial communities from Arlington Agricultural Research Station in Wisconsin, United States - UWRJ-L169-409C-1 | ecosystem: Environmental > Terrestrial > Plant litter >...
CCGCGCGGCGGTGCTGCTTTCGACGGGCGAGACGGCGATCGAGCATGATGCGCGACTGCCTAATCTCTCGCGCTGGGCGTGGCGCGAAGGCGTGATCGCCGCGGCGCTACCCGAGGGCGCGACGCATGTGTTTTTTATCACCGACGGCCGGCTGGACCCGGTGGATCAGATCGAGGCGTTGCAGAAGTGGATGGTCGCCGTGTCGGGCGAACTCGGACGCATCATCACGGTCGTCAACTGCCAGCTCGCCGAGAAACACCCGCCGCTGCTCGCCTGGTATGAGGCGTGTATCCATTTTTCGGATGTGGCGCTGCTCAACCGCCGCGAAGGCGTGGCCAACAAGTGGCTGTCGGAGTTCCGTCTCTTCTATAAAGAGCAGTGTTACCCGTGCTTGATGGAAATCGTGAAGGGAGGGCGCGTGAAAAACCCGCTCATCGTGCTCGATCCGCAGGCGCGGCGCATGTCACTGCTCTTCGACATCACGGAGTGGACGGGCATCGATTTGGAAGGCGTGGAGTTTGGCACCGAAGGCGCCGAAGACCCGGAGGACGTGGAGGAAACGCCGCCGCCGAAGAAGGCGGACGGGAAGAAGAAGGGGAATCCCAACGAGTCCCCGCATGATGACGACGACTGGCTGCCCCCGGACATGGATCCTTATTTGAAGATTCAGCCCAACGGACGCCGGGAGAAGGAACTGCCGGATATTACGAAGTATCTCGGGTGAGGGCCGGGCGGCTTAACAGACCCGACGAGTCGTCGGGTCTCCACTCGGAGCGGGAGCGCGGGCGGGTTGTTACTTGTTTGTGAACGCGCCGGATGTGCGGGCGGGCAGGCGGAGATGAAGACGGTGGTCGCGGTGAGTTAAGCGCACCGTCGTTCCGAAAATCGTGGAGAGATTTTTCCCCGTGAGCGTGGTGGCGAGCGTTCCGCTGGCGGTGACGCGTCCGGCTTTGAGCAGCAACGCGTGGGTAAAAGCCGGGGTGATCTCTTCGACGTGATGCGTGACGAGCACGAGCGTCGGGGCCTGGGGCTGGCGGGCGAGGGCTTCGATGAAGTGGAGGAACTGCTCGCGGGCGACGGGGTCGAGGCCGGAGCACGGCTCGTCAAGGATGAGCAGCTTTGGTTTAGCCATGAGTGCGCGGGCAATGAGGATGCGCTGGCGTTCGCCTTGTGAGAGATGGCTCCACAGTCGTTCGGCGAGGGCGCCGGCACCGGTGAAGCGCAGCAGTTTTAACCCGGCGCGGCGGTCCGAGGGAGTGATCTTCATCCAGAGGTCGAGTTGCGCGTATTTGCCGCTGATGACGGTTTCGAGCGCGGGTTCGTCTGGCGGCACGCTGGCTTGGAGCGCACTGGTCACGAGGCCGACTTGGAGACGCAGGTCGCGCCAGTCGCTTTCGCCGTAATTTTCGCCGAGCAACTGGATTTCGCCCGAGCTGGGCGTGAGGTAGCCCGTGAGCGCTTTGAGGAGAGAGGTTTTGCCGCAGCCGTTCGGACCGAGGATGACCCAGTGTTCACCGCGTTCGACGCGCCAATCGAGGTCGCTCAATAACGTGGAGCGGTCGCGAAGAATGGAGAGTTGGCGGATGTCTAGAAGCGGAGACGGCATGGCGGGCCAAAATGCGTGATCGCGGCGGTTCGTCAAACGGAGGAGGGAGTTGCAACTGGATGCCGCGTCGGGAAACTTCGCGCACCCTTGTATGCGTTACCCCCTGCTCTTGCTCGCGCTGGCGGCCTCGGTGTGCGTCGTGTGCGCGAGACCGTTTTCCGTCGTGGTTTACAATGTGGAGAACCTTTTCGATGCCGATGGCGTCGCAGCTTACGACGATTATCAGCCGGCGGATTACACGCCCGCGCACCTTGCGACCAAGCTGGTGAATATCGCGCGCGTGCTCGCGACCGTGGATAACGGCGCGGGGCCCGACATCATTATTTTCTGCGAAATTGAAGCCGACCAGACGCCGGGCTCCACGGTGAGCGACGTGCCCAACTGGTTGGCTCGCCACGAGGGCAAGACCGTGGCGACGCTCCTCGCGCAGGCCCCGCTGCCGCCGGAACTCGCGGGCGTGCCGGCCGAGGTGTGGCTGCAAAAGGCGCTCTCGGATTCCGGGCTGCACGGTTACGCGGTGGTTGATGGCGCGGACCGGACGACCGCGCAGCTAGCGGTGAAGTGCGTGATTTTTTCTCGGTTTCCGGTGAAGCACGTGCGGCTGCATCCGACTCAAAATGCGCGACCGATCGTGGAGGCGGAACTCGAGGTGGAGGGCTGTCCGCTGTATGTTTTTGGCAACCACTGGAAGTCGGGGGCGAGCGATGCGGCGACCGAGGTGGACCGCCGGGCGAACGCCCGGACGCTGCGCTCGCGACTCGACGAGATTTTGGCGGTCGATGCGAATGCCGACATCATCATCGGGGGCGATTTGAATTCGCACTACAACCAGCGGGAACGTTACCGCGAGCTGCGGAAGACGGGCATCAACGACGTGCTCGGCTCGCAGGGCAACGAACTCGCGCTGCGCGGCAAGGACCGCGATCTCTACAATCTCTGGTTTGAACTGCCCTCGGACGCGCGGGGGAGCGACGTGTTCAAGGGCGAGTGGGGCACGTTGATGAACATCCTGCTGTCGCGCGGACTCTACGACCAACGCGGCGTGCAGTATGAGGACAATAGTTTTTCGGTGATGAAGATCACGGGGCTCAACGCCGATGTGCTGGGCTTGCCGCAGCGGTGGAAACCGATGCCCGCGCCCGGGTCGGGATTTTCGGATCATTTCCCTTTGTATGCGCGGTTTCGCACGGTGACGGACAATCGCGCCGACCGTTGGATGCCGCTCACAAAACCCAACACCGATGAGCACGCCGTCACGACGCTCAAGGTTGATTACGCGCCGGTGGAGTTGTTCAAGACCGCGCTCAAGCCGGTGGAGCTGCCGAAGGGGACTGATCTGCGCGACGGCAGTTTTAAGGGAAAGATTTTCTACATCACCGCGCCGGGATTTTTGAACGACAAGGGCTACGTCCAAGTCACGGTGCTCGGTCAGGACTATGAGGTTTACAGCCATAAGAAGACGATTCGTGACGACTTGCGCGCACGGGTGCGGGCGGGCCAGGAGCTGAAATTTTATGGAGAACTCGGCACGTTTAAGGGGACTTGGCAGTTCGTCGTGCAAGGCAAAGAGTGGGTGAAATGAGCACCTCGTCCACGCAGCCGACCCGATCCGCCCTCGTTGTTTATACGTATGCCAACTGCGACACCTGCCGTCGTGCGGTGAAATGGCTGCGCGCGCATGAAATCGGTTTTGTTGAGAAACCCATCCGCGAGACTCCGCCGACGCCGGCTGAGTTGCGCACGATGCTGGCGCGGCTGGGTGGTTCGGCGGCGTTGAAGCGGCTCTTCAACACCTCGGGCGTGGATTACCGCGCGCAAAAACTCGGTGAGCGCCTGCCGACGCTGACGGAAGCGGACGCGATCACGTTGCTCGCGGGTAATGGAAACCTGGTGAAGCGGCCTTTCGCTTTGGGTGGGGCGACGGATCAAAACGGTGCGGGCGGGGTGGGTTTGGTGGGTTTTGATGAGAAACTCTGGAAGGCGGCGCTGGCGAGTTGAGCACACGGGGAACGCGGGAGCGAAGGAGGGCGCGGAGAGCCTTTTCGTTTCCGTTCGTTGACTCGCGACGGGTTCTTCCTGCAAAGTGCCCCGTGCCTGTTCCTGCTCTTACACCACTGCAACAAACCGTCCGCTGGCTCGCTCGTTATGCGAACTTCCCGGCGGCGCGTCTGCCCGCACGCGCTGAGATCCTGCTTCTTATCACTACAGCCGCTGAACAAGAAGAAGTTGCGCTCCAGCGTTCGCCCCGATTTCTCGTCGAACGAAACGATAAAGCGGGTGATGCTTCTTTGCGTGCCTACACCATGAATCGTTCGTTAGCGCATTATGTGTGCAATAATGCACAAAAGACTTAATGTCTTAGGAAACCTCCAATTTCGCCAATTGGATGCTTGATGGACTAGGGTATAAACCTCATGTAATTTAATTATGTCACGGTTCATCACATCTCTGTTTGTTTTTGGTTTGGCCATGCAAGCGGTCTCGGCGTTCGCAATGGTTGAGCGTCGTATTGAGCGAACGTTTGATGTCCCGCTCGGAGCGGAGTTGCGGGTTAACACGGTGAGCGGGCTGGTGAACGTGATCGCGGTGCCGTTTGCCAAGACCATTGAGGTGTCGGTGATCCAGACGGCGCCGGTGGATACGGAAGCGCAGATGGATAAAAGACTTCGAGCCATCGTTCTGGATATGAAGCAGGACGGTGGAGTCGTCTCCATCAAGGCGAAGTCACGTTGGCCGATTATTCCGTTTTGGGTCACTTCCCCTCCGGTGACACTGACCTATGTGATCAAAGTGCCGCCCCGTTGCGATGTGACGGTGACCACCAGTGATGCGAATATCGAGATCGGTGAGTTGCGGGGTCGCATGACACTCAACAACGAGAAGGGGAATATTTTTACTGCGGCGATTGATGGACCGGTGACTGCGAAGACCCGGGGTGGCTCGATCGCGATCACTGCGGCCACGGGGCCGATCTCGGCCCACACGGCGTTGGGCGAGATTACGGTGGGCCGTTCGGGTTCTTCCGCGCTGCTGGTGACCAAAGGCGGTTATATCGAACTGCAACGCGCCTCCGGTGCGGTGACGGTTAAAAGCAATGGCTCGGGTGCCGCGGTGGGTTTTGTTACTCCCATTCAATTTCCGGCCACCATATCGACTTCGGGTGGTGATGTGGCGCTCTCTTTGGATTCCGACAGCAATGCCAATTTGGATTTAAAGGCCTCGGTTTTTGGCGAGATCACGCTCAAAGGCCCGCTGCCTTTCAAGGTGACGGGCGGCTCGGTCGGCAGTTCGAGCCTCAAGGGAATGGTTAATCAGGGTGGTTCGCCGATCACGGTCGATGCCAGTGGCGGCAGCATCGAAGTGCAGGGCTTTGCGCCGATTTTGGATCCCATCAAGACGACGGCAGCCACGACGCATTGAGCGGACGGTTGGGGCGGGGGTTCGTGTGATTCTTCGCTTCGCCTCGGTTGACCGGTGTGCTTGCATGGCGACTTTCCGCCATGCCCGCCGAATCTTACGAGCGTCTCATCACTCTGCTTAAACGCGCCCACACGCTCGGCACCGTTGCCGGGCTGCTTGGGTGGGACGAACAGGTCAATCTTCCGCCCGACAGCGCTGATCAGCGCGCGGATCAATCGGCGTTGCTCGCCGAGTTGCAGCACGCGTCCGCGAGTGCGCCGGAGATCGGGACTTTACTGACTGAGCTTGAAGGTCGCGAGCGCGGGGCGGGTCCGGCGATCACTCCCTTCTTTTCGGAGCAAAGCGTGGTGATTCGCGAGGCGCGGAAGGACTACGACCGTGTCGTGAAGCTGCCGGCGGAGTTTGTCGCCGAGAAGGCGCGGCTCTCCAGCGCGGCCTATCACGCCTGGGCGGCGGCCAAGGCGAAGTCGGACTTTTCGGCGTTCGCGCCGTTTTTGGAAAAACACCTCGAGCTGGCGAAGCAGGAAGCCGCGTATCTCGGCTGGGGCGACCGTCCCTACGACTACGCGATCGACAAACACGACCCGGGCATGACGGCGGCGAAAATCACCGCGCTGTTCACCGAGTTGAAAACCGGACTCGTGCCGCTGGTGCGGGCCATCGCCGCATCACCGGTCAAGGCGCGCACGGATATTTTCCACGGCTTCCCGGTCGCGGAGCAGCACGCGTTTTTGCGCGAGGTGACCGAGCGCCTCGGCTTCAACTACCGTCGCGGACGGATCGATGTGTCGCTGCATCCGTTCTGCGAGGGGGCGGGCGCGGATATCCGCATGACGACACGCTTCGATGTGGATAACCCGCTCGATTCGCTTTTCTCGTCCATTCACGAAACGGGGCACGGGCTCTACGAACAGGGACTGCCGCTCGCCGCACAAGGCACGCCGCTGGGGCAAAACGCCGGCATGGGCGTGCACGAATCGCAGAGCCGCCTGTGGGAAAACCAGGTGTCGCGCAGCCGGGCGTTCTGGGCGTTTTTCGAACCGCAGTTTCGCGCGAAATTCCCGACGCAGCTCGCGGCGGTTTCGTCGGAGGAACTTTATCTGGCGGTCAATGAAGTCGCGCCGACGCTCATCCGCGTCGATAGCGACGAGGTTCACTATAACCTGCATGTGATCCTGCGGTTTGAGATCGAGCGTCGGTTGTTCTCGGGCGAACTCGAGGTGCGCGATCTGCCGGCGGCGTGGAATGCATTGTCGCAGGAACTGCTCGGGCTGACGCCGGCGGCGGACAAACAAGGGGTGCTTCAGGATGTGCACTGGTCGGGCGGCGCGTTCGGCTATTTTCCGAGTTACTGCCTGGGCAACATGATGGCGGCGCAACTGTGGTTTAAGGTGCGCGAGGTGTATCCGGATTTGGATGCGGATTTTGCCGGAGGGGATTTTTCGCGACTGCTTGGGTGGCTGCGGACGAACATCCACGAGCAAGGCCGCAGGTATGAGACGGGCGAATTGGTGCGTCGCGTGACGGGTGAGGAGCTCACGCCGAAATACCTGCTGAGGTATTTGCAAGAGCGGTATGCGCCGCTGTATTTGAAATAACATGACATTGATCGACACGCACACGCACCTGGATGGTTTTGCCCGCGCGGGGACGCTCGCCGCGGTGCTTGCCCGTGCCCGTGAAGCGGGTGTGGCGGAGATGATTTCCATCGGCACGGAGAGCGATGACTGGGCGCTCATCCGCGGTCTCGCGACGGCGCATCCCGGCGTGGTGCATTACTCGGTCGGGCTGCATCCGTGTTGCGTGCGTGAAAACTGGGCGGAGGAAATCGCGTTGATCGAGGCGTTCTGGAGTGGCGATGGCGTGAAGCCGGTCGCGCTCGGCGAATGCGGGCTGGACCGGTTTCATCTGCCGAAGGAGGACGCGGCGAAAGCGGAGCAGGTCTTCGCGTGGCAACAGGCGGCGTTTGCGGCGCAGTTGGAAATTGCGAAGCGGTTGGGGTGTCCGCTGGTCGTGCATTCGCGCGGGGCGTTTGCCGAGTCGGTCGCGATGATCGATGCGAGCGGCGTCGATTGGACGCGCGTGGTGTTTCACTGTTTCAGCGAAGGTCCGGCCGAGATGAACGAACTGATTAAACGCGGGGCGAAGGGCTCGATCACGGGTGTGCTCACGTATAAAAATGCGGAGAACGTGCGCGAGGCGGCGAAAGTGCAGGGACTCGCGCGGCTGATGCTGGAAACGGATGCGCCTTATCTGACGCCGGCCCCGCATCGCGGGAAACCGAACGAGCCGGCCTTGATGCGGCATACGGCGGAATATGCGGCGGGGATGTTCGGGGTGTCGCTGGATGAACTGGCGGAGGCGAGCACGAAGACGGCGCGGGCATTTTTCGGGCTTTAAAGACAGAGGGGCCACTCGCTGGCGCTCGTAGCTATGCAACGAGGCGTAAAAAAGGCGACCGGTGAGGGTCGCCTTTGGACGGAGGGTTTCGCGTGGTTCGCGGGCTGAAATCAGGCCTCGTCGAACTTGCGGGTGAAGAGCTGTTCGAGCTCGGTGAGCATCTGGGGAGCGTCTTCACCGGTGGCGAGGAACTTGACCTTCGAACCTTTGCCGGCGGCGAGCATCATCAAGCCCATGATGGACTTGCCGTTGACCTGCTCCTCGTCTTTTTCGACGAAGACGTCGGCTTTAAATTTATTGGTGATGCGCACGATCATCGCGGCGGGACGCGCGTGGATGCCCATTTTGTTTTGGACGACCAGCTCTTTGATGTGCTGACCGGTCGCTGTCGTGTCGTTCTTTTCCATTGCAGTTTGACCTAGCAAAGTCCGGCCAGAGGGGACGGCTTGCAACCCAAAAACCGGACGCCCAAGTTTTGGGGCATTATGCCCAAGACCGCGATCATCGTCCCCTGTCGCCTCGAATCCACGCGTTTCCCGCGCAAGTTGCTGCACCTCATCAAGGGCAAGCCGCTGGTGCTGTGGGTGGCGGAGCGGATCAAGCGCGAGGCGCCGGAGTTTCCGTTGTTTTTTGCGGTGGATGACGAGTTGCTGGCCGCGCCGCTGAGGGCGGCGGGTTTCACGGCGATCCTCACGGGTGTTCAGCATCAGAGCGGCACGGATCGCATCGCCGAGGCGAACCGCACGGTGAAAGCCGAGCAGGTGATCAACGTGCAGGCCGACGAGCCATTGGTGACGCGCGCGCAGATTCTGACGCTGGCCAAGTTGATCGATGGTTCGGCGGCGATGGCGACGCTGGGCACGCCGTTCACGACGGCGGCGGATTTTAACAACCCGAATCAGGTGAAGGTCGTGTTCGCGCCCGGCGGCGGACGCGCGCTCTATTTTTCACGGGCGGCGATCCCGTATGCGCGGGACCGCGCGGGGCAGGTGGACGATGCGTGGGTGGCGGCGAACCCCTGTTTCAAGCACCTCGGGCTTTATGCTTACAAGGCGGAGCTGATTGAGAGCTTCGCGAAGCTGCCGCCGGGGCGTTACGAGCAGATCGAAAAACTGGAGCAACTGCGGGTCATCGAAAACGGATTCGAGATCCTGTGCGGCGTGACGAACGACCCGACCATCGGCGTGGATACGCCGGAGGATGCGGTGAAGTTCGCGGCGTGGCTGGGGTGACGCGAAAAGCGGGCGGCGGCGGCGGTTACTTGCGGCTCGCGAGGTGACGGTCGAGGTCGGCCTGCGTCGCGAAGCTTTCGTTCGCGGGGAACAGGGCCACGAGATCGAACACGTTTTGGATGACTGCGGGCACTTGCATGACGCGGAGTTCGCCGCCGTTCGCCTTGAGGTTTTTAAGGCCCTTCACGAGCACGCGGATTCCGACCGAGGAAAGGAATTCGAGGTGCTTGGTGTTGAGCACGACCAGCTTGGCGCCTTCTTCGCCGATGAGGCGGTCGAGTTCGGATTCGAGCGCCTGATAGGTGAGGGCGTTGAGGGGGCCTTGGAGGTGGACAACGAAGGTGGCGGGAGCGGGGGTCGTGGTAGAGAACGTCAGCATGGGGAAACGAGAGTTGGTTGCATGACGGCGGAATCAGGGGCGTTTGGCCACCAAAAGGTGTGGGGCGACTAGCTGACGGCGGCGTTATTTTTTCGGGAGGTAGACTTTTTGGGCGAGGGTTTTGCCGAAGAGGGAGCGGAAGGCGGCGATGTTTTTCACGGCTTTTAAGGCGACGAGTTGGTTGGCGAGGTTGCCTACGGCGGTGCCTTCGAGCGCGAAGCTCACCACGGGGACGCCGGCGGCGTCGGCGGTCGCCTGGCAGAGCAGGCGGTTCTTGGAACCGCCACCGACGATGAGGATGCGCTTGAAGGCGCGGCCGGACATTTTTTCGAAGGAGGCTTTGGCGTCGGCGTGTCCGCGGCCGAGGGAATCGCAGATGAGGCGGGTGTAGGCAGCGAGGGTCTTGGGGGCGGGAATGCGGCGTTTCTTCAACTGCGCGTCGATGGCGGCTTTCATCGATTTGGGATTCGTGAAGGCGGGGTCGGTGACGTCGAGGAGGGCTGCCGGAGCCGGGAGTTTTTCGGCCGCGGTGATGAGTTTGGTCCAGTCGGCGTCGGTCTTCGGGCGGCTGGCGAAGTTATCTTTTAAGATGCCTTCGAGAAGCCAGAGGCCGATGACGTTGGTGAGGGGGCGGTAGCGGCCGTCGCCGATGCGTTCGTTGGAGATGCGGGCGGCGAGTGCGTCGGGTCCGAGGACGGGGGTGTCGCTTTCGAAGCCGACGAGGGACCAGGTGCCGGAGCTGAGGAAGAGGTCGGTGTGGTCGGGAGACGCGGGCATGGCGTCGTAGGCGCACGCGGTGTCATGACCGGGGACGGCGATGACTTGCGTGGTCTTGAGCGCAGGGAGTTCGGGGAGGGAGCGGACTTTGCCGAGGCGGGTGCCGGCGAGAACGGGTTTGGCGAGCCAGGTCGCGGGGACACGGAAGTGGTCGAGCGCGGCGCGGGACCAGTCGGCGGAGTGAACGTCGAGGAGCTGGGTGGTGCTGGCGATGGTCAGCTCGTTGGCCATGCGGCCGGAGAGGAGGAAATTAAAATAGTCGGGGAGGAAGAGGCAGCGCGTGGCGAGGTCGGTGATCGCGGGGTTGGCGGCGACGGTTTCCTCGAGTTGGAGCGAGGAGTTGTAGAAGACGTTGGGGATGCCGGTGGCGGCGTAGATGCGCTCCATGGCGGCGCGGGTGTTGGCGAGGCGGGCGAGGCCGGGCTGGGTGCGGTCGTCGCGGTAGGCGTGAACCGGATACACGAGGCGGCCGGCGTCGTTAACGAGGGCATAGTCCACACCCCAGGTGTCCACGCCGACGGAGGCGAGGGCGGCGCCTTTGGGGAGAGCGGCGACGGCGGCGCGGAGGCCGGCGAGGATCTCGTTCCAGAGGCCGGCGATGTTCCAGTAGTCGTGGCGGCCGATGGATTGGAAGCTGTTGGGGAAGCGGTGGACTTCGCGGAGGGTGAGCTTGTTTTTGGCCCAGGTGCCGAGGATGACGCGGCCGCTGGTGGCGCCGAGGTCGATGGCGGCGAGGTGGAGAGGGCGGGTGGTGGTGGGCGAGGGCATGGGATCTATAGAATCGGAGCGGAGGGGTTACACAGAGGACACGGAGGTGGCACAGAGGGGTGGAAGAGCTGTGGGTGGCCGTGCGGTTTTAGGGATGACGTGGCGATAGCGGGGGGACTTAGGGTGGCTTGATGATCTCAGTGGGCTCTGTGTGACCTCGGTGTTCTCTGTGTAACTCTCTGGGAAATCAGGAGAGTTGGAGGAGGTCGGAGGCGCGCTGGGACTGGGTGCGGAAATAGTCGGCGTTGGAGGGTTTTTTGATGTCGATGTCGTAGGTGGGGATCATCGCTTTCATGCGGGCCTGGCCTTCGGGCGTGGCGAGCAGGTGGGGGAAACATTTCTGGATCACTTCGAGCACGATGTGGACCGAGACCGAGGCGCCCGGCGAGGCGCCGAGGAGCGCGGAGATCGTGCGATCCTGATCGGTGATGACCTCGGTGCCGTAGTGGACGATGCCGGCCTGGCCGTCGGTTTTTTTGATGGCTTGGACGCGGATGCCGGCGTCGATGAGTTTCCAGTCTTCCTTTTTCGCGGCGGGATAGAAGACGTGGAGGACGTCGAGGCGGTCGTTCATCGACTGCGTGCCCTGCTGCACGAGGTATTTGACGAGATCGAGGTTGCTCGCGCCGATCTTGAGGAGCGTGGCGAGGTTGTGCGGTTTTACCGAGCCGGGCAGGTCGAGGACGCTGCCTTTTTTGTGGAGGAACTTGGTGGTCCAGGCGGCGAAGGGCCCGAAGAGGAGCGTCTTTTTACCGTCGAGGATGCGGGTGTCGAGGTGCGGCACGGCCATGGTGGGCGCGGCGTCGAGGGGCTGGCCGTAGACCTTGGCCTGGTGTTGCTCGACGATGCCCGGGTTGTCGCAGACGAGCCATTGTCCGCCGATGGGAAAACCGCCGAGGCCTTTGCTCTCGGGAATGCCGGATTTTTGGAGGAGCTGGAGGCTGCCGCCGCCGGCGCCGACGAAGACGAATTTGGCGGTGTTGCGACGGGTTTTACCGGTGGCGAGATCGCGGATGGAGACATCCCAGCCGGCGGTGGTTTTTTTGAGGTTGGTGACGCGGTGGTTGGCGGCGATGCCGCAACGGGGCTGGGTGCCGAGCCAGGCGAGGAGTTTGCGGGAAATCTCGCCGAAGTTCACGTCGGTGCCGCTGTCCATCTTGGTGGCGGCGATGGGCACGTCGGCGCGGCCTTCGGTGAGGAGGGGCGCCCAGGCGCCGATGGTTTCGCGGCGGGTGGAAAACTCCATGTCGGCGAAGAAATGGTGGGCGGCCATGCCGGTGTGGCGGGCGCGGAGGTAGTCCACCCACTTCGCGCCGTGGACGAAGCTGAGGTGTTGGACGGGGTTGATGAAGTCCTTGGGGTTTTGGATCATGCCTTCGGCGACGGCGTAGGCCCAGAACTGGCGGGACTTTTCAAACTGCTCGAAAATCTTGATGGCGTTGGAAACGTCGACGGTGCCGTCGGCGGCTTGTGTGGGCGTGTAGCTGAGTTCACAGATGCCGGCGTGGCCGGTGCCGGCGTTGTTCCAGCCATGGGAGCTTTCCTGGGCGAGCTCCTCGGTGACCTCGTAAACTTGAATCGAGAGGGCGGGCTCCAGGCGTTTGAGGAGGGCGCCGAGGTTGGCGGACATCACGCCGCTGCCGATGAGGATGACGTCGGGGTTCTCGATGTGGGTGGAGGGCTTCATGGAAACGGAAAGGCGGGGCGGATGAATAAGGTAAAGGAGGTATATAAAGCGATGGGCGCAGGGTGACTATCAAATTACTCCAAAATCTACCAGAATCTATCATGCGCGGGTGGCCGGGGGGGGCGCGAAGCGCGGTGCGAGGGACCGGGTTATTTTTTGAAAGAGCGGGAGGGGGACGCGACGGTGGTGGTGAAGGGCACTCCCCAGAGAGACGGAGTTTTTTGGAGTCCGGCGGGTGCGTCGGGTGCGAGGAGGCGGTAGAGGTCGTCGGAGCGCAGGCTGCACTGGAGGCGGCGCTGGCCCTGCGAATCGATCTTGGGATTGAGCACGATGATTGAGTCGGTGAACGGCGGGGCGCTTTTCATGGCGTGGGCGCGTTTGCGGGCTTCGCGGTAGTCGAGGGCTTTGTCTTTGATGAGGGCGTCGAGTTTTTCGAGATCGGCGCGGGTGACCGGGCCCCAGAGCTTGCGCCAGGCGTCGGGCTCGATGCGCGGGGCGACGATGTTGACGAAACGTTTTTCGGCGCCCTCCTGCACCCAGTAGCCGACGACTAGGATGAACGGCTCGGTGATGTCGTATTGGCGGAGGGCGTCGCCGAGATCGACGGGTGTGCGGTATTTGGCGGCCTTGGGGTTCACCGGCACGCCGCCGTGAGTGCGGTTGATGTCGGCGGGAATGTCCCACTTCTGCGTGTAGCCGGGCGGGACGTAGCCCTCGAAGAACGTGTCGCGTATCCATTTCTCGAAGACCAGCCCGTGTTGCTGGACCTCCTGGGCGTTGGTGGGCGTCGGGGCGAGCCAGGCGGCTGAAAAAAACAGGCAGGCAAACAAGGCGCTCAAACGCATTGGGTTACGGTGCCGTCCGGCGGCGCGGAGGCAAGTTTCGGTTGGCACCCCGGCGACGGCGTGCAAGGTGGTGGGCGTTCGTCACCACAAATGAACGCATCTCCCTTCCAGCGATACCTCGAGCTGACCAAAACCCAACGCTGGCGCATCCTGCTGGGTGTCGCCCTGATTCTCTTCGCCACGCTGCTCATGCTGCCGGGGCCATGGATCTTGAAGCTGGTGATCGACAAGGCGCTGCCGGAAAAAAATCTGCCGCTGCTGTTGGAACTCATGGGCGCGTTCACGGTGCTGTTTGTGCTCCGCGCGTGGCTGACGCTGGTGCGCAACCGCATCCTGCAATTCGCCGCGATGCGCATGGTGTGCGACCTGCGCATTCGGCTTTTTGCCCACCTGCAAAGCCTGTCGCTGCGTTACTTCGATACGAATCAGACGGGCCGCACGATCGGCCGTATTTCGCAGGACACGGGTGAAATCTACAATTTAACCAACGGTTTTCTCATCAACATCATCGCGGACTCCGTGACGGTGCTGTGCGTGCTCAGTTTCCTTTACAGCATCGAGTGGCGGCTGGCGCTGGCGGTGACGGCGGTGCTGCCGTTTTTTGTGATCAACTACCTGCATCATCGCAAAAAGATGAAGCTGGAGAGCCGCAAGCATCGCGACAACTGGGACCAGGTGATGGGTTTCCTTAACGAACGCGTGGCGGCGGCGCGCGTCGTAAAATCCTTCGCCAAGGAGCAGGACGAAATCACGTCGTTCACGGGCGGCATCAACGCCGACTATTTCAATTATTCGCGGCTGGTGCTGCGTAACACCAAGCTCGCGGTCGTGGCGGATCTGCTGGGCTCGCTCGGCGCGTTGATCGTGCTGGCTTACGGCGGCTGGCTGGTGATGCAGGATCGCATGCAGATCGGCACGCTGGTGGCGTTCAACGCTTACATCACGTTCATCTTTCCTCCGATCGTGCGGTTCGCGGATCTGAATGCGATTTTTCAGCGCGCGAGCACTAGCATGGAGAATATTTTCACGATGCTCGACACGAAGCCCGAAGTGGCGGACTTGCCGACGGCGAAGGCGCTGCCGGCGGTGAAGGGCGAGGTGGAGTTCCGCGATGTGGCGTTCGACTATGACTTGGAGCCGCCGGGACGCGGGCGTCCGCGCACGCTGTCGGGGGTGAGTTTCAAAATCCCGGCGGGCAAGGTCGTGGCGATCGTCGGCCCGAGTGGTGCCGGCAAGAGCACGATCATCAACTTGATCGCGCGTTTTTATGACGTGGCGGGTGGCGCGCTGTTGGTGGACGGGCATGACATCCGCACGGTGACGACGGATTCGCTGCGCAAGCAGATCGGCATCGTTTTGCAGGAAAGCGTGCTCTTCTCTGGCACGCTGGAGGATAACATTAAATACGGCCGGCCCGATGCGACACGGGAGCAGATCGTGGAGGCCTCGCTGGCGGCCAATGCGCATGAGTTCATCACCAAGCTGCCCGACGGATACGCGACGGTGGTGGGTGAGCGCGGTTCAAAACTCTCGGGCGGTCAGCGTCAGCGCATCGCGATCGCGCGGGCGATTTTGAAAGACCCGCGCATCCTGATTTTTGACGAGGCGACGAGCGCGCTCGACACGCAGTCGGAGCGGCTGATCCAGCAGGCGATGGAGCGGCTCATGCAGAACCGCACGAGCTTCATCATCGCGCACCGGCTTTCGACGATCCAGAACGCCGACATCATCCTCGTGATGGACAAAGGCATGCTGGCCGAAATGGGCACGCACGCGGAGTTGTTGAAGAACGAAGGCGGCCTTTACTCGAAGCTGCATGCGCTGCAGTTCAAGGATCCGGCCTGAGGCGGACGGGCGGTCTAGTCCCCGGTGCTTTGGAAGCTCCGGGGGCGATGACAAATTTCGAGCGCGTTGCCGGACGGATCGTTAAAAAACACCGCGTAGTGGACGGGGCCTTCCTGGTCGGGTCCCTCCACATCCAAGGCGCCGAACGAACGCACGGCCGCAGCGAGTTCGTCGACGCGCTCTTTTGAGGACGCCCAGAAGGCGATGCGGGTTCGGTTGGCCACGTGGCGGGGATCTTCGGTTACGCCGAAGAACTCGACGGCTTCAGGACCGGGCGCCTCGAACTGTAGCCAGCCGGGAATGTCGAGTTGCACGGTGAAACCGAGAAGCGGGAGCAATTGCCGGTAGAATGGCGCCGCCTGCCGGAGGTCGCGCACACGAAGGTCGATGTGATCGAAGATGCGGGGCATTTTTTAGGCGAACTGGGAGTGATAGGGATGCGAGATGAGGAACCAGAATTTTTGGCGAGGTGATGACTGCGCCCTTATGGGCCGAGCTGGTAGCGGACGAGGCTGCTGCCGGGGCCTTCGGAGGAGACGTAGATGGTGCGGTTGTCGGCGCCGAAGGCCACGCCTTCGGCCTGGACGAGGCCGTGGGGGGCGAGCACGACCGGCGGGCGGAGGAGGGCGGTTTTCCACGGTTCGTTGTTTTGTCGGGGAAAAACCAATACGTCGCCGTAGGTCACCACGACCGCGGCGGAGCCGTCGGCGGCGAAGTCCATGCCGGTGGGTTGCGCCCGGTAGCGACCGCCCGGAATCGGCATCAGGCGCTGGCTCGCGGTGGGTTGCGGAATGAGCGCGTTCGGCATCTGCGCGACGGGGAGCGCGGCGGGGACAATACCGTCGGCGGGGAGGCGGAGCGGGAGGGTGTAAATGCCGTGGGGCGAGGTGCGTTTGGCGAGGAGGTAAACGAGGCCGGCGCGGGCATCGACGGCGACGGCTTCGCAGTCGCGCGGGCCGTCGAGGTAGGTGACGGGGATTTTCCAGGCGACGGGGGCCGAGAGCTCTTTTTCGGGCGAAAGCGTCGCGGGGTCGGGCTCGGCGACGATGTAGAGGGCGCAGTCTTTGCGGTTGGAGGCGTTGTCGCCGGTGTCGGCGATGAGCAGCCAGGAGCGTCCGTCGAGTTTGAAGGAATCGAGGTCTTCCCAGTCGCGGTTTTTCAGGCCGGTGATGCGGAGGTCGCCGCGGCGGGTGCCGTCGGGGGCGAGGGCGTAGAGCACGGGCTGTCCGCCGCTGTCGTTGTGGGTCCAGAGGATGTTGGGATCGAGGCGCGAGACGGCGAGTCCGCTGGATTCGGCGACGGACGGAGGCATGGCGCCGGTGCGTTCCGGGGGGCCGTAGGCGGGCGGGTGCGCGCAGGCGGTGAGGAGGAACGCGCTGAAGGCGGCGGAGAAAAGGACAAGACGAGTGGACACGTTTAGTAGGCGGAAGGAGTGACGCCGGGCAGAGCCGGGGTTGTGCCGTTGAACTCGGCGAGGATGGCGGCGGCGTTGGAGGTGCCGAGACGGGTGGCGCCGGCGTCGAGAAACGCCCGGGCGTCGGCGAGGGTCTTGATGCCGCCGGAGGCCTTGAGGGCGATGGAGGTGCGGCGGGCGGCGGCCCAGGCGGCGAGGTCGGGGAGTTGGGCGCCGGCGCTGCCGAAGCCGGTGGACGTTTTGATGAAGTCGGCGCCGGCGGTTTCGCAGATGTCGAGGGCGGTGAGTTTTTGCGCGGCGTCGAGGTAGCAGGTTTCGACGATGACCTTGATGAGCTGGCCCTGGTCGTGGGCGAGCGCGGTGAGGCGGGTGACCTCGGCGACGACCTCGGCGAGGTGGCCGGCGCGGAGCGCGGCGTAGTTTAAAACGATGTCCACCTCGTGCGCGCCGGCGCGGTGGGCGGCGGTGATCTCGGCGGCTTTGGCCTCGGTGGCGAAACGGCCGCTGGGGAAACCGATGACGGTGCCGATGCGGGTGCCGGTGCCGGCGAGGAGGCGGGCGGCGAGGGGCACGCTGGCGGGGTAAATCATCACGCAGGCGAAGCGGTGTTGAGCGGCGTCGCGGGCGAGTTGGGTGATGTCGGCTTCGGAGGCGTCGAGCCGGAGGTTGGTGGAGTCGAGGGAGGCGGCGAGTCGGGCGGAAGTGAGCGGCATGGCGGAGCGGCGCTTCGCGCCACAGATGAAGATGAACGGTTAAGTTGAAGGGGCGGCGGGGGCGCCGGGTTTGGGGGACGGGCGCCAGGCGAGCCAGCCGATCAGGCCGAGGCCGGCCCAGAGCAGGAGGATGCCGGCGATTTCGTGGAGCTCGGCGTAGCGGCCGGGGAACTTGGGGGCGAGCAGGCAGATGACGAGGATGCGCAGGAGGTTGAACGCGAAGCCGGCGACGAGCGCCATGGGCACGAGCCAGAGAAACGAGACGGCGCGGCGTCCGGCGATGCCGCCGGCGAGGAGGGCGAGGACCGCGCCGCTGGTGATGATGCCGAAGCCGTTGCACTCGGTGGCGACTTCGAAAAGGTTGCGGCCGGTATCCAAGATGAGCTTGGGCTCGGGTTGCATGACGACGCTGAGCTTGGGGGCGAAGCCGAGGGCGTGGAGGAGGTGGGCGGAATTGACGCCGGCCATCTGGCGGAGCGGCCAGTCGAACACGGGGAACAGCAGGATGACGATCAGGCACGCGATGAAGCCGATGAAAAGCGGACGGACGAAGCGCCAGGCGTCGGCGCCGACGATGACGTGAAGGCAGCCGGCGAGGCCGAGGGCAAAGCCGGGCAGCACGAGCAGCGGCATTTGCAGCCACCAGGCGAGGGCGGTGCAGGTGTAGGCGGAGCAGAGGAAAACCAAGGCGCGGTTGCCTACGTCGAGGTGCAGGCGCCATTCGCGGGCGTGTTGCCAGCCGACGAGACCGGCGGCGGCGCCGAGGAGCACGAAGGATTGGCGGATCTGCTGGCTGGCGGCGACTTCGCGGACGAGCCACTGCATGACGGGCCAGAACGCCAGGACCGTGCACACGACGAGGAACACGGCGAGCAGGCGGCCGAGATCCCAGCGGGAGGGGGTGGGTGAGGCGGAGGGCGTGTCGGCGGACATAAATAGGCGGGCAGGGAATCAAGGTTTGAGCGGGGCGGGCTGCAAGTGTTCCTGCGCGAAGGGGGCGTGTTGCAGGGCTAAACCATCGTAAGCCGCGAGCTTGCTCGCGCTCCGGCGAGCGCCTGCAAGCAGGCGGCCTACGTTCAAAATAGAGTCGGGAAAGGCTGGCGTTAACTGACTCGGCAATCGGCTTGCGGGACGGCGTGGGAGTTGGGAAGGTGCGGGGCTTTTGCGTATTTCGTATGTCCCGGCTTCTCGGTAACAGTCTGTGTGGAGTGGTGCTCGCGGTCCTTTGTTTTGGGATCGGGGGAGTCGTGCGGGCGCAGCCGCCAGCCCGCGGGCTGGATCAGGTGAAGTTGCAGTTGAAGTGGAGGCATCAGTTTCAATTCGCGGGTTATTACGCGGCGATCCAGCAGGGCTACTATCGTGAGGCGGGGCTGGAGGTGGAGTTGGTCGAGGCGAAGCCGGGGGAGAATCCGGTGGACGCGGTGTTCGCGGGGCGGGCGGAATTCGGCGTGGGCAACTCCGACCTGCTGCTGTCGCGCGCCGAGGGGAAACCAGCGGTGGTGCTGGCGGCGATTTTCCAGCATTCGCCGCTGGCGTTGGTGGCGCGGGCGGTGCCGGGGATCACGGCGATGCCGGATTTGCACAACCGGCCGATGATGATGGTGGAGTCGGAGAAAGCGGAGTTGCTCGCCTATTTTAAACACGAAGGCGTGAACCTCGCCGGGCTGAACATCCGCCCGCATACGCAGCGGCTCGAGGATTTTATCGAGGGCCGGGTGGACGCGATCTCGGCTTATGTGAGCGACCAGCCGTTTATGCTGAAGCAGGCGGGCGTGCCGTATCTGATCTTCACGGCGCGGGCGGGCGGCATCGATTTTTACGGGGACAACTTGTTCACGACCGAAGCGCAGGTGAGGGACCATCCGGAGCGCGTGCGGGCGTTTCGCGCGGCGAGCTTGCGCGGTTGGGATTACGCCTTGGCGCACCCGGAGCAGATCGCGGATCTTATCCTCGCCCGTTACACGAAACGGCATTCGCGCGAGCACCTCTTGTTTGAGGCCGAGAAGACGGCGGAGCTCATGCACCCCGGCGTGATCGAAGTGGGGCATAACAACCCGGGGCGCTGGCGGCACATCGCGCAGACTTATGCGGAGTTCGGGCTTCTGCCGATGGACTTCAATTTCGACGGATTTTTATACGAGGTGAATCCGAAGGTGAACTTGACGGGTTTTTATTGGGCGATGGGTGCGCTGGCGGTGATCGCGCTGGGCGCGCTGGGCTGGTTGCTGCCGCTGATACGCCTCAATCGCCGGCTGATCACGGCGCGCAACAGCGCGGAAGGGGCGAACACGGCGAAGGGGCGTTACCTGGCGTTTATCAGCCATGAGATCCGCACGCCGCTCAACGGAATCATGGGCGTGGTGCATTTGTTGCGCGACGAGGGGCTGACGCGGACGCAGTCGGAGTTGGTGGGGATGATCGAGCAGTGCGCGCACAGCCTGTTGAAGCTGATCAACGGCCTGCTCGATCAGGCGCAGATCGAATCGGGGCGGCTCAAGATCGAGCTCCTGCCGCTGCCGACGCGGGTGTTTGTTTCGGAAATCTGCGAATTGTTCAGCGCGCCGGCCCGCGTGAAAGGGCTGCGGCTGGAGCACGCGGTGGACGCGGATGTGCCGGTGGAAATCCTGACGGACGGGCTGCGGTTGCGGCAGATTTTGAGCAACCTGCTGTCGAACGCGGTCAAGTTCACCGAGTCGGGAAAAGTGAAGGTGCGCGTGAGTGCGAAGGCTGACCGCGTGCGGATCAGCGTGAGCGACACGGGCATCGGGCTGACGGAGGAACAGCAGGCGAACCTGTTCACGCCGTATGCGCAGGCGGACGATTCGATCTCGCGGCGTTACGGCGGGACGGGGCTGGGCCTGGCGATCTCGCGCGATCTGGCGCGGTTGCTCGGCGGGGATATTTCGGTGGAGAGCCGGCCGGGCGAAGGCGCGGTGTTCACCGTGGAGATTCAGGCTCCGGCGGCGCGGATGGTGTGAGGTAGGAGCGGTCGCTCTGACGTGGACGGACCGGGAGGTCCGTCCTCCTTTTACGCGGAGAACTTGGCGGATTTTTTGAGGAAGGCGGCGATTTCCCTGGCGAGGGGCATGGCGGGGGCGGTGCCGCGTTTCGTCACCGAGAGGGCGGCCACGGCGGTGCCGTAGCGGGCGGCGGCGGCGAGGTCGCCTTTGAACTTCACGAGTCCGGCGGAGAAACCGCCGACAAAGGCGTCGCCGGCACCGGTGGTGTCCACGGCTTTGACCTTATACGAGGGGATGAAGGTGTATCCGGTGGCCTGCGACACGAGGCAGCCGCGTTTACCGAGGGTGACGATCACGACGGGCGGGCCGAAGGTGCGGGCGATGGCGTGGACCGCTTCGTGCGGGAGCCCGGCGAGTTCGGCCTCGGTGAAATCGGCGGTCTTGGGGTCGCGGAACAAGTTCACGAGGGCGGCGAACTCGGTTTCGTTGGGGATAAGGATGTCGGCGTGGCGGAGGATCGACGTGTCGAAGTCGGGGCGCATGGGCGCGGGGTTGAAGACGGCGATGGCACCGGCGGCGCGGGCGAGTTTCAGGGTGTGCGCGGCGGCGGCGAGGCTGGTTTCGAGCTGGGTGACGACGACCTGCGCGCCGGCGAGGAGCTTGGCGGGAAGATCGGTCTTGGAGAGGCGGGCGTTGGCGCCGAGGGCGACGACGATCTCGTTCTGGCCGGATTCGCTCACGAGGATCGCGGCGGTGCCGGTGGCGTGGCCGGCTTTCTCGATGAACCGGGCGGCGATTTTTTCGGCCTTGTAGAAGGCGCGGGCGCCGGTGGCGAAGGTGTCGGGTCCGACGGCGCCGATGAAGAGCGTGGCGGCGCCGGCGCGACCGGCGGCGACGGCCTGGTTGGAGCCTTTGCCGCCGGGACCGGTGGCGAAGGTGCCGATGATGGTTTCGCCGGCGCGGGGGAAATTCTGGCAATTCCAGGTGAGGTCTTGGACGAAGCTGCCGACGACGATGACTTGGGGTTTCATGAGTAGGGAAAAATAGGAGGAACGGCGGAGTTTTGACCACAGATTACACAGATGGGCACAGATATTTAAGACAGGGATGCCTTGGGGTATTTTATCTGCGGGGATCTGTGTAATCTGTGGTTAAATGGCCTTTCCTGACGGGGAGGAGATGTGAATGCTGCGTGACGGATGATCGAAGCGCGCAACCTCACCAAATTGTTTCGTGATAAGAAGCGCGGGGAGATTCGTGCGGTGGACGGCGTTTCGTTCACGTGCGAGCCGGGGAAAATTTACGGGCTGCTCGGGGCGAATGGCGCGGGGAAAACCACGACGCTGCGGATGCTTGCCACGTTGCTCACGCCGTCGGCCGGCGGGGCGGTGGTCGCGGGGTTCGATGTTGGGGAGCAGCCTTCTCAGGTGCGGGCGAGTGTGGGATTTTTGGCGGCGAGCACGGCGCTTTACGGGCGGCTCACGGCGCGGGAGACCGTCGCGTATTTCGGGCGGCTCAACGGGATGACGGAGACGCGGATTGCGGAGCGTGTGATTCAGTTGTCGGTGGGAGTGGGGGTGGT
>Ga0247813_10001090_pt1 | contig 21606 bp, 17 predicted proteins | sample UWRJL169409C1_FD_180719 | JGI IMG/M metagenome (GOLD analysis project Ga0247813, IMG submission 180719) | Plant litter microbial communities from Arlington Agricultural Research Station in Wisconsin, United States - UWRJ-L169-409C-1 | ecosystem: Environmental > Terrestrial > Plant litter >...
TTTTTTGCTCATCGCGCTGCACTCGATGTGCCAGCCGGGGCGGCCCTGGCCCCAAGGCGAAGGCCAGAACACGTCGCCGTCCTCGGGCTTGTGGCCTTTCCAAAGCGCGAAGTCGGAGCCGTCTTCCTTTTCGTCGGCGTCGTGGGTTTGCGGCTTGGTGGAGAGGGCGGAACCGGTTTTGAGTTCGCGTTCTTTGACTCGGGAGAGGCTGCCGTAGTCGTCGTAGGAGGAGACTTTGAAATACACGGAACCGTCCTCGGTGCGGTAGGCGTGGCCCTTTTTTTCGAGGATCGAGATCATGTCGATCTGCTCGGGGATGTGGGTCGTCGCGGCGGGTTCGACGTGGGGCGGCAAGCAGTTGAGCGCGGCGCAGTCGGCGTGGAATTTATCGGTCCACTGTTTGGTCACGTCGCCGAGCGGGCGGTTTTCCTCGCGGGAACGACGGATGGTTTTGTCGTCCACGTCGGTGAGGTTGCGGACGTGTTTGACCTTGTCGGCGCCGAACTCGAGTTCGAGGACGCGGCGGAGGAGGTCGTTCACCACAAAGGTGCGAAAGTTGCCGATGTGGGCGGCGGCGTAAACGGTCGGACCGCAATTATAGAAACGGAAGACACCGTCTTTGTGCGACGGGCGGAGTTCGCGGGTCTCGCGGGTGAGCGAGTCGTGGAGCTTGATGGCCATGGAAGCCGACAGGGGTAACAGGGTTTGGCGGCGGGCGGAAAGGGGAAAAACGGTTGGCGGTAGGGGCAAAGGAGTGTTTCGGTAGGGTTTCACATGTCGTCCTTCCAACTCGATTTGACCCATCGTCCGCGTCGTCTCCGCCGAAATGCCACCGTGCGCGCCCTCGTCGAGGAGACCGTGCTGCGTCCGGCGGACTTTATCGCGCCGCTCTTTGTGGTGGACGGCAAGGGCGCGCCGGAGCCCATCGCGTCGATGCCGGGCGTGTTGCGCTATAACGTGGCCGATCTCGTCAAGGAATGTCGCGCGCTGGCCAAACTGGGCGTGCCGGCGGTGGCGCTGTTTCCTAAGCTGGATAAACAATTTAAAAACGACGGCGGCACGGCGGCACTCGATGCGGATGCGTTGATCCTGCGGGCGGTGCGGGCGGTGAAAAAGGCGTTGCCGGAGCTCGTCGTCATGACGGACATCGCGCTCGATCCTTACACGACGCATGGCCACGACGGCGTGCTCACGGCGGACGGCGGTGACGTGGCGAATGACGCGACGGTGGAGATTTTGGTCAAGATGGCGGTGCTGCACGCGGGCGCGGGCGTGGATTTTGTGGCGCCGTCGGACATGATGGACGGACGCATCGGCGCGATCCGGAAGGCGCTGGATGCGGCGGGGCACACGCAGACGGCGATCATGGCGTATTCGGCGAAATTCGCCTCGGCGTATTACGGGCCGTTCCGTGACGCGGTGGGCAGCGCAGCGGCGGCGGGCACGCGGAGCCTCGATAAACGCACGTATCAGCTCAACCCGGCGAATCGTCGCGAGGCGCTGGCGGAGATCGCGCTCGATGAGGCGGAAGGCGCGGATATTTTGATGGTAAAGCCGGCGGGCGCGTATCTGGACATCATCCGCGAAGTGCGCGACGCGACGAAGAAGCCGGTCGCGGCGTATCAGGTGTCGGGCGAATACGCGCAGATCCAGGCGGCGGCGCAACTGGGCTGGCTGGATCTGGCGCGCACGCGGCACGAATCGTTGCTGGCGATCAAACGCGCGGGGGCGGATATGATCCTGACGTATTTCGCGAAGGAGATGGCGGCGGAATTGGGATGAGGGACGGGCTGGTGGAGCGGCTGGTTTGGCGTGGGAGCGAGCTTGCTCGCTCCCACGTCGGACCAGCCGAGGTCGTCGGGTCTCCATGACGGATTCTCCGATGGGGAGCGGGCCTCACTCGGGGTGAGGCACTACATTTGGACATAAAAAAGGCGGCTCCGGTTCGGGAGCCGCCTTTTGGCGTTTTAGAATCTGAGAGGAAGCTTAGCGCTTCTTCTTTTTGGGCTTGGGCTTCTCTTCCTCGTCCTCGTCGGAATCGTCGTCGGAGTCTTTCTCCTCGTCGTCTTCATCCTCGTCGTCGTCGTCGCCGGCGGGCTTTTTCTTGGCGCCGTCTTCGTCGTCGGTGTCCTTCTCCTCGTCTTCGTCCCACTTGAGGGAGGAGTCGCCTTCGAGGGACTTTTCGTCGTCTTCGTCGAGCTCGGGAAGATCGTCGTCGTCGATGTCGTCGTCGCCCTTGCTGGCGCGCTCTTCACCTTCCTCGGTTTCCCAACCGGCGGGAACGTAGTCGAGGATGGCGCTGAGTTCGTCGAAGGTGTGGATGGCCTTGCCCTCGATGAAGCTGGTGTTCTGGTCTTCGCGGATCTCGTCCTCGACCTCGTCCACGGTGAGCTTGGACTCGAAGTCGAAGATGTCGTTGAGCATCTTGACGCGGCAGCGGGTGAGGTGGTCGAGCAGGTCGGCGTAGGGTCCGTTTTCCTCGTCGAGGATGTCGGCCAGGGCGAAGAGTTTTTCCTCGGACTCGAAGAAGGAGTCTTTGACGCGCTTGAGGCGCACGCGCTGTTCGCCGGCTTCCTTCTCGATGCGGAAGGCGATGAAGGCGGCTTCCATGATGTCTTGATTGAAGCCGTAGTCGCGGAGCGGCTCGACGAGATCGATCAGATGGGACATCTGGCGCGGGTCGATGATGCTGAGACCATCGACGTCCCAGCGCACGGAATCGCTGACTTCGTCCACCCACCAATTGTGGTCTTCACCGAGACGAACGATACACCAGTCGAGAGTTGCAGAGGATTTTGCCATGACAGTTTTTCTGAAGGTTGGTCGGAGCAAAGAGCGCGCTCGGCAACGGAGTCAAACCGCGAAACCAACTTTCTTGAAAAGTTTTTCGGCGCGGCGGCGCGGGAGTAAATTTCGGCGCGCAGCGTGCGAGGGGGCAGGGGGATAACAAGCACAAAACCCGGGGCGTCCGGCGGGGTGTGCCGGGAGTCGTGTGACGCGTGGCGGAAGGAGCGGCGGGGCTCTTGATTTTTCGGGAGGCGTTTCCCAGTGTCGCGAACAATTATGGGTTTTATCTACGAGAACGTGGTGCGTCCGGCTTTGTTCAAACTGGACTCCGAACATGCGCATGAAGTGGGCGTCAACGCGCTCGCGCTGCTGGGTCGCATCACGCCGCTGTGCCGTATCATGGAGGCGTGCAACCGGCTGCCGGCGGACGGCTTCAAGCCGGTCGAGGCGTTCGGCCTGAAGTTTCCCAACGCGATCGGACTCGCGGCCGGCTTCGATAAAAACGCGCGCGCGTGGCAGGCGGCGGCGGCGCTCGGCTTCGGTCACGTGGAGATCGGCACGGTCACGGCGCTCGGTCAGCCGGGCAACCCGAAGCCGCGCATGTTCCGGTATCCGTCGGAAGAAGCGGTGATCAACCGCATGGGTTTTAACAACGAAGGCTCCGAGGCCGTGGCGGCGCGTCTCGCGAAGCAGCCGGGCACGGGCAAGCGTCGCATCCCGCTCGGCGTGAATCTCGGCAAGTCGAAGGTCGCTCCGCTTGACGGCGCGACGGCGGATTACCTGGCGAGTTTTGCGCGACTGGCAGATTACGCCGACTACCTGGTCTTAAACGTATCGAGTCCCAACACGCCGGGCCTGCGCACGCTGCAGGATGAGAAACCGCTGCGAGAGTTGCTCGGCGCGATCATGGCGGCCAACCGCGAGCGCGCGGCGAAGAAGGGCGGGGCGTTGCTCCCGGTGTTGTTGAAGATCGCGCCGGATCTGACCTGGCCGCAGATCGACGCGGCGCTGGGGGTGATCGCGGAGTTTGGACTGGCGGGCATCATCGCGACGAACACGACGCTGGCGCGTCCTGGCTTTTTTGAGACGGTCAACGAAATGGGCGGCCTGAGCGGGCGTCCGGTGGAGCGGAAATCCACGGAGATCGTGCGGTATATTTCGAAGACGACCGGCGGGAAGCTGCCGATCATCGGCGTGGGCGGTATCACGGACACGCGCGGCGCGGCCGAGAAACTCGATGCGGGCGCGACGCTGGTGCAGGTTTATTCGGGTATGATTTATCGCGGCCCGTTCTTCGCGAAGGATCTGGCCTGGGGAGTCAGCGAGCGCCAGCGGCTCGTGTGAGCCGCGCTGACGCTCGCAAATCCTAAGCGGCTAAAGGGCTAAATCCTAAAAGGGAGTGCGTCGGGCTGGGGCAGGAGAGGCGGCGAGTTGGAGACCCGACGACCTCGTCGGGTCGGTTTGGGCGGGGGCGGTTGACGAACGGACCCGACGGGGTCGTCGGGTCTCCATTCGGAGGCGGGGGGGGGGACTGGCGAGGAATCCGATTTAGAATTTAGCCGCTTAGAATTTAGGATTTCCGAGACGCGCGCAAAAGCGCGCGTCTCGGTTAGATGGTCCAGTCCCAGGCTTGGAGTTCGGCGGCTTCGCGGGACTCGAGGGCCTTTTCTTTTTTGCGGCGGGAGCGGATGACGAGGTTCTCGTTCTTGTAATACGCGATGCTGTTGGCGGGCACCGGCTCGAGGATCCAGACGTTGGCGCCGATGATCGAGTGGGCGCCGATGCGCGTCTCGCCGCCGAGAATGGTGGCGTGCGCGTAGATCGTCACGTGGTCGTCGATGTCGGGGTGGCGCTTCACGCCCTTGATCGGGTTGCCGTCGTTATCGACCTCGAAGGACTTCGCGCCGAGGGTGACGCCTTGGTAGATTTTGACGTGGTTGCCGATGCGGGCGGTCTCGCCGATCACGACGCCGGTGCAGTGGTCGATGAAAAAGTGGGTGCCGATCTGCGCGCCGGGATGGATGTCGGTGCCGGTGCGCTCGTGGGCATACTCGGTCAGCATGCGGGGGAGGATGGGCACGCCGAGTTTATAGAGTTCGTGGGCGATGCGCTGGAGCGAGATCACCAGGACGCACGGGTAGGCGAGGATGATTTCCTCGGTGCTGCGGGCGGCGGGGTCGCCGGCGTAGGCGGCGGCGACATCGGTCTGCACGATCTGGCGGACGCGCGGCAGGCAACCGAGCAACTGCATCGTGAAATCGGCGGCACGGGTGGCGGGGTCGGGATCGCGGGCGTGGCGCAGGGCCTTCTCGATGTTGTCGGACAGGCTGGCGTGGATGGATTTCAGGCGGGAGGCGGTGAGGGCGGGCACGTCGCTCTTCGTCACGAGCTTCTGTTCAAAGAAGCCGGGGAACAGCAGGTGCATGAAGTCGGAGGCGAGCCGGTTGACCGATTCATCGGAGGGCAAGTTGATGCCATCGAGGTGATTGATGCCGCCTTCGGTTTCGTAAGAAGCGAGCAGGGCTTTCGTGATGTCGGCCAGAGTCATGGAGGCGGGACATTCCTCGCGAGGCTTCGCGGGGTCAAATCCAGACGCCGCAAAGAGGCGGGTCTTGCGCCACCGGCGACGGTTCCGTTAGTGCTAACCGACGCGTGGCCATTCTTGCTCAAGGCATCGATTACTTCGGACCGGATGGCTTTCCGGTCACGGCGCGGCGCGTGCGGACCGAGGCGGGTGGCAAGCCGTCGCATGCCCACGACGTGACGGAGACGGATCACTACCATGACTTTTGCGAACTGGTGCTCGTGCTGGGCGGACGAGGGCGCCACGTGCTGGAAGGCGAGTCGTTTCCCGTGTCGGCGGGCGATGTATTCGTGGTGCAAGGCCGTCAGGTTCACTGTTTCCGCGAACGCGAGGACCTGGTGCTCGTCAACGTGATGTATGATCCCGAGCGGTTGCCGCTGCCCGCGGGGCTGCTGCGGCGGCTGCCGGGTTACAGCGCGCTGTTTATGCTGGAGCCGACGTTTCGCAGCGCGCACCGGTTTTCGAGCCGGTTGGAGCTGGATCGCGGCGAACTCGGGGCGGCCGAGGCGCTGGCCGAACGCATCGAGGCCGAGTCGGCGCAGCGGCAGCCCGGCTACGAAGCGGTGCTGCTCGGGCTGCTGGTGGAGCTGATGGCGTTCCTGTCGCGGCACTACGGAAAAAGCGCGGTGCGCGAGAGCCGGGCGCTGCTGCAAATGGGCCGGCTGGTGAGCACGCTGGAGCAACGTTACCGCGAGCCGTGGACATTGGAGCAGCTGGCGGAGTTCGCGAAGTTGTCGCGCACGAGCCTGCTGCGGATTTTCCGGCAGGCGACGGGCAAGTCGCCGATCGATTACCTGATCGGCCTGCGCATCGAGGCGGCGAAACGCCTGCTGCGGCAGAGCGAGCTGACCATGACCGATATCGCGCTCGAAGTGGGTTTTGGGGACAGTAACTATTTCGCCCGCCAGTTCCGGCTGATGACCGGCCGCACGCCCTCGGCGTTCCGCAGAGGCGGGCGCGGATGAGGTCCCCGTGATTTGTCCGATTGTGCTAAACGGGCGGCGATAATGGTCTTTTTGTGAAGGCACGGGCGGGGCGCGGTGTGGTAATCTCTCGGACCCAACCCCCCGCCATGTTTCTCCTTGGACTCGATCTCGGCAGCTCCGCTGTCAAAGCCTCCCTTCTCGACGCCGCCACGGGGCGCGTGGTCTCCTCGGCGCAATCGCCGCAGACTGAACTCGCGATTTCCGCCCCGCGTCCGGGTTGGGCCGAGCAGGATCCCGCCGTGTGGTGGGAGCACACCGCGCTCGCCATCCGCGCCGCGTTGGCCGGACAGCCCGCTTCGCAGATCGCGGCCATCGGTATTTCTTATCAGATGCACGGCCTCGTCACGCTCGACGAACGCAGCCAGCCCGTCCGCCCCGCCATCATCTGGTGCGACAGCCGCGCGGTGGAAATCGGCGCGCAGGCGTTTGCCGAACTGGGCGCCGACGCCTGCCTCGGGCGGCTCTTAAACTCGCCGGGCAACTTCACGGCGTCGAAACTCCGCTGGATTCAGCAGAACGAGCCGGAGAACTTCCGCCGCATCCGCAAGATCATGCTGCCGGGCGACTACCTCGCGTTGCGCCTGACCGGCGAGGCGCAGACGACCGCCTCGGGTTTGTCCGAAGGCACGCTGTGGGATTTTTCGAAAAACGCGCCCGCGGACTTTTTGCTGAAACACTGGGGCATCGATGCGTCGCTGCTCTCGGCGCTCACGCCGACGTTTGGAAAACAAGCGGGCGTGCTGGCGTCGGTCGCCGCCGAGCTTGGGTTGCCTGCCGGCATTCCCGTCGCCTACCGCGCGGGCGATCAGCCCAACAACGCCTTTTCGCTCAACGTCCTTAACCCCGGTGAAATCGCCGCGACCGGCGGCACGTCGGGTGTGGTTTATGGCGTGACCGATAAACTCGCCTATGACCCGCAGAGCCGCGTCAACGGGTTCGCGCACGTGAATCACACGGCGGCCGATCCGCGCATCGGCGTGCTGCTGTGCATCAACGGCACCGGTATCCTTTACGCCTGGTTGCGCCGCACGCTTGGCGGCAATCTTTCCTATCCGGAACTCAACGCACTGGCCGCCGCCGTGCCGGCCGGCAGCGAAGGGCTTACGGTGTTGCCGTTCGGCAACGGAGCGGAGCGCATGCTGGGCAACCGTCAGCTCGGCGCGCAGTGGTCGGGGCTCGATTTCCTGCGTCACACGCCGGGTCATCTCGCGCGCGCCGCGCAGGAGGGCATCGCGTTTTCGTTCAGTCACGGGATCGCCGGTATGAAAGCCACGGGACTCGCGCCGAAGAAGATCCGCGCGGGCAACGCCAATCTGTTCCTGAGCCCGGTTTTCCGCGACACGCTGGCGGCGACACTCGGGGTGAGCATCGAACTCATCCGCACCGACGGCGCGGCGGGCGCGGCGCGCGGCGCTGGACTCGGCGCAGGTATCTACGCGAAAGCGGCCGACGCGTTCGCGGGCCTCGAAGTCATCGAAACCATCGAACCCAAAGCCGAGTGGGTCGGCCCGTGCCGTGAAGCCGCCGCCCGCTGGGAGGGTGCGCTGCAGAAAGCGCTAAGCTGAGAGGCTAGAGTCCCGAGCTTCGATCCCTCTGTCTGCTCACTACCCGCTACTCGCTACCCACTCCTTCTTTTCTCCCAACCTCCCATGTCCACGAAACTCACCACCGGTTCCAAAACCTACTTCCCCAACATCGGCCGCATCGCCTTCGAAGGCGCCGAGAGCACCAATCCGCTCGCGTTCCGCTACTATGACGCGAACCGCGTCGTCGCCGGTCGCTCGCTCGAGAGCTGGCTGCGCTACGCCGTCTCCTACTGGCACAGCTTCTGTGGCAATGGCGGCGACCCGTTCGGCGCTCCGACCCGCCCCATGCCCTGGCTCACCGCCCCCGACCCGATCCAGCGCGCCAAGGACAAGGCCGACGCCGCCTTCGAGTTCATCACCAAGATCGGCGCGCCCTACTACTGCTTCCATGACACCGACATCGTGGACGAAGCCGACACCACGCTCGCCGAGTTCGAGAAGCGCATGGGAGCAATCGTTCCCTACTTGAAAGAAAAGCAGGCCGCATCGGGCGTGAAACTCCTCTGGGGCACGGCGAACCTCTTCAGCAATCCGCGCTTCATGAACGGCGCGTCCACCAACCCCGAGTTCGGCGTGCTCGCCCGCGCGGGCGGCCAGTTGAAAGGCGCGATCGACGCGACCATCGCGCTCGGCGGCGAAGGCTACGTGTTCTGGGGTGGTCGCGAAGGCTACCTCTCGCTGCTCAACACCGACATGAAGCGCGAACGCGAACACTTCGCCCGCTTCCTGACCATCGCGCGCGACTACGCCCGCGCCCAAGGTTTCAAGGGCAAGTTCTTCATCGAGCCGAAGCCCTGCGAGCCGACGAAGCACCAGTATGATTTCGACGCCGCGACGGTGATCGGCTTCCTGCGCGAGTTTAACCTGCTCGGCGACTTCGCCCTCAACATCGAGGTCAACCACGCCACGCTCGCCGGGCACACCTTCCCGCACGAGCTGCAAGTCGCGGCTGACGCTGGCCTGCTCGGCAGTGTCGATGCGAACCGCGGCGACGTGCAGAACGGTTGGGACACCGACCAGTTCCCGATCGATCCGCTCGAACTGACCGAGGCCATGATGGTCATCATCAAAGCCGGCGGCTTTACCCACGGCGGCGTAAACTTCGATGCGAAGATCCGCCGCAACTCGACGGACATCGAAGACCTGTTCATCGCGCATGTGTCGGGCATGGACGCCTTCGCCCGCGCCGCGATTGCCGCCGAGAAAGTGCTCACGAAGTCGGAAATCCCCGGTCTGGTGAAAGCCCGCTACGCGAGCTTCGACGCCGGTCAGGGCCAGGCTTACGAGCAGGGCAAACTCTCGCTCGCCGATCTCCACAAGATCGCCCACGAGCAAGGCGAAGTGACGCCGGCCAGCGGCAAGCAGGAACTCTACGAGAGCATCCTGCTGCGCCACATCTGAGCATAAGACTTCAGTATGTATGCAGGGCAAAACCCGCACCGTGATGGGTGCGGGTTTTTTGTTGGTCGAGCGGTGCGGCGGACGATTGATTGCCGGGATGATGACGTCGTTTTTCGGTCTAAAGATGAAGGGGTGGTTGGTTGTGATGATTGGAGTGGTCGGAGCGAGCGTTGCGTCTGCGGCGCCGCGCGTTCAGCCGACGTATACTAATCTGAGTTACGGGCCGGAGGCGTTGCAGGTCATGGATGTGTGGCTGGTGCCGGCGGCTGCAGCCGGGGGTGGATCGGATGGGAGCGCCGCAAACGCAGCCGGGAAACCGGTGCCGTGCGTCGTGAACATTCATGGCGGGGGTTGGTTGCAGGGGAATAAAACCCAACTGGCCGTGAGCGGCGGCCCGGGGGCGTTTGTGAAGGAAGGGATCGCGTTTGTTTCGATCGATTACCGCTTCCTCAAACAGACGATCATCGACAGCGGCAGCACGGTGGGGAACGGGGCGATTCAGCCGCGCGGGGATTATCCGACGCCGCCGGTGGCGGTGCCGCTCGGGGACATCGCGCGGGCGCTGCAGTATGTCCGCAGTCGCGCGAAGGAATGGAATATCGATCCGGAGCGCATCGGTGTGACCGGAGTTTCGGCGGGGGCGTGCTCGGCGTTGTGGCTAGTGTTTCACGATGACTTGGCCGATCCGAAGTCGGCCGATCCCGTGGCGCGGCAATCGACCAAGCCGTGGTGCGCGGCGGTGATGGATGCGCAGACGACGCTTGATCCGGTGCAGATTCTGGAGTGGTCGCCGAACAACACGTATGGCGGGCACGCGTTTGGTTATGTGTGGGACAAGAGTGACAAGACGGTGGAGATCCGCAGCTTTTTTAAGGATCGCGAGGCGGTGAAAGCGTGGATCGCGGAGTATTCGCCGTATGCGCTGGTGACGAAGGATGATCCGCCGGTTTACCTGTATTATCCGGGGAGCGAGCCGGCGAAGGGATCGTCGCCGAAGGATCCGGTGCACTCGGCCAACTACGGGGCGTTGCTGGCGGAGCGGCTGGAGGCGTTGGGGATGGACTACGAGTTCGTGTATCGCGGGAGCGTCGCGCCGCGCTTGAAGAATCTGACGGAGTTTCTGATGAAGCGGTTAAAGGAGTGAGCGGGCTCCCCTATGCGGGTCGTCCACGGCTTAGAAGCGGTCCCCTTTTTTTAAGTGATCGACGAGCCGGCCGTCTTTGAGGCGGAAGCGCAGGGGGAGGGTTTCGCGGGTGGCGCCGTCGATGTTTCTGAAGACGGCGAAATGCAGGTGCGGGCCGTTGCTATAACCCGTGTTGCCGGAATACCCGAGTTGTTGGCCGACCGTGACCGTGTCCCCCACGGCGACGGTTACGCCGTCTTTGCGGAGGTGAAGATATTCCGCATACGTGCCGTCGTCGTGGCGGATAATCACATGATTGGCGCGGACCAGGTAGGCCGTTGTAACTCCGCCACCGTTGAAGTAACCGACGGCGGCGACGACCACGCCGGCGCGCGCCGCCCGCACAACCGAGCCTTCGGGCATCGCCCAATCCAGGGCTTGGGCGCTGTTGGTTTCAAACCCGTGGCTAAACTTCCCGCCTGCTTCCTGGCTTAGTTTATACGCGCCGCCTTCGTCGAAGGGCAGCGCATAGACCCAGTCTGCGGGCGGGCGCTCTGAGCGGCCGCCGAGCAGGCAGTTGAACTGGAATCTCACATCGCTGGGTAAATCGCGGTTGATCGTCTTCAGGGTGGTCAGCACGGCATGGCCGTCGCGGACATCGGCGGTGAATTCCAGCGGCGTGGAGGCCTGCATGTTCACCGGCTGCAGCCGCAGGCTGACCGTGGCCTCCGTGCAATGGCGCAGGCGGATGATCAGCTTGGTCGTGCCCCAGCGCTTCACCTGATAGATCGAGACCTCTTCATGGCTGTCCAGCAGCCAGCCGAGCACCCCGCCTTCACGTTCAAGCTTCACCCAGGTCAGCCATAAGAGCAGACCCGCGATCAAAACAAAGAGCAGGTGGCGTCGTTTTATTTTCAAAGCCGGTGCTTAAAACCCCAGTGCCAGTTGCGCGGAGGCGGTGATTGCGCGGCTCGCGGGTGGGGCGGGCGCCGGCTGATGCGGCACGAGGGCGCGGGCGAGCGGGCAGGTGGCGGGGTCGATGGGCTGGCCCTGGCGGTAGCGGGCGAGGAGTTGCACGGAGCGTTGCGCGAGCAGGCGACGGACTTCGCGGCGGCGGCCTTTGACGAGGGGGATCGTCATCGAGTCGTAGCCGGTCGTCTGGTGGCGCATCCAAGCAATCGTGGCGGCTTCGGCGCGCTCTTCGAGAGGGATGCGTTCGGTGCGCGCCACGGTGCCGCTGCCGACGGGCACGGCGTGGTCGGTGATGAGGCGGGCCAGCATCGTGGCGGCGGCTTGTTGAGTGGGGTGAAAATCGAGGTAGGTGAGCACGGCGGTTTGGAACTCGGCGACGTAGGCAACCTGTTCGGCGGCGCGGCGCGTGCGACCGGCGTCGAGTTTACGCTGGTAGGCGGGGTCCACGCGCTCGACGGCGCGTTCGGCTTGAAGCGCGGTGATGCGCGCGGCGGGCGCCCAGATGCCGTGCGAGAACCGCTTGCGGCCTTTTTGTTCGATCACCGTCCACGTGGGACCGTCTTGTTTGATGCGGCGGCTGAGCGCCGCGTCGCCGGGCGGGAGCAGGACCCAATCGTCCGGCACGGCGAGAATGCGGGCGTCGGAAGTGAGGACATGCCGGGGCTTGGAGCAGGGGCGGACTTCGAGGGTTTCGGTCGGCATGGGGGCGAAGCGAAGGCGGGTGCCGGGCTCGCGTCGAATCAATCTTGCCGGGTAAACGCCGGGGGAGTGCGGCGACCATGGGCAAAAGCCCGAGGGGAGGAGTCGGGTCGCACTCCATAGGCAGCAACGGCGTTTGGGCGTAGGGTGCGTGCATCGGATTTACGAATACTCTTCCCATGACCACCACCTCCTCGTCTGCAGCTCTTTTGTTCAAAAACGCCACGAACGTCGCCGAAGTCATTTCGGTGGGCGGACGCGACGGCACGCTGCGCCCCGCGGCTCATCCCAAATCCCTGGCATGGATCGATCCCGCCTCGAAACCGGATCCCGAACTGCTTTTTGCCGGCGCCTATGCGGCGTGTTTTCACAGCGCGATGATCGCCGTGGCGAAGAAGCAGGGCGCTCCGCTGACCGACTCCGTTTTGCACGCCCGTGTCGGGCAGGCGGAAAACGCGGCGGGCGACAATCGCCTCGTCGTTGAGCTGCGCGCCGAATTGCCCGGCGTGGATGCTGATCGCGGCCGCGAATTGATGGAGGCGGCGCACCAGCTTTGTCCCTACTCGAAGGCGTTGCGCGGCGACGCGGTCGTCGTGCTGGTGGCGGACTGAGGACGGTGAATTCGCACAATTTATTTTATGAAAAACAACGTCTATAAAATCATCGAACTCACCGGCACTTCGACCACGTCCATCGAGGATGCGGTGAACACGGCCATCGCCCGCGCCCACAAAACGCTGAAGCATCTCGGCTGGTTTCAGGTCGTCGAGACGCGCGGCAACATCGAAAAGGGCAAGGTGCAGCACTGGCAGGTTACGATCAAAGTCGGCTTTACCCTGGAATCATGAACACGCCTGGCAAACGCGGAGGAAAAGCCCGGGTCGCGACGGCGCCTGAAAAAGACGCGGCGAAGGATCTAAACACCTTTGAGGCGCTTCCGGTGAAAACGAAGGTCTTGTCCCGCCTGCAGGACGAATCGGATAAAACCAGCGGTCCGGCAGCGGTCACGCTGCAGAAAAAGATCAAGGCCGCCGGCGTGCGCTAGGCCTCTCGACGGGGTGTCGGCAACCGATACGGTTGCCGGGGTCGATGCGCATAACGCCCGCCAATGGTCGTTTCGCGCAAAGCTGCATTGCCTAACTGGGGTTCGTTCCTACGGTGCGGGGTTTTTCCTCCCTCTCTCCATCCATGACGAAGTTCAGACCCTGCATCGACCTCCACGACGGTAAAGTGAAGCAGATCGTCGGCGGGAGTCTGCGCGATGATGGCGCGGGCTTGCGCGAAAACTTTGTGAGTGATGAAAGCGCCGCGTCGTTTGCGGCCCGCTACCGCGCCGACGGGCTCGCCGGCGGCCATGTCATCAAGCTGGGGCAGGGCAACGACGCTGCGGCGCGCGAGGCGCTGGCGGCGTTTCCCGGCGGCCTTCACATCGGCGGCGGCATCACGGCCGACAACGCTGAAACCTGGCTTAACCACGGCGCGAGTCATGTCATCGTGACGTCGTGGCTCTTTGATGCGGACGGCCGGTTTCTCGATGAACGCCTGGAGACGTTGAAGCAGCGGGTGGGGGCGGAGCGCCTTGTGCTCGACCTGAGCTGCCGCCGCACCGCGAAGGGCTGGACCGTGGCGATGAACCGCTGGCAGACGCTGACCGATCTCGACGTGACGCCGCAGACGCTCGACCGGCTCGCGGGGAGTTGCGCGGAGTTTTTGATTCACGCGGCCGACGTCGAAGGCCTGTGCGGGGGCATCGATGAGGAGTTGGTCGCGTTGCTGGGCGGGTGGGGCGGGCTGCCGATGACCTATGCCGGCGGGGTCGCGACGATGGACGACGTGCGCAAAGTGGAGCAGGCGAGCGGCGGAAAACTGGATCTCACGGTGGGCAGCGCACTCGACATCTTCGGCGGGCGCGGCGTGCGCTACGCGGAGTTGGTCGCGTGGAACCGACGCTGAACAGGCGTTAAGTAGACGCGACGGGGTCGGTTCTTGGTTCCCGTGTCCGGGATCTCCGGCGGCCGGCGGCCGAACACGCACGTTACTTTTTTTTCGTGCGGCCGGCGTCGTTGTTTTTTGGCGCTTGGTCCGTGAACTTAAGCCGGTATCCGCGCGGTGCTTCGCCGGTGTGGCGTTTGAACCAGGCGGAGAAATGCGAGAGCTGCGTGAACCCGAGGCCCGAGGCGATTTCCTTCACGCTTACGCCTTCCTGCTCGAGAGCGCGACGGGCGCGCTCCACGCGACGCTGCTCCCAGTAGGCGTGCAGCGTCATGCCGCAGGCGGCGAGGCTGATGCGGTTGAGTTTTTTGATGCCGAGGCCGCTGGCCGTCTCCATCTCCTCGATGGGGTAGTGTTTGTCCAGATGCTGGCGATCGATGACGAACATCGCCTGCGCGAGCCGCGCATCCACGCCCGCCGGAATCGTGATGTCCCAGCCGGGTTGTTTCGCCAGCACGTCGGCGAGTTCCGACAACCACAGGCACAGGTGGGCCTGCTGCCGGATGTAGGCCTGGTAGTTCACGCGATTCACCCACAGGAACGAATAGCTCCGGTCGTAAGAACCCCATTTTACGGTGCCGATATCCTTCACCATTTCCATGGCGATGGACTCCAACTCGGGATGGCCGTCCGCTGGAAAAATACACACGGGTGAGTTGCTGGAAAACAACTGGGCACCCTCCGGCCAGTCGTGGCGTATGCGCACCGAGAGGAGCGTGATGTCGTGGGACAGTTCCTGGTAGATCTGCTTGGCGTTGCAGATCAGCCATTGGCCGGCGCGGACCGTGAATTCCTTTCCATCGGCGACCAGGCGCGCGGAGCCCCGGTGCAGCAGCCATGCGCTTAATTCGTTGTGACGGGTGTAATGCCCGTCGGCGCTGCCCTTGGGCATCGGGCCGTTGCGCACGTAGATCAACTGGGTGCGCAGACTGTTCCAATCATGCAGACTGCATTTGAGGGGCTGGTCGTTGAGCGGCACGGGGGAAGTAATTTAAAGATAAACAAAAATCGTAAAATGCACCGGTTGTGCGTTTTTTTCGGAGGTAAACCGGCCCTAGCGCACCCGTAAGTGGCGTGCGCGGCAAGATGGATTAAACGGTAAGTTTTTTCAAAAAAACACAAACCATTCCGTTTGCTGAAGGGTAGGGGTTTTCCGCTTATGAAGGCAGAGCCCTCAACCCCAAGCTTCCATGAATTACCGCCGCCTGTCCGCTGGTCACTCCGCTTCCGAAACCTCCCTCCGCGAGCGCGTCGTCGTCAGAAATAAGCTCAAATCCAGTTCCCGCGTTTTGCTCGCGGCGATGACTGCGGCCGCTTCGCTGCTCATTCTCCACCCGGCCCGGGCGTCAACCTGGTCGGGTGGTGACATCACCGGCAACTGGAGTGCGGTGGCCAACTGGAATGCGATTCCCATTGCCGGCGAAGTCATGGTGTTTACCGGCACCAATCACCTGACCGATAATTTCAACAACCTCGCCGCGGATCTTTCATTGGGGACCATCACCTTCAACTCGGGGGCCGGTGCATTTACGTTGTCCGGAAACCGCTTCACCGCGAATGGCAACATCGCCAACGCCAGCGTCAATACCCAGACCATCAATCTGGATATGATCTTAGGCGGCAACCGCACGATCACCGCATCCGCGGGGGACCTCATCATCGGAGGCGTGATCTCGGGCTCGGGGTTTGGTGTGACCACGGCAGGTGCAGGTCACGTGGTCACTCTCTTAGGCAGCAACACGTATACGGGGGGGACGACTATTAGTTCCGGCACGTTGAAGATCGGGTCCGCCTCGGCCTTGGGCGCAGCAGGAAGCACGTTCACGATTTCGAATGGCGGGACGCTCCACTATGTCACGGATGCGGCCGTTAATAACTATGTCATGGCTGCCAGCACTGCCTCGGGCGGAAGCAATCGCACGATCATCCTGGACCGCGCCACTGCGGGTGCCGCCGTGAACCGGACGATCACATCGATGGGGATTACCGGTGCGTCGAGCGGTGGCGGTGAATTCATCACGGCTAACGTCGGCGCGAATGTGACCAGCGGCACCGCGACGTTGTTTATCGGTTCGGTGAATGCGACCGGCACCAGCGGCGGCACCATCAATTTCGCAGGAGATGCAACTTACAGCATCGGGAGTATCACCCCCTCGGTGGCGGCCGTTTCCAACCGCACCACCACGTGGGTCTTCAAAGGCACCTCGGCCGGCAATGAAGTCACGGGGGCGATTTCGAGCACCTCGGGCTCATTTAACAATACGAGTTCCCTGATCGTGGATGCGGGCGTCGGCACCTGGAAGTTTTCCGGCGCGAACACCTACACCGGGACCACCACCGTGACCGGCGGCACGGCTCAATTTGCCAAAACCGTTTCCCTCTACAACGGCACCACCGCCAGTTGGACCGCTGCCAATATCCGCGTGGCCTCGGGCGGGACGCTGGCCTTCAACGTGGGCGGCACGGATGAGTTTACCACGACCGACATCACCACGCTGCTCACCAACCTGGCCGGGAGCACGAGTGCCACCAACGGCATGGCCGCCGGTTCAATCCTCGGCTTCGACACCACCAACGCGAGCGGCGGCACGTTCACCCTCAGCAACGTTGTGGCCAACACCACCGGGACCACCGGCGGCGCTCGCGGGCTGAAGAAGCTGGGCTCGGGCACTTTGGCGCTCACGGGCGCCAGCACTTACACCGGCGCCACGACCGTGTCCGCCGGCACACTCGCCGTCACCGGCGCCGGCTCGATCAACGGCACCAGCGGCGTCGCGGTGAACGGCGGCACCTTCCGCTACGATAGCAGCACCGGCTTGAGCAAAAACGTCACCGTCGCCGGCGGCACGTTCCGCTATAACTCCGCCAGCGCTTACACGGGCGGACTCACCTTCACCAGCGGCACCTTGGCCGGCACGAATTTCTCCGGCGTCGCCCTCAGCATCGGAGCCGGCCAGTCCCTCGCCCCGGGTAACAGCACTGGCACGATGAGCGCCGGCGCGACCACCTTCGCCGGTGGCGGCACGTTCGAATTTGAACTCAACGACGCCACGGGAACCGCCGGTTCCTCCACCGCCGGTTGGGATCTGCTCAACGCCACCTCACTCGCTGTCACCGCCACCTCCGGCAGCCAGTTCAACCTGAAGCTCATCAGCCTCACGTCCGGCCAGGTCGCCGGCCTCGCCCAGAATTTTAATGCGGCCAGCAACTACCAGTGGCTCTTCGTCGATGCCACGTCAGCGATCACCTCGATCACGGGCAGCGAATTTCTCATCAACAGCACCGGTTTCCAGAACAGCATTAGCGGCACCTTTGCCATCGTGCGTGGTGACGACGGCAGCATCACGGGCGGCGATGCCACCCAGCTCTACCTCACTTACACCGCCGGCATCATTCCCGAGCCCTCCACGTATGCTTTGATCGCTGGTCTGTTCCTTGCGGGCTATGCCGGCGTGCGCCGTCGCCGGTCTGATCTGCGTAACGCCTGACGCGCCGCTCCCTGTTCACGGGGACTGCTTGGCTCCTCGGGTTTAAGTCCCCGGACTTACCCACCTCCCGATGGCACTTACCCGCCGCCGGTTCTTTTAAACCAAAAATCCCCGAGTCGTCGTGGTCATTTAAGCCGGCCCGGCCGTGCAATCGATAGGCGGATAACCCGGCCGCTTCGCCCTTCACACCCAATTATCTATGATCATTTCACTCCCGTCATTTCGCACGATTCTGGGGACTGCGCTGTTACTGTTTGTCGCCAGCCTGGCGTCCGTCCGCGCCCAGATGAATGAAGGCGAAACCGTCGCCGACGCCGCCGTTCCCGAGAACAAAGCCATGACGGTCATCACCGATGTGCCTGGCCTCCCTCGCGTGCTCCTCATCGGTGACTCCATCTCGATCGCCTACACCGTGCCCGTGCGCACCCTGCTCGCCGGCAAAGCCAACGTCCACCGCATCCCCGTCAACGGCGGCAACAGCAAGGCCGGTCGCTCCGCCCTCACGCGCTGGCTCGGCACCGGCAAGTGGGACGTCGTTCACGTCAACTTCGGGCTCCATGACGCCAAGCTCGTCGGTTCCACCGGACTCCCCGCCGTCAGCCGCGAGGCCTATGTGGAAAACCTGAAAGTCATCGCCCAGCAGATCCAGGCGACCGGCGCCAAAGTCGTCTTTGCGACCACCACGCCCGTTCCCGTCAGCTTGCGCGCGACCAAAATCACGGCCGGGGCCTTGCCGCCCAAGACCCGGCTCTTCGACGACATCCCCGAGCGCAACGAACTCGCCGTTTCCGCGCTCAAGGAAATCGGCGTCCGCATTAACGATCTCTACGAAGTGATCCTCCCCGAGCAGGAGAAACTTCAAAACAAGAACGACGTTCATTTTAGCGCGGTGGGTTCCAAAGTGCTGGCACAGGCCGTGGCCGATAGCATTCTGCAAAGTCTCCCCGCCCAGCCCGCCGCCACCCCTGCGGCAGCATCCCAGCCCGCCGCGAAATAACGCCCCGCTGTTTCCTCGGTTACCTTCCTTCGGCTTCCCCGCCATCCATGCCCGCCCCGACTTCATCGCCCCTTCGCCTTCGGGCCACCGGCATGGAGTCGTCCTTTAACCTTCGACTTCAAAGAGCGAAGGAGGGCCGTGTCCTCCGAAGCTCCGCTAGGCGGAGCGAAGGAGGATTTGCGCTCCTCATCACCGTCACGCTCCTCGCGTTCCTCGTCCTCCTCCTCGTTTCCCTCGCGTCCCTCACCCGCGTCGAAACCCAAGTCGCCTCCAACAGCCAGGATCTCGCCGCCGCCCGGCAAAACGCCCTTCTGGCGCTCACCATCGCGCTCGGGGAACTCCAGAAAACCGCCGGTCCCGACCAGCGCACCACCGCCCCCGCTGTCTTCGGTGCCGGCACCGTCGCCACCGGCGATGCGATCACCGCCGTGACCGCCGCCCAGGTGGCCGACAACGGCCTCGCGCCTCCCGTGGACGGCACCCGTTACTGGACCGGCGTCTGGGGCAACAAAGCCGCGCCCGAATCGCTCTTCACGAGCGCCCCGCAGCCCGTGCTGCTCCGTTGGCTCATCAGCGGAAACGAAAACGCCTCCACCCTCACCGCCAACACCGCCGGTCAGATCACCGCCCCGACGGTGGCGGCCGTCACGCCCTACAAGCCCACCCAGGCGGTGACTCAACAGGGTGGGGCGGCGCTTTCCGCCACGATGACCGCGACCACGGCGCTCACGGTTAACAGCCAGCCCGCCGCACTCCTCCTCGGCCCCAAAACCGCCGGCACCAACGTGGCCTCCTACGTCGCCGCGCCCCTGGTGGACATCAGTTCCTCCCAAGTTCCCGGACTCACCGGCGCCCAACGCATCGGCCGCTACGCCTGGTGGATCGGTGACGAAGGCGTGAAGGCCAAATACAACCTCGCCGATCCCTACATCACCAACGCCACGCCCGATTCCGCCGCCTCCGCCAACAGCCGCGACAGCCGCTACCGCCTGCTCGCCGCCCAGCGCAACGGCATCGAAAAAATCACCGCCTTCGCCAACGCCAACTACCCCGTCGCCACCACGGCTCCGACCGATCCGCTCTACCTCGGTGTTGGCAAAACCGTCACGCCCGCCGGCATCCGTCTGACCTCGACCGCCGTCGCCCTCGCGCAACTCCAGAACCACGTCCACGACCTCACGACGACCTCCTACGGCGTCCTCGCCAATTCCCAGTTTGGCGGACTTCGCCGAGACCTCACCTTCCACCTCGACCCGCGCTCCGGCGACACCTTCCTCGACGGCCGCAACATCCTGCCCGACGGCACGACGCCCGTTTCCAGCGCCTCCGCGTATCCGGGTTCAAAATACGCCGCGTTTCCTTCGCTCTATTCCGCCGCCACCGCCGACGGCGGACTCGGCTTCACCGCGCTCAACGTCAGCCCCCGCCTCGGCCCCAAGTGGGACCAGTTGAAGTCCTACTACAAGATGGCCTACGACCATCCGGCCGACCTCGAGGTCCAGCCCGCCGTGGACATCGACAGAAACCCCTCCAAAGTCACGGTTCAAGCCGGCGTCTCTCCCGTGATCCTCGAGACCCGCTTCATGTTTGGCCTCAATGCCGGTCCCTCGGTCGATACGACGCTCATTCTGATTCTCGGCAATCCCTACTCGCGTCCGCTCAAGGCCACCCAGGGTCTTAATTTCCGCGCCGCCCTGCATCGCAACAATTACAGCACCACACGTCAGGACAGCCGAGAGTGGGGCATCATCTGCAACTACATCGGACCCGTCCTCCCCGGCTTCGAGGCCGACGATCCCGCAAGCGCCGACTCCACCCGCAATCAGCACCCGATCACCGGAGTCTTTACCCGTTATATTGCAGGTGACTCGAGTTCGACGAATGTCTGGCAGCAACTGCCGCTGCAAAACACCGGGAATCCCAACGTTCGTTATCACCCGAACTATTACCCGCTCCTTAAGTTCGCACCCAACCCTGTCGGCGACGGTTTGCCGGACCCTTCTCCCAATCGTCCCGGCGTGCTCGATAATGTGTTTTTTCAGATACCGCCGGGTTTGTTGAACATCGCCCCCGGCGAGGCTCGAGCTTACAAAATCGACCTCACCCGCAGCCTCGCAGACGAGACGGTCAATGGCGTGGTTTTTAAGGTGATCGCCCTGCAGGAGATGACCGACACGTTCTCCCTCGATTATTTTAACCACGTTTGCGCGAGCGAATATACCAACCCCGCCTTCACTTATGCGCCCGGTGGCGAATTCCGTATGGGCCTGACCCTAGCCTCCGCGGGCGGTATGGACTTCATCCTGTCACTCCCCGGCAAGCCCGGCTCGATTCTACAAAGCGTCGGCCCTTACGGCATGCCGGGCACGCCCACTCAAAACAGCGGAGTCCCGAAAAACCAATTCTCCAACAACGTCTTCGCCGCACCCCGCACCGTTGTCGGCGGCGGTCGCAGCTACCGCTACTTCGGCACCACCGGAGACTTCAGTGCCTCGGAGTCCATTCCGGCTCCGCACGCGGAAACATCCCTCCTCGGCAGTTTTCAAATGCGTAGTCGTTTCGACACCAACGCCGGTTCGGGCAGCCGCAGTTTGCTCCGCGGCACTACCGGTTCGCTCGATGCCTCCAATTTCACGACCAACCTTGATCCCTCCACTCCCGTCCAGTCCGCCTGGGGTCGTGGCGACGTCAGCCGCCCGATCCGAACCACCGTGGGTAAGATGCTGCTTAACGACCTCCCCGGCACCACTGGCACCGACGACATCCCCTTCTTCTCACTGGCCCAGTTGCAACACTTCGACCTCACCGCCGATGACGAAGCCCTCGGCACCGCCGCCCAGCCCGCTTACGCCGTCGGCAATTCCCGCTATTCCCGTTTCGTGTCCCGTTCCGCCAGCCGCACCGATCCCCAAGCCAACAACCGCAGCCTCTATTGGAGCAACTCCAGCAACTCATCCGCCACCGCGCTCGGCGACAGCCCCCGCTGGTATT